>ERZ835051.4048-NODE-4048-length-10596-cov-3.134238_pt1 | contig 10596 bp, 8 predicted proteins | sample MGYA00519575_ERZ835051 | MGnify/ENA primary metagenome ERZ835051 (study PRJEB31850, sample SAMEA3708769) | human gut metagenome | biome: human gut; feature: human-associated habitat; material: faeces | place: China | collected 2014 ... | reverse complement strand
CTTCAGCAGAAGATAGTGGACAAAGCTTGTAGAGCGGGTATCGAAGTGATCTTCGTTGACCCTCGCTATACGTCGCAAACCTGTCCGCATTGCAATGCCATCGGAACACGGCAGAAGCACCGATTTGTTTGCAAGAACTGTGGTTACAGAGCGCACAGCGACCTCAATGGAGGTCGGAATCTGCAACGTCTGGGTTGTCTGCTGATAACCCAGGGGCTGGTGTAAACAAGCCCTATGTTGAGCCTGCTTTAGCAGGTGACAATAAAGCTTTCGACTTTAGTCGAGAGTTGTTTACTCCGCTCGAGAGCTTCTTCTTCTCCTCGCCGCAGCCTTCCTGTTGCACGCGGGCGCGACGTCCGCGGGCGTCATCCCTGAAAATCTAATAATAGGATCACCTTTGCCCCTTTGCTCACTTTTCTGATCCCAGCCTTTCTCTTAAAAATCAAAGAGACGCTGGGATTTTTTATGGACAAATATAGTGTCCCTATTGTATTATATAGGGGGCGCTATTGGAGGTTGAGATGGGGCGAGCTAGAACGGGCATATCGGTGAAATCCGCGTAAAGCGCGGTAATGGCGACGTTTACGTGTACGAGCGCGAGCTTGCGTACAACTCGGAAACGCGCAAAACCTTTACTGTGGGAAAACGCCTGTTAGGCAAAATTCCGGCCGGTCAGCACGAGATCGTGCCCACCCGACCCAAAAAAGCCGTCGGCGTCAATAAGGAACTAAGGGTTAACGCCAATAAATTACGCATCGGCGCGCTTGAGATTCTCCATTGAATCGGAGAACGTTCCGGCATCAGCCAGGCGCTTTCCTCGTGCTTCGATGAAGGTGATGCGCTCAAGATCGAAACAATCGCGCAGTACTGTCTCATGACGAACGGGGCGGAACTTTCCGGTCTCGAAGCCTGGCAGCTCTGTCATCGCGCCCCCTATGCGGACGGCATTTCTGAGCAAACGTACAGCCGCCTCTTCAACGACATCGCATTGAACGAGTCCGCGGTTCAGCAGTACTTCATGACTCGAGCGAATACTCCGACGGAGAAACGTAAAGTCCTCGCGGTGGAGTCATCCACGGTCGACACTTATGGCGCCGGTCAGATCGAAGCGAGGCATGGCTTCAGCAAGGAAAGCAATAACCTTCCGTCCGTGAAGCTGTTGACGATCATGGAGGTTAATTCCCTTCAGCCTCTAGCGTTCCACGCCCAACCTGGGAATGTGCCCGACGTTCTGTCCATCAAAAACACGCTCAAGCAACTTGACTGCCTCATGGAGAGGACGCCCCTCGTCGTGACAGACTGCGGGTTCACGAGCGAGGAGAACTTGCTCGATTTCGTGCGCCACAGCATCCCGACACTCACCCGGATGAAACTCTCCACATCATGGATTCGCGAGGCATTCGACGAGATCAAGGAGGAAATCACGAAGCACGCAAACGCGTGCCCGTTCGACACCTTCACTTTTGGCGTGACGAAGACGGTGAAGCACGAGTTTCAGATTCTTCGCCAACGAACCCGCGGTCAGTACCGTATGGGCGATGTTCAGATTCTGCCGCGCAACCTGCACATCCACTTCTTCTACGACGACGAGAAGGCAACGGCGGATCGAGCGGCTTTCCGCAGCGAGCTCAAGCAACTCAAGGGTCTCGTCGAGAACGGGGAGACGCTGAACAAGGCCGGACAGCAGAAGGTGGAACGGTTCTTCTTCGTGAAAGAGACGTCCAAAGGCAAGGTTGTCGAGTTCAACGACGAAGCCATTCATGAGTACCAGACGGGGCACGGCTTCTTCGTGTTGATCAGCAACACGGAGAAAAACACTTGGGAAGCGCTGAGGTACTACCGTCTTCGCGAAAAGATCGAGGAGCTGTTCGCGGCGCAGAAGCACTCGATGGTGGGGCGCCGATCCCGGGTTGGGACGCCGGAGAGATTGCGCGGACGGCAGTTCGTGCAGTTTGTCGGACTCGGCTACTGCTTCTTCTTCCTCAACGAGCTCAAAAAGCTCAAGGCACGCCTGGGGGTTGACGACGGCACGAAGTCGGCGGTGCAACTCAAAAACGAGAGCAAGCTGCGGTCGTGGCTGGAAAACAAGACCTTGTTGCAGATCTTGCAGTGGTTCGATGCGGTGTACGCCATGCAGGTCGAGACGCCTTACGGCAAGCGGACCATTACCACAGAGACCACCGCTCGCGACGAGCTTTTCCTACGCGAGCTGGGGATCACGCTCGTACGCTGAAACGTGTCCCCTTTGTGGAACTTTCAGGCTATGACCTGAAGATCGGCGAAGGCACCGCCTCCGCATTCGCCATCAACTCGGGCCGCATGGCCGTCAAGACGATCCTCGGCAACAAGTAACCGCGGTTAATCGGCGACATGAGGCAGGCCGTTCCCCTGGACCTGCCGCTCCCCAAAGGATCTTCCTGCGCAAGCGGGAAGGTCCTTTCGATTTCTCGGAAGGCGTACAATCGTCAGACACCAAGACCATTGTTCAAAAAATGGAGAACCCCAAATGGCTCTGCTTCTTCAAGACCGTCTTCTGCCCGGCGTCGCCGAACTCGTGCCCGAGCTCGAGGAGATCCGTCACGACATTCATGCACACCCCGAGCTCGGCTTCGAGACCGAGCGCACCGTGGGCCTGATCTGCGACTATCACAGGAAGAGCGGCATCGTCGAGATCGACACGGAGCTCGTCAAGGGCTGCGTCATCGCCGTGATCGAGGGCAGCCGTCCCGGCCACACCATCGCCATCCGTGCCGACATGGACGCCCTGCCGATGAACGACGGCTGCGGCAAGCCCTGGGCGAGCACGGTTGCCGGCCGCGGTCACTGCTGCGGCCATGACGGCCACACGACGTGGCTTCTCGGCGCCGCCCGCTGGCTCGCCGCGCACAACGACTTCCCCGGCCGCATCGTGCTCGTACACCAGGCCGCCGAAGAGGCCGGCACGGGTGCGAAGGCCCTCGTCGAGGCGGGCCTCATCGAGAAGTACGGCATCGAGGAGATCTACGGCGGCCACACCGAGCCCAATCTTCCCAAGGGCGTGATCGGCTTCAAGCCGGGTCCCCTCCAGGCCGCGAGCGACAGCGTCTACATCACGCTGCGCGGCAAGGGCACGCACGGCGGCCGTCCGCACCTCGGCGTCGACCCGATTCCTGTCGCCGCCCAGATCGTGACGGCGCTCCAGACGATCGTCTCCCGCAAGGTCGACCCGATCGAGTCCGCCGTCGTCTCCATCTGCTCGATCAACTGCGGCAACTTCAAGGCCAACAACGTCGTGCAGAGCGAACTGACGATGAGCGGCACGGTGCGCACCTTCCTGCCCGAGATCCGCGACCTCGCCGAGGAGAACATCCGCGCGATGGTGACGGGCATCGCCGCCGCCAACGGCTGCACGGTCGAGCTCGTCTACGACCGCATGATCGGCTCCGTCATCAACGGCGAGGAGCAGACGATCGCCGCCCACGAGGTCACGAAGGCCCTGCTCGGTGAGGACAACGTCCGCATCATCCGTCCGTTCATGTCGAGCGAGGACTTCTCCGAGTACCTCAACCGCATCCCAGGCGCGATCATCCGCGTGGGCATCCGCGATGAGGAGCACCAGGTGTCGCTCCACAATCAGCAGATGGACTTCAACGACGAGGTCCTCCCCGTCGCCGTGAGCGTCGTGGCCAACATGGCCGTCAGGCGCCTCGAGGCGCTCGCCGCCCGATGAGATCCTGAACAAGGATCGGCATTGAAAAGGGGCGTCCGATCTGCATGAACGGGCGCCCCTTCTTCGTGGGTGCGGGCGTTGCGCGCAGCTTTCTTTTCGAGATCCGGATCAGACGAAATTCACGATGAAGAGCATCACGGGCAGGGCCGGGATGATGCCGAGTGTGGTCACGCCGATCGCTCTTGAGGCGAAGCGCTCGTCGCCGCCGTAAGTGCGTGCGAGAACGGCGATGACCGACGAGACGGGCAGGGCGGCGGCCGCGACGAAGACCTTGCGCATGATGGGCTCGAGGTCGAACGGGATCGTGACGAGGTACATCACGAGCGGGCGGATCATGAAGCAGGAGAGGAGCACGAAGACGAGTTCGCGGGGCATGCGCTTCATCTCGGAGACGCCGATTTTGAAGATCGTCATGCCGATGAAGAAGAGCGCGAGCGGCGAGGTGACGGAGCCGAAGCTCTTCACGGTGGCCGCGACGAAGTGCGGGATCGGAATCGAAAGGACGACGAAGGCGATGCCGACGATGAAGGAGAGAAGCGGCGGCGAGAAGAGCATTCTGACGCTCTTCATAAAAACGAGCTTTGGACGCGCGCCGCCCGTCTTCGCGACGCCGTCGGTCTGGATGGCGTAGAGGCCGACGGTCCAGATGAAGACGCAGTTGGCGAAGAAGTAGACGAGCAGGTAGGGAATGCCTTCTTCGCCGAAGAGCGCGGTCGTCATGGGCACGCCCACGAAGAGCACGGTTGAGCCCGTGAAGGCCGCGGTGAAGGTGCCCGAGAGCTCCCTGCGCACGAGGCCGAGCCTGATGAGCGCGAGCGAGATGAGAAGGTTGAGGCAGACCGTCACGAACGGCAGCCAGGCCATGCCGAGGAGCTCGACGAGCTGGTCGTGCGTGAACTTCGTCGTGACGGAATTGAAGAGGAAGAACGGAATCGAGAGATTCACGATCTTCGCCGTCGTGATGCGGCCCGTGTCGTCGAGCTTGCCCGTTTGGGCGGCAAGCCAGCCGATCCCCGCCGTGAGGACGAGGACGAGCACGTTGGAGATCGTATGAAGCAGTGCGTCGGACATTTCGTATGTCGTCTTGTAGGAATCCGAGGATCAAATGATTGTAACAGCACGAGGATTCCTTATCCTCAGGACGGACACCTGCGTCGAAATCGGCGGCGGGGATCCTGATCAGGACGTCGTGCTTCGGGCGGGCGCGAATTTTTCCCGCCCGCAAATCGGTGCGGGACGCGGGCTGCGGTACAATAAGCGGCCGGCGGCAACGCCCGCCTGTCTCCGTACGTCATCTCTGGAAAACCCCGGTCATGCTCACGCAGCTCGTCCTCATCACGCTTCTCATCATAGGCGCGGCGTACTTCGCCATGTCTGAAATCGCCCTCGCAGGCTCCCGCAAGGTGAGGCTCGAGCGCATGGCCGAAGAGGGCGACCACCGCGCCAGGCTCGTTCTCAACCTCAAGGAGAATCCGGGTTACTTCTTCTCGGTGGTGCAGGTCGGCATCAACGCCGTGGCCATTCTCGGCGGCGTGGTCGGCGAGGCGGTCTTCACGGACGTCTTCGCCGCAGTGTTCGCCTACGTCGTGCCGCCGGAGGCCCTCACGCCCGTCTCCTTCTTCTGCTCGTTCCTGCTCGTCACGATTCTCTTCGTGATGTTCGCGGACCTCATTCCGAAGCGCGTCGCCATGAGCTGCCCCGAAAAGGTGGCCGTGCGCTGCATCAGTCCGATGGTGACGCTCATCATGCTCCTCAAGCCGCTCGTCTGGCTCCTGACGGTGCTCGCCAACGCGATCATGCGCATGATGCGCGTGCCGCTCAACAACCAGGACCAGATCACCAACGAGGACGTAATCGCGACGGTCGAGGCGGGCGCCAAGGCGGGCGTCATCGCGCCGCTTGAGCATACCGCCATCACGAACATGATGGGCCTTGAAAACCATCTGGTACCCAGCGCCATGACGGCCCGCGACAGCATCATCTACTTCAGCCTCGACGAGAGTGACGAGAGCATCCGCGAGAAGATCTCGCTCACGCCCCACAACAAGTTCCTCGTCGTCGACGGCGACATCGACCACGTTTTGGGCGTCGTCGACGGGAAGCAGCTCCTCAAGCTCTATGCCGACGGCGAGTCCCTCTCGATCCGCAAGCCCGGCATCGTGCAGCCCATCATCACGATCCCCGACTCGCTCACGCTCACCGAGACGCTCGACCTCTTCAAGAAGGAGAGCTCCGACTTCGCGGTCGTCATCAACGAATACGGCCTCACGGTCGGCATCATCACCCTCAAGGACATCCTCTGGCCCGTGATGGGCAACTACGACGTCTGGGCCGACGACCAGCTCCTCGTCGAGCGCGCCGACGGCACCTGGCTCGTTGACGGCTCGACGCCCGTCGACGACATCGAGCGCGAGTTCGGCATCGAGAGCATGCCCGAGGAGGAGACCTACGAGACGGTCTCGGGCTTCATCATGTACATGCTCCGCCGCGTACCCAAGCGCGGGGACTTCGTCGAGTATGCGGGCTACCGCTTCGAGGTCACCAACATGGACGGCTTCCACATCGACCAGGTGCTCATGCGTCGTGCGGACCACCACGTCAAGCACGCCGACAAGGCCGAGAAGGTCGAGAAGGCCCCCGAGGGCGGCGCCGACGCATCCGCCGCCGACCAGATCAATCCGGGCGGCACGAAGTGACGGGCGCCGTTCGCCTTATTGCGGGCCGCTGCGTGCGTGAGCGGCACGCGGGCGCCAAATGCACCGCCTGCGCCGACGCCTGTCCCGCACGCGCCCTCTCGTTCGAAGGGGCCGCGCTTCGCATCATCGCGCCCGCCTGCGAGGGTTGCGGCGCCTGTGCCGCGGCCTGTCCGCGCGACGCGCTCGAGCTGCCCGGGGCGGGCTGGCGCGAGGCCGTTGCGGCCGTGCCTTCCTCAGGCGTTCTCGAATGCCGCTGCAGTCATGCTGCTCAGGGGCCGGGCACGCCCGTTCCCTGCATCGGAGGCCTTTGTGCCACGACGAGGCTCGAGCTTCTTCGGGGCGGGCTTCGCACGCTCAGGATCGCGACGGGCGTCTGCGAGGGCTGTCCCGCCGAGGTGCGGTGCGAAGGCGTCACGCTGCGGAACGCATTCGTCAGGGATCTCAGGGAGATGGCCGGGGCCTTCGGGCGCACGGTTGACGTCGTCTTTAGCACCGAGCCCGTTCCCGAGGTCGACGGCGGCCGCCGTCATCTTCTGGGCATCGTCGTCAGAAAGTCCGCCGCGCCCGTTTCGCCTGAAAGGATTGCGGAGCACGTGCCCGACAAATCCGCGGGCCACCTGCTTGTGACGGAGGGCTCAAGGCGCAGGCTCATGGCGGCAAGGGGGCTTCTTTCGGGCATGCAGGATGCCGAAGGCGTGCGCGCTGCGAAGGCAGCGTGCCTTGCCGGCCTCAGGGTGCCTCAATTCGATTCGGAAAAGTGTACGGCCTGCGGGCTCTGCGCCGCGGCCTGTCCCCAGTACGCGCTCTCGGCGAAAACCGAGGGCGAAGGCTTCACGATCGCGGCTGTCGAGACGGCCTGCACGGGCTGCGGCCTCTGCGCCGACATCTGCACGTCGAAGGCGGTCTCCTTCGGTGCGCCCGACTCGGCTGACGCTTGGCTTTCGGGAAGACCGGTCGTCAAGCTCGCCGTGAAGGGGAGAAGGCGCGCGTCCGCCTGGGAGGGAATCGTGGAGCGAAGCTTCACGTCGGGATACTTCAACCGATAACTGAACAAGAAAAGGGGGCCTGACATCCGGAAGATGCAGGCCCTTCCTTTTGTGAGGCTTCGTCAGGGGCGTCAGCGGATCCGGCCGATCGCTTCGCAGAGCGCGCGGTGGCACTCGTTGAGCGTGGGGATGGCGCCTTCACCGTCGATGAAGCTCTGCACGGAGATGTCGTCCGACTCGGCGATCTCGATGCGGTCGGGTGCGGCCCCCTGGAAGGCCAGGAGCATGTTCCTGAGACCGTCGACGATGTGCAGCGGCGTGCCCACGGGGGCGGAGATTCGCACGAATCCCATGTCGTCGCGCTTGATGCTGAAGCCGATGCCGTTGGCGAGAAGCGCCACGACGCTGTCGGCGCTCCAGAAGACGCTCCCGATCGATTCGGGGTCGTGCAGTTCGGAGTGCACGCGCACGAGGTCGTCGAAGGCGACGCGCAGCGCCATGGCGCCGTCGCGGAACTCGAGTCTGTTGAGGGCGTTGATGCCTGTGAGCACGAAGTTCTTCTTCACGAGAATGCCGAAGTCGGACTCGACGTCGGCTCGCGCGTCGGCAAACTGCTTGGGCGTGATGCGCACGTTGACGAGCTCGGGCTGGTGCTTGAGCCACATGATCACGTCGTCCATCGTGCGGCAGACGCGGTTCTCGCTCTTGAGGCGGCCGTTTTCAAAAAGGCGCACGAACCACTCGAACGAGTTGTGCCAGGCGTTGTACTTGTTGACGAAGTCCTCAAGGACGTCCTCGGGCACGTTCTTCGTGCCGAAGGTCTCGTAGATGCGGTGCACGTCGATCACGGCGACGGCCGAGACGTTGAGCCCCGTGCTCATGTGCTCCTCAAGCGCATCTCTGAAGGGCACGATTCGCAGTTCGCGGCGAAAGTTGATGACGCCGAAGAGGACTGCATAGACGCGCCAGCGCTTGGTATCCTTGGAGAAGAAGCGAAGCCGCTCGGAGATGTCCTCCACCATCTCGGTGTTCCACAGGAGTCCGTAGGAACGCTCGTTCCAGATGAGGACGTGACTGACGAGCGCCTCGAAGTAGGCGCGCATCACGCTGTAGACGATCTCGTGATGAAAGCTCATCACCGAAACGCGCAGCGAACTGTCTTTGAGAAGGAGCGTTTTCATGGTGGAAAACCGTGTTGTGCCGCGTTGAAGTGCCGTTTTATTGAAAACTTCAATTTGACAAGTGGATCCGAAAGAAACCGGCTTGAAAACACTTTAGCCTGTTTTGAGCGTCATTGTGTCGAAAACGTGCCCGAAACGCGCATTTTCTTGCAAAAAAGACGGGAAAGTCCCGATCCCGCGCTCGTTTTCAGACCGCCCGTCACAGAGGCGGGCGGAAATCGTCACATTGATTCGGGCTGAACGAGTCCGAGGCGGCGTGCGGTCTTTCTGAGGGCGGCGGCCCACCACTTCGCGAAGACGGGCGGGACCTCGTCCTTCTTGGTGCGCAGGATGAGGCGCTCGGGCGGCAGGTCGAAGGGGGCCGAGAGGAGCGCGAGGGAGGAGCGCAGGCCCGGCTGCGTCATCGCGACGGCGCGGGGCACGATCGTCCAGCCCACGCCTCTGGCGGCAAGCCCGATCGCCCACTGTGCGCCGTCGACCTCCCAGACGTCGGGGCTCACGGTGATCGGGGACTCCGACTCGCTGTCGCGGGCGTTGACGACGATCTGCCGCACGCCCTGAAGTGCCTCGATCGATGGGCGCTCGACTGCCGCGAGCGGATGCTTCTTCGAGACCGCCACCGCGCGGGGCGCGAGTCCGATGAGATGCTCCTCGCACTCGGGGTCGGGCCTCGAGGAGAAGATGACCGCCATCGTCATGTGCGAACGCCGGAAGAACCAGTTCGACTCCGAGCTCGAGATGTTCTCGAGCTGGAGGCGCGCCGACGGGAACTGGCGCGAGAAGTCGCGCAGCAGATCAAGGAGAAGCGGCAGCTCGAGCGCCATGTCGATGCCCATGTAGAGAAGGGGCTCGGGCAGCCTGAAGAGCTCCGAGGCGCGGCTCTCGAACCGCTCGGCCTCCCTGAGCACCCGCAGGGCGCCGGGCAGGAGCTCCTCGCCCGCAGGGGTGAGCTTCGCGGGCGTGCCTCTCACGAAAAGCCTGATGCCGAGCTCGTTCTCCATGCCCGCAATGTGGGTCGAGACCACCGACTGGCTGCGCCCGAGAGCACGGGCCGCGGCCGAAAAGGTGCCCTGCGCCGCAACGGCGGCAAAGCTCCTCATCTCTTCGATCGAAATCGTCATGACTGAAAACGCTCCGTTTTGAATGGGACCGAATGCCCGAAGTCCGCCCAGGACGGGCGATGGCGCTTTCAGTCTATCAAAAATCCGATGGAATCCATCTTGAGAGATCGAATTTTGAATGAGAAAATGACGGTGTCCTGACTACCCACGCAGGTCCTTATGTCGATACAAGAACAAAACACCACTCGTCTTTCCAATCAGAACACCCTTCACAACAGCCCGAAGAAGGCTCCGGACAGCACGCCGCAGCATGATGCGAAGATGCGCCGCAGGCTCTTCGCCGCGCGCGCGGGCTTCTTCACCGGCGGCTTCACCGTCGCGAGCTGGGCGCCCATCATTCCCTTCGTGCAGACCGAGCTTTCGCTCGAACCCGCGGTGCTCGGCACGCTGCTCTTCGGCCTCGGCATCGGCTCCTTCTTCGGCATGCCGATTGCGGGCACGGTCTCGACGCGCTTCGGCAATCGCGCGGCGCTTGCCGCCTCGGGCGTGCTCTCCTGCCTGCTGCTCGTCGTGCTGGCGATGATTCCGGGTTTCCGCATCGAGTGTGCGGCCCTTCTTCTCTACGGCGTCACGCTCGGCTGCCTCGAGGTGAGCGCGAACATTTACGGCGCGCAGCTTGAGAAGGAGGCGGGGCATCCCCTCATGTCGGGCCTTCACGCCGCGTACTCCGTGGGCGAAGTCGTCTCCGCGGGCGCCATCACGGGCCTGCTCGTGCTCGGCGTGCCGCTCCTCTGGGTCGTGGGCGGCCTGATGGTCGTGCTCGCCGCCGTTCTTCTGTGGGCGCTTTCGGGCGTCTCCCCCGCCGAGGGCCGTTCGGCTGCGAAGAGCGAGGGCATGGTCTTTGCGCCCGCCAGGGGACGCATCCTGATGCTGAGCCTCGTGTGCATGTCGGTCTTCCTCGCC
>ERZ835051.4047-NODE-4047-length-10597-cov-3.452855_pt1 | contig 10597 bp, 7 predicted proteins | sample MGYA00519575_ERZ835051 | MGnify/ENA primary metagenome ERZ835051 (study PRJEB31850, sample SAMEA3708769) | human gut metagenome | biome: human gut; feature: human-associated habitat; material: faeces | place: China | collected 2014 ... | reverse complement strand
GTGTCGGACTGGTATGTCTGTTCTCCGCTATCCGTCAGGGACAGATTTGCGCAAACGGTATTGTGGGTATTTCACAAGGACACGATGTGCAGACCAATACGATGATTTATGCGGCTCTTCCTGAGTTTTACGCTATTTTGGCGCTGGTAGCTGCATTGATGGTGTAGTACAGACATAAGTTATAATTTATAAGTTAGAGTCTGAAAGTTCCTCTATTTTGGCCTTAAGTTATCATATATAAGGTCAAAATAGAGGGACTTTTTCTGTTTATAGTTTCAACTTATAAGTTTTTTAATTCTCATATTCTATTTCAAGACAGCCTCATTCTTTGGGGGGAAGTTCCGGCAATTTCGGACAAAAGTGCACGGATGGGCAAGTCCACGGGCTTTTGGCTGCTAATCTATGATATTCCGCAAACGATTGTTTATGCATATTTCATTAGTTTTTTCGATTAAAGGGCTATTTTTCAAAGAATAATGTGTACTTTTGCAGCCATTATTAAGATAAAGAGATTACAACATCATATGGTTAAAGAACTACTTACCCCCGATTACATCTTCGAAGCAAGTTGGGAAGTATGTAATAAAGTAGGCGGTATTTACACGGTTTTGTCAACCAGGGCAAATACCTTACAGGCAAAATTTCGCGATAGACTATTTTTTATAGGGCCGGATTTCTGGCAAGGAAAAGAGAACCCTTTGTTCATCGAATCTGATAACCTCTGTGCTGCATGGAAAAAGCAGGCTGTCGAAAAAGATAATCTTTCTGTCCGTGTGGGCCGTTGGAACATTCCGGGTGAGCCTATCGTCATATTGGTTGATTTCCAACCTTTTTTTCAGCAAAAGAATGAAATTTATACGGAGATGTGGAACCACTATCAAGTGGATTCGCTGCATGCGTACGGTGATTATGATGAAGCATCCATGTTTGCGTACGCCACCGGAAAGGTGGTGGAGAGTTTCTATCGCTACAACTTGACGGAAACGGATAAGGTCATATTCCAGGCACACGAATGGATGACGGGTATGGCAGCACTCTATCTGCAGGCGGCAGTGCCGGAAATAGCCACTGTCTTCACTACGCATGCCACCTCCATAGGGCGTTCCATAGCAGGCAACAACAAGCCGCTGTATGACTATCTCTTCGCCTACAACGGTGATCAAATGGCACAGGAACTGAACATGGAATCCAAGCATTCCATTGAGAAGCAGACCGCCCATTATGTGGATTGTTTCACTACCGTAAGTGAGATTACGAACAACGAGTGCAAAGAGCTGCTCGACAAACCTGCGGACGTTGTCCTGATGAATGGGTTTGAAGATGATTTTGTGCCGAAGGGCGCTACCTTTACCGGTAAGCGCAAACGTGCGCGTGCCTTGTTGCTCCGTGTAGCGAATTGCCTGCTGGGTGAGGATTTGGGAGATGATACCATGATTGTCGGCACCAGCGGACGTTATGAGTTCAAGAACAAAGGCATTGATGTGTTTCTGGAGTCGCTGAACCGTTTGAATCGTGATAAAGACTTGAAAAAGAAAGTGCTGGCTTTCGTCAATGTGCCAGGTTGGGTGGGCGATCCCCGCGAGGATCTGCAGCAACGCCTCAAGAGCAAGGAGAAGTTTACCACTCCGCTGCCATGTCCCCTCATCACGCACTGGCTGCATAATATGACGCACGACCAGGTACTGGATATGTTGAAATATCTGGGTATGGGCAACCGTCCGGAAGATAAAGTGAAAGTGATTTTCGTGCCTTGTTATCAGGATGGTAAAGACGGTATCCTCAACAAGCATTATTATGATTTGATATTGGGAGAGGACCTCAGCGTCTATCCTTCTTATTATGAGCCGTGGGGATACACTCCTCTGGAAAGCGTGGCTTTCCGAGTGCCGACCATTACGACGGACCTTGCCGGCTTCGGCCTTTGGGTGAACAGCCTGAAGAACCAGCACGGCATTGATGACGGGGTGGAGGTGCTGCACCGTTCGGATTATAACTACTCCGAAGTGGCGGACGGCATCAAGGATACGATTGCGTTGTTCTCCACCAAAACGGAAGCGGAAGTGAAGGAAATCCGCAAGCGTGCCGGCATGGTGGCCGAACAAGCCTTGTGGAAGCATTTTATACAGTATTATTATGAGGCTTATGATGTTGCCCTGCGCAATGCCATGAAGCGTCAATTAGGTTAACGTAATTATTAATCAATCAAGTTATCATACAATGAAGATTCAAGTTAGTAATGTGAATACTCCTAACTGGAAAGATGTGAATGTGAAATCTCACATTCCCGCCGAATTGGAGAAGTTATCTGAACTGGCACGTAACATTTGGTGGGCGTGGAATTATGAAGCCACTGAGTTGTTCAGAGATCTTGATCCTACTCTCTGGAAAGAAGTAGGACAGAACCCCGTACTCTTGCTGGAACGTATGAGTTACGCCAAACTCGAGGCGCTCGCCAAAGATCAGGTGATCTTGCGCAGAATGGAAGCGGTGTACTCCAAGTTCCGTACCTACATGGACGTAAAGCCGGACAGCAACCGCCCGTCTGTTGCATATTTCAGTATGGAGTATGGTTTGACTCATGTATTAAAGATATACTCCGGTGGTCTGGGTGTACTGGCCGGTGACTATTTGAAAGAAGCTTCAGACAGCAACGTAGATTTGTGTGCAGTCGGTTTCTTGTATCGCTACGGCTATTTCACTCAAACTTTATCCATGGACGGACAGCAGATTGCCAACTACGAAGCACAGAACTTCGGCCAGTTGCCTCTTGACCGTGTGCTGGATGAAAACGGAAACCAGGTAGTAGTGGATGTTCCATATCTGGACTACTATGTACATGCACTGGTTTGGAGAGTGAACGTTGGCCGCGTATCGCTTTATCTGCTTGATACAGACAATGAGATGAACAGCGAGTTTGACCGCCCCATCACTCACCAGCTGTACGGCGGTGACTGGGAGAACCGTTTGAAACAAGAAATCCTGCTTGGTATCGGCGGTATCCTTACCTTGAAGAAATTGGGCGTCAAGAAGGATGTATATCACTGCAACGAAGGACACGCGGCGCTGATCAACGTACAGCGTATCTGTGACTACGTAGCCGAAGGCTTATCTTATGAACAGGCTATCGAGCTGGTACGTGCTTCTTCACTCTATACAGTACACACTCCGGTTCCTGCCGGTCACGACTACTTCGACGAAGGCCTCTTCGGCAAGTATATGGGCGGTTATCCGTCAAGAATGGGCATCAGCTGGGATGACCTTATGGACCTTGGCCGTAACAACCCGGGCGACAAGGGCGAACGCTTCTGCATGTCCGTATTCGCTTGCAACACTTCTCAGGAAGTGAACGGTGTAAGCTGGTTGCACGGAAAGGTTTCACAGGAAATGTTCTCTTCTATATGGAAAGGATACTTCCCCGAAGAGAACCATGTAGGTTACGTAACTAACGGTGTGCACTTCCCCACTTGGAGCGCTACCGAATGGAAGCAATTGTATGCTGCCCATTTTGATGAAAACTTCTGGTTTGACCAGTCCAATCCCAAGATTTGGGAAGCTATCTATAATGTATCCGACGAGGAAATCTGGAAGACCCGTATGGCTATGAAGAACAAGTTGATCGACTATGTGCGCAAGCAATACCGTGAAACTTGGCTGAAGAACCAGGGTGATCCTTCCCGCATCGTTTCTTTGCTGGACAAGATTAACCCGAATGCCCTGCTGATTGGTTTCGGACGCCGTTTTGCCACTTACAAGCGTGCGCACTTGCTGTTCACTGACTTGGAACGTCTGGCAAAGATTGTCAACAACCCCGACTATCCGGTACAGTTCCTGTTTACCGGTAAGGCTCACCCGCATGATGGCGCAGGTCAGGGATTGATCAAGAGAATCATCGAGATTTCTCGCCGTCCTGAGTTCTTGGGCAAGATTATCTTCCTGGAGAATTACGATATGCAGTTGGCCCGCCGTCTGGTTTCGGGGGTAGATATCTGGTTGAATACTCCGACACGTCCGCTCGAAGCATCCGGTACGTCCGGTGAGAAGGCGCTGATGAACGGTGTCGTAAACTTCTCCGTACTCGACGGCTGGTGGTTGGAAGGCTACCGTGAAGGTGCGGGTTGGGCGTTGACCGAAAAACGTACTTACCAGAATCAGGAGCATCAAGACCAATTGGATGCGGCTACCATCTACAGTATTCTGGAGCAGGAAATTCTGCCGTTGTACTATGCGCGCAATAAGAAAGGCTATTCTGAAGGTTGGGTCAAGACCGTCAAAAACTCCATTGCCCAGATTGCACCCCATTATACAATGAAGCGCCAGTTGGATGATTATTACAACAAGTTCTACAACAAGGAAGCCAAACGTTTCAAAGTATTGGCTGCCGATAACTATGCCAAGGCGAAGGAAATTGCCGCATGGAAGGAAGAAGTTGCTTCCAAGTGGGACAGCATTGAAGTTGTATCGAACGACAAGAGCGAAGAAGTCGCTACCGGTTCTATCGAAAGCGGTAAGGAATACATCGTAACTTTCGTTATCGACGAAAAGGGTCTGAACGATGCCATCGGTCTGGAATTGGTAACTACCTACATCGCTCAAGACGGCAAACAGCACATCTACTCTGTAGAGCCGTTCAATGTTGTGAAGAAGGAAGGCAACCTCTATACTTTCCAAGTGAAGCATAAACTGGAAAATGCCGGTAGCTTCAAGGTATCCTACCGTATGTTCCCGAAGAGCGAGGATTTGCCTCACCGTCAGGACTTCTGCTACGTTCGTTGGTTCGTATAATCTATTCCTATAAAAACAGATGATGTGTTTCATCGAAACGCATCATCTGTTAAGGGCAAACGCATCATCTGTTTGATGCAAACAGATCATCTGTTTCGGGTAAACGGATGATCTGTTTTTTTTTGAGAAACGCTCTGATTTTACGCACTTGTCACACGCTTGTTCTTCCGTGCGCAATATCGTTCGCATTGCGCGCGAATATCATCCCCCAACATGGCCATATTTTGTCGGGGGATGATATCATCATAAACACATGCAAAAAAACGGGTTAAAAAATTAAATCTTGCTCTTCAGTTCCGCAGTCCAGGCATCAATGCGTCCGGCAGTCTTGTCACTTTCGTTCACTTCGTCCAGGGCAAGTCCTGCAAATGCACCGTCAACGACAGCGATGGAGGAAGAAAAGGAGTAGCCGTCTGTACCGACTTTGTTGCCCAGAAACGTACAGCCGCTATCTTTCAGTTCCTCATAAAGCACTCCGATGCCGTCACAAAAGGTATCGCCGTAAGAATCTGAGTCACCGCAGCCGAACAGAGCTACTGACTTGGAAGATAGATCGGCGCTTTTCAGCACTTTAACGCCGTCGTACCAGTCATCCTGCAACTCGCCGTCTCCCCACGTGGAAGTGCCCAAGACCAGCACATCGTACTCTTTTACTAAATCGGCATTCAGCTTGTCTGCGCTATATACATCAGATTTGGAAACACCCATCTTGTCGGCTATCTGTTGAGCCAATTCTTCACAGGTTCCGGTGCTGGAACCATAAAAAACACCTATCTTTTTCATTGCTTCTAACTGATTGATTTGTCTGCCGCAAAGTAAAGGCATTACAGGCAATGGTGAAATACCTACTTGTAGGGCTTTTGCCAATACCTCACTCCCTATTTGGAGTTAACCGGTTTGAGGGGGCGGCAACGTCCGGCTACCTATTAATGGGGATAATGAAATTCTTTTTCCAGCGCTTTCGCACGATGCCCGTGACGCGGTTTGCCGGTGTGCCTCGTTGCTACGTGAACAAGCGGAGGCAAGTAAGTGTTTCTATTGCAAACCAAAAGGAGATAATGAGATGAAAAGAATTGTTTTGCTCCGCCACGGCGAGAGCGTTTGGAATAAAGAAAACCGTTTTACGGGCTGGACGGACGTTGACTTGACGGAAAAAGGGATTGCCGAGGCCGTAAAGGCGGGTGAGCTGCTGAAGGAGAAAGGCTTTCATTTTGAGAAGGCTTACACGTCCTATCTGAAGCGTGCCGTGAAGACGTTGGACTGTGTGTTGGACCGTCTTGACCAGGATTGGATTCCGGTGGAGAAGTCCTGGCGGTTGAACGAAAAGCATTATGGACAGTTGCAGGGATTGAATAAGGCGGAGACAGCTGCCAGATATGGGGATGATCAAGTGCTGGTATGGCGCAGAAGCTATGATACCGCCCCTCATGCCTTGGCGGAGGATGACTTGCGCAACCCCCGTTTCGAGGATCGCTACCGGGAAGTGCCCGATGCGGAACTGCCCCGCACGGAATCTCTGAAGGATACGATTGAGCGCATTATGCCTTACTGGAAATGTGTCATTTTCCCGAATCTGAAAACGGCCGGTGAATTGTTGATAGTGGCCCACGGTAATAGCCTGCGAGGTATTATCAAACATCTGAAGCATATTTCCGACGATGAGATTGTTCATCTGAATCTGCCTACCGCCGTACCTTATGTCTTTGAGTTTGACGATGAACTGAATCTGACGGATGATTATTTTCTGGGTGATCCGGAGGAAATCAGAAAGCTGATGGAGGCAGTTGCCAACCAGGGAAAGAAGAAGTAAAGGGAAAACTTCCTTGACTCCTGTTGAAAACTTCTGTCTTGTAAGGAGATAAGTTCTTTCCTTTATACAGTAAACTCTGTTCGCAGCGATTGAATATATATTCGCGCTGCTTGAATATATGTCCGCACAGCTTGAATATACGTTCGCAAGGCTTGAATACAGATTCCGTCACCGGAGGTTTGCAGGAGTGATATATTCGTTGTTCTTATCTTGCAAGCTCTTGTAGCAGAGTAATGCTGAGCAATATCCCGACAATGATGCAGACAAGAATCAGGAACCAGTTCATGAATCGTGCGCCCGGTTTGGTTTCTTTGTGCAGGTTCTGGTCGAAGTAGTTCTTGAAGAACAGGTAAATGGCAGGTACCGTGGCACTTGCCAGCAGGAGGTCTTCCGGAATCTTATAGATATAGACTTTGGAGAAGGCGATGAGTGCCCAGTGGCACAGGAAAAGAATGACAAGCAGGTTGACTTTCCGTGAAAAAGCCAGCAGCAGCCCGATGGTGAACGCGGCCACCGAACAGGGCATTACGGTAGTGGTCATCATAGGAAACTCCATGCCCCGTGCCCACGAAAGAAGAGGGTAGAGGAAAGGCATGGCGTAGAGTACGCCGACCAGCATCTTGTATCTGGGATTGCGTTCGAACGGAGTATAGTCTGCAAACAGATCCCATAACCATATCAAGGCAATCACGCCCCAGAAGATGGCAAGGATGTGATGGTAATTTCGTGTTCCGCAATACATCAGGTAGTAAACGGTGGATATCCATCCGTTGAGGAATACCATGTAAATCTTCATTGAACGTTTCACCCACAGGGTGGGTTTCCGATACAGCAATAGGGTCAATGCAATGCCTGCCAGGGTAATGATGAACTGTGCCTGCCAGGTTCCCTCGTTGTACTGTGCGATAGTGTTCCAAAATATTTCCATTAGTGCCTGTTGCCTATTAAAAAAACGGCTGCAAAGGTAGAGTTTTCTATTGGAATATGAAATCATTTTCTACAATTTGCCTATCTTTGTGCCTCCAAAAAAACTAGGTAGAAAGATTCATGGATAAGACTTTGACTGAACAAGAAATTGCCCTGCTGCGCAGGAAGCTTGACCTGTTGCTTCGTACCGGCCAGCTGCTGGTAGAGAGCGCTGCCGATACCAATCGTATAGTACGTAATATGAACCGCGTGGCCGCCTATTTGGGATTGCCGGAAGAGAAACTTCACATTGATGTGAGCTATACTATGTTGGTGGTGAACGTGAGTGACGGTTCGCATTCGTTTTCCAAATTCCAGAAGTGTGAGAAACACGGTATCAACATGACTGCCCTTTCCGAAATCAGCAAGTTGTCCTGGAAAGCCATTGAGCATGATTATTCCCTTGACCGGTACGAGGAAGAACTGGAGAAAATCCGAACCAGGAAACGGAATTATGTTCCTTATCTGGTGGCTGTCGGTGCCGGGTTTGCCTGCGGCGGATTCTGCAAGCTGTTCGGTGGCGACTGGGTGGCGTTCCTGTATGCTTCCATCGCTGCCTTTGCGGGGTTCCGGGTCCGTGCGCGTTGCGTGGAGTTCGGCATCAATCTTTATATGAGCATCGCCATTGCGGCGCTGATCTCTACCTGTCTTGCCTATCTCACTATGTTTACCGGACTTTCTGAGACGCCCTATCATCCGTTGCTGGCATGTGCGCTGTTCATAGTGCCGGGTGTCCCCATCATCAACTTTGTGGATGATATGATTGACAATTATATCCAGGTGGGTATTGTCCGTGCTGTCAATACGGTGTTGATGGTTTGTGCGATGGCTTTCGGCATTGTCATAGCCATGCGCCTGTTGGTAATAGAAGATGTGGTCATCGACAAGAAATTCAGTGAACTGAGCATGGTCCCGCATGATACGTATTGGGTGTATGCCATTGCGGCCGCCATATCCGCTGTGGGCTTTTCGATGATTTTCAATATTCAGCGCCGCTTGTTGTGGGTCGTTGCGATAGGGGGAATCATCGCCGTCTGTACGCGCAACTTCGTCAACTTCGAACTGGGTTACGGACCGGTGATCGGTTCGTTTATGGGCAGTATGGTGGTGAGCCTGGTAGCTGTGAAGGCGGTTCATTGGTTTCATGTCCCCAACCACGTCTTGACGATCCCCTCCGTAATTCCCATGATTCCGGGGGTACTGATGTACCGGGCGCTTTTCGGTCTGATCAATATGCACGGTGTGGTAGGAGAGGTGACGGCAGTGGTATCCAACGGTATCAATGCTTCACTGATTATCCTGTGCATCGCACTTGGAGTAGCGGTCCCCAACATCTTTGCCCGCCGTTATATTGCCAAGGACAGGCGCCGTTTCCTGGAAGAGGAGTTGCAGAAACGCCGGGAAAGGGGCAAGTTTATAGAGTGGTGATGAAAGGGGACGGATTATATTCATAGACTACGGTTTGATTGGCTTTCAGGGAGGCCTGCACGTCAATCAGCCGTTGGTTGCTGCTGCCGCGGAAGTACAGACTCTCATCACGTAACTTTTCGTTGAATTTTCCGTCCACCAATACGTCTATATACTCTAGAAGCTTTGCCTGTAGAGGATTGCGCAGGATTTTCTCAAAAGTATATCCTGTATAGCACCAGATGTTTTTATTACTTTTCTGTTTGATGGCATGTGCCAGTTTGGTGAAACCTTCCGGCTGGAACATGGGGTCGCCTCCGCTGAAGGTGACGTCCGCAAAATGATCTGCAAGTACCTTTTTCAGAATCTCGTCCGTATGCATCCACCGTCCCCGGTTGATGTCCCAAGACTCCGGATTATGGCAGCCGGGGCAGCCGTTGGGGCAACCGGCAGCATAAATAGAGGTCCGGAATCCCGGACCATCTACTGTAGTATCTTCTAGAATATTGAGAATAGAAAGCATTTTAAGAATTCAAAATTAAAAGTTCTCAATCGTGTACGACTCTGTCGTTCAATTCTGCCAGTTTGGCATTGTTCCACCGGTCAGTGGTTCCTACCAGGTAGCCGGTGATGCGTTGCAGCTTGTCGATATGCTTGCTGCCGCATTTGGGACATTCCTCCAGGTTGGGAGTGGAGTTCTCGTAACCGCAGTCCAGGCAACGGTTGCGGTTGTGGTTCACGGAACCGTAGCCGATGTTGTACCGGTCCATCATATCCACCACGCGCATGATGACCTCCGGATTGTGGGTGGCGTCACCGTCTATTTCCACGTAGAAGATGTGTCCGCCGCGGGTCAAATCATGGTAGGGGGCTTCCACTTCCGCTTTGTGGCGGGCGCTGCACTTGCAATATACAGGCACATGGTTGGAATTGGTATAGTACTCACGATCCGTAATGCCCGGCAAGATGCCGAACTTCTTGCGGTCCACACGGGTAAACTTGCCGGACAAGCCTTCGGCGGGAGTGGCAAGTACGCTGTAGTTGTGCTGGTATTGGTCGGAGAACTGGTTGGCACGGTCACGCATATAGGTTACGATTTTCAGTCCTAATTCCTGCGCTTCCTCCGATTCGCCGTGGTGTTTTCCAAGCAGGGCAACGAGGCATTCGGCAAGGCCGATAAACCCGATGCCCAAGGTTCCCTGGTTGATGACGGAAGCGATGGTGTCATTGGGCTTCAACTTTTCACACCCCAGCCACAGAGCCGACATCAGCAGAGGGAACTGCTTGGCAAATGCCGTTTTCTGGAATTCCATACGCTCGTGCAACTGTCGTGCGGTGATTTCGAGCATGGCATCCAGTTTTGCGAAGAAACGGGCGATCCGTTGCTCCCTGTTTTCTATTCCCATACATTCGATGGCCAGGCGGACAATGTTGATGGTGGAGAAAGAGATGTTTCCCCGTCCGATGGATGTTTTGGGACCGAAGCGGTTTTCGAATACGCGTGTACGGCATCCCATGGTAGCTACTTCGTGTTCGTAGCGTTTCGGGTCATCGGCTTTCCAATCCTCACTTTGGTTGAAGGTGGCGTCCAGGTTCAGGAAGTTCGGGAAGAAACGGCGGGCGGTGACCTTG
>ERZ835051.4043-NODE-4043-length-10618-cov-2.605983_pt1 | contig 10618 bp, 7 predicted proteins | sample MGYA00519575_ERZ835051 | MGnify/ENA primary metagenome ERZ835051 (study PRJEB31850, sample SAMEA3708769) | human gut metagenome | biome: human gut; feature: human-associated habitat; material: faeces | place: China | collected 2014 ... | reverse complement strand
TTGTTATTTTTGAACCTACAGATACTTTAAACGGGATTCCTATATTACCTTATGGCTGTCAAGCCCTCACTTAGCAATAAGGATTGGAAGGGAAGGCAAAAGTAAGGCTGCGGTCACCCACCTAGCCTTGCTAGGAGTCAAAAGGCAGGAAACAGCATTTTGGGGGTTATTCCAAAGAAAAAGCAGCGCGGATGCGCTGCTTTTTCTTGCTATAAAGTCAAAAGCTCCGCCCGCATGCAAAGAAGTCTCAGGCGGACTCTTTATTGTATTTTAAGGAGAGAGAAGAATGAATCGTCATATGCAGATCCGCTGGAAGCTGATTGCCATCTTAGTACTGGCGGCGTTGCTTACCTTTTTACTGTTTTTTTATAAGGACCGGTCGGAACCGGAATATGTCGGAGAAATGGTTTTTACAGGAGAGATGCAGATTTTAACAGACAAGAGTGCAGAGCTTTTGAAAACCGATCCGGAGGAGGTATGTCAGGAAATAGGGCAGTATATGAAAGAAGAAGACTGGTATGAGGCATTCGACCAGTTCCTTACATATCATGAGCTGGACCGGCAGATCTGTAAAGAAACCATCGGGATCATTGGAGGAAAGGATTTTGTACATAAACCGGAGCTTGCAGAAGGACAGCTTCTTGCTGTGGATGGTACGGTATATTCCTACATTTCCGATGAGTTTGCCCGGTTAAAATACATAAATGTCGATGCCTACCGTATGGAAAACACATTACTGGCCATCCGGGAAAAGCTGACCGATCCGGTCATGTTTTCCGAAGCTTATCTGGAAGAAGCCGATGAGAGCGGTATCCGCTTTTTTTACCGGGGCTGTGAGCTGTACCACCCCTGTACGCAGAAGCAGGGATCCGAGCAGATCGTGACACTTGGTCTTAGGGGAGGGGAGCTTATTTCTTATGAAGAGGATGGAGAAATCATCAGCGGAAAGACACTGCAGGTGACGGAACATGCGGTTACTTTGGAGGAGCAGGGAGAAATTCCCTTTGGAGAAGTATGCGAAGGGTATTATCAGAAGGAAGAGGTGCATAGCAGCAATACCAGTGAAATTCCCATCGGTTATGCTTTTACGGATTATCTTATAAAGGATGGAAAGATCTGTGCCTTCTTAATTCTTCCGAAGGAACGAATGGAGTATATCCGTGTGGCCATTCAGCAGAGTGATTACCGGGGACTGTATCATAAGGAGGTTGTTTTGCAGGCTTCGGAGGAGCTGATGCTGTCTTATCTTGAAAACGGTGAAAGAAAGGAAGAACCGCTTTCGGCGGGAAAAAAGCTTGTCCTGACACAGGATACAGATTATCTGAAAGAAGGAATGCTGAAGGTTGTGAATCCGACCAACTCCGGAAGAACGGATCTTCTGTCGGTGCATCGGAATCAGGGGATACCTTCTTACCGTGGAAACTTCGAAATTCATAAGACGGGGGATGGACTTTTACTGATTAATGAGCTGCTGCTGGAGGAATATCTGTATGCCGTTGTGCCAAGTGAGATGCCATCCACTTATCCGTCAGAAAGCCTGAAAGCCCAGGCTGTGTGTGCGAGAACCTACTCCTATGGCTATCTGGAGCATGCCGGACTGCCGGCACTGGGCGCGCATGTGGACGACAGTGTGAATTATCAGGTTTATAACAATATTATGGAAAAGAAGAGTTCAACCGATGCGGTACGGCAGACAGAAGGGGAGCTGCTGCAGCAGGATGGAAAGCCGATCACTGCGTATTATTATTCCACGTCCTGCGGTTATGGGACAGATGACCGCATCTGGAAAGAAGAAGGAGAGGGTGCAGCTCCTTTTTTAAGGAGTGTACATATTGCACAGGATGAAAACAATGAATCACAGGAGATCAATGAGCAGACAGATACGACACAGACAGATGAATTGCAGAAGAAGAGTGAACAGCCAGTTGCAAATCAGCAGGATAATTCACAGAAGAACTTAGAACAAAAGAATAATGAAGATATAGATAATAAGCTGAGTGATCTTACACAGGAAGAAGTACTTCGTGAATATCTCACTACCGTTCACGAAGAAGACTACGAAAAGGAAGAACCCTGGTATCGCTGGAGCTACACGGTGCAAGATCTCGATATTGATCTTTTAAAAAAGAAACTGCAGGAACGGGGGATTTCTTTTACCGATTTTAAGAAAATAAAGGACATGGAAATTATAAGGCGTGCAGCAGGAGGAAGTGCACGGACACTGGTGATCAGTACCGATCAGGGAGAGCTTCAGGTGGAGGGAGAATATGAGATCCGTTATGTTTTGAATCAGGAAGGAGAGGTAATCCGGCAGGATGACTCGGCATATACACTTTCTACTATTTTACCAAGCGCTTATTTTGTGATGGATCTGCGAAAGGGGAAAAAGGGTATCACAGGATTTACACTTTATGGTGGTGGATTCGGTCATGGTGTCGGCATGTCGCAGAATGCAGCAAAGGCCATGGCGCAGTCCGGTAAGACGTATGAGGAGATTCTTGCTATGTTCTACTGGAATTGTCAGCTTGCGAAAAAATACTGATTATGGTAAAATTGCGGACATATGGAAAAAGCAGATGGATAGGAAGCTTTATTTGGAAATAAGGAGAACAGGACTGCTTATGCTGAAGAAAAGGATCATTCGAATCATATCGTTGTGTATGGAGCTGTCAAAGAAGAACGTGACAGCTTATGCGGCAAGCTCTGCCTTTTTCCTGTTTATTTCTCTGATTCCGTCTTTGATGCTGCTGTGTGCAATCATTCCGTTTGTACCTCTTACAAGGGCGGACTTCATGAGGGTAGTGATTGAAATCGTACCGTCTTCGGTGGAACCACTGGCTATTTCTATTATTAATGATGTGTATCGGCAGTCGGTGGGGCTCATTTCCTTATCTATTGTAGCGATCCTGTGGTCAGCAGGCAAGGGACTCCTCGCACTGCTGCGTGGGCTGAATGTTATCAATGGAGTGGAAGAAAAGCGGAATTATTTCATTCTCCGTATTGTGACCAGCTTTTATATGGTACTGATTCTGTTAGTAATTATTCTGACACTGCTTATTATGGTGTTCGGAGAGGCTATTGTAAATCTGTTAGACCGTAGAATTCATGGTATCGCAAGCTTTATGACAGCGTTTAACAGTGGAAGACATCTCTTTTTCTTCCTGATTATCACGCTGGTTCTTGCCTGTCTCTATGCATATCTGCCAAGACCGCGTGGCAGGCTGCGCCAGCAGTTTCCGGGGGCAGTACTGGCATCTCTTGGCTGGACGGTGGTAACCTTCGGATTTTCTATTTACGTGACATACTTTAATGGCTTTAGTATGTATGGAAGTCTTACCACGATCGTGATTTTACTGATCTGGCTGTATGTGTGCATGAATCTGGTTCTTGTCGGAGCTTATATCAACAAAATACTTGTTGACAAGGAATTGGAGATTGACTAGAATAAAGAATATATTGAGTGTTGGATATTAATGAATATCGAAATGCTGTGAAGGTGTATAGTAATGACATGTTTACCTGCAGAGAGAGGTTGCCATCGGCTGCGAGCATCCTCAGGTTCTGACATGAAGTGAAATTCCCACCGGAGCTTTCTGATTGAATCAGTCTTGTAGTAGATCAGAACGTTGCACGCGTTAAGTGCTCAGAGGTGTCTGTTCATACAATATGGGCAGGAACATGGGTGGTACCGCGGATCATTTCGTCCCTTGTATTCTTAGGAATACAAGGGACTTTATTTTTTTAATTATTAAAAAGAGAGGTAAAACGTATGCAGGATCAGGTATTATCAGACAAGCTTTCATCCCTGAAAGAGAAGATTGAAGGGGAACTGAAGGAATTAAAGAACTTCAAGAATGTTTATCTGGAGGGCAAGAAGAGTAAGATCAGTGAACTCATGAAGGACATGGGTAAGCTTGCTCCGGAAGAACGTGCCGGTTACGGTAAATCTGTCAATGAATTAAAAACATGGGCTTTTGATAAATTTGCCGACATGGAAGAGAAGATGAAGAAATTAGAGCTTCAGCATAAATATGAAAGAGAAAAGATCGACCTTACGATCCCGGCTGAACCTGTGAAAATCGGAAATCTTCATCCGGTTACCCTTGTGAGGAATCAGCTGATTGATATTTTCGCCGGAATGGGGTTTGAAATTTATGAAGGAAGTGAAATCGAAACCGATTATTATAACTTTACGGCATTGAATACTCCGCAGGATCATCCGGCAAGGGATATGCAGGATACTTTCTATCTTTCTCCGGAATTCCTGCTTCGTACCCAGACATCTGCAGGACAGATTCATGTTATGGAGAAGAAGCAGCCGCCGATTAAGATTTTATCTCCCGGTAAGGTATTCCGTTCCGATGATGATGCCACCCATTCTCCGATGTTCTCCCAGATGGAGGGACTTGTTGTAGATAAGGGGATTACCCTCGGAGACTTAAAGGGTATGCTTGATGTATTTGTACAGAAGGTCTTCGGTGAGGGCGTAACCACGAGACTTCGTCCCTCCTATTTCCCGTTCACAGAACCTTCGGTAGAAGTGGATGTAAGCTGCTTCCAGTGCGGCGGTAAGGGCTGCAGACTGTGCAAGGGAACCGGCTGGATCGAGGTTTTAGGCGCAGGTGTTGTAAATAAAAAGGTGCTTGAAAACTGCGGCATTGATTCTGAGCAGTACAGCGGCTTTGCCTTTGGTATGGGACTGGAGCGTATTGCCATGCTCAAATACGGTATTAACAACATTAAGCTGCTGTTCAATTCCGATTTACGTGTATTAGAGCAGATCAATGAGAAATAGTCAGGAGGAAACAGATTATGATATTACCATTAAGCTGGTTAAAAGAATATGTAGATGTGGATGTAACGCCGGACGAATTAGAGAAGAAGCTGTTTGATGCCGGTTTTGAAGTAGAAGAAAAGTACGAACTGGGCAGGGATGTCAGCAATATTGTTGTTGGTCTTATTGAATCCTGTGAACCGATTCCGGATACCCACCTTCATGTGTGTCAGGTCAATGCAGGTGCACATGGCACGATGCAGGTATGCTGTGGTGCAGACAATGTCTGTACAGGTGGAAAGTTCCCGTTAGCCCTTCCCGGCGCAACCGTTTATGCAACCGCAAAGGATCATAAGACGGTAGAGGGTGTGATGACCATTAAGAATGGCAAGCTCCGTGGCTATGAATCGAACGGAATGCTTTGTTCCGGTGTCGAGCTGGGACTTACCGAGGATCTGTATCCGGGAGCTGAATACAATGGATTACTGGTGCTTCCCGAAGACGTAAATCCGGGCGATGATGTAAAGAAAATCACCGGACTGGATGACTGGATTTTTGATATTGCACTTACTGCAAACCGTCCGGACTGTCAGAGTATTCTCGGTATGGCAAGAGAAGTGGCTGCAATGCTTGGCAAGCCGCTTAAGATGCCGGCAACCGATTATACCGAAACCGAAGTAAAGAAGGAAGGCTTTAAGGTAACGGTAGAAGCTCAGGATCTGTGCCCCCGTTACAGCGCTCATTATGTATATGATGTAAAGATCGGAGAGTCCCCGCTGTGGATGAAGAGACGTCTTGCCCTGGTTGGCATGACCTCCATTTCCAACGTCGTTGATATCACGAACTATGTATTAAAGGAAATCGGACAGCCGATGCATGCATTTGACGGCTCTTACCTGGAAGGAAATGAGATCTGCGTCAGAAGAGCAAAGGATGCAGAGAAGATCATCACCCTGGATGAACAGGAATATGAAATGAACACAGATAATCTGGTCATCTGCGACGGTGTTAAGCCGGTTGCCCTTGCAGGTGTCATGGGCGGATTGAATTCCGAAATCCGTGATACCACAGAGAGCGTGATCTTTGAGTCTGCGAAGTTTGCAAGAGACAGTGTCAGAAAGACTGCAAGAAGTCTTGGAAAGAGTACCGATGCCAGTGCCCGTTACGAAAAGGGTGTGGACGAGTATTCTACTGTTCTTGGCATGAAGAGAGCATTACATCTGATCGAAGAATTACAGTGTGGTAAGGTTTCCTCCACACATGTAGATATTAATACCGGTAATTCTATTGAACCGACCGAAATGAAGGTCAGCATTTCCAAAGTAAACGGCGTACTTGGTATTACTGTACCGGAAGAAGACATTGTCCGCATTATGAAGAATCTCGACTTTGCACCTACGGTAGATGGTGATCAGTTGACGATCCATGTACCGGCTTATCGTGAAGATATGCTTCCGAATGGTGAGAACGATGTGGAGCGTTATCCGGATGTGGCAGAGGAAGTGATCCGTATGTACGGATATGATCATATCGTGCCGACCTTCCTTCCGACTGCACAGGTTACCATGGGAGGTTTGAATAAGAAGCAGAAGGGTGAACTTGCCTTAAAGAGAACCTTATGTGCCATCGGTATCAATGAATGTATGCATTATTCCTTCTTCTCCCCGGCAGACCTGGATCTGATGAAGTTTCCTGAGGATGCGCAGGAGCGCAATGCGATCAAGCTGTTAAATCCGATTAACCAGGATCTGTCCCTGATGCGGACAACACTTGCTCCTTCCATGGTAAATGCAATTGCCAGAAATGAGAAGAATGGCATTCTCTCCGGCAGACTGTTTGAAGTAGCAAAGAAGTTCCTTCCAAAGTCCCTGCCGTTAACTGAGTATCCGGAGGAAAAGGATACCCTGTGCATCGGTATTTTCGGTCTTCAGGAAAACTTTTATACCATGAAGAGCATTGCAAATACGATAGCAGAAAGTCTGGATGTAACCTTTACCTATACTCCCACAGAGAAGCCGTTCCTGCATCCTTATCAGGCGGTAGATGTGCTGTGCGAAGGTGAAGTGATCGGTTACTTCGGAAAGCTTGCTTATGACATTCAGGATGAACTGAATATGCGTACCAGTGCCTTTGTTCTGGAAATGGATCTGGAGAAGCTGTCAGCATGGTATGGTAAGAAGAGAGTATTTGAGTCTCTGAACCGCTTCTCTGAAGAAAAGCGTGACCTTGCGCTTGTTATGAATAAGGACATTACCTATGGACAGGTAGAGGAATGCATCCGCAGAGCGAACAAATACATCAAGGAGATCAGGCTGTTCGATGTATACGAAGGCGGACAGATTCCGGAAGGAAAGAAGAGCATGGCTTATACCATCACTTTTGCGCCGAAGGAAGAGGCCTTTGATGCAGAGGCAATTCAGAAGTTCGTAGATAAGATTTGCAGAACACTGAAGAATGATCTGGATATCGATCTGAGAGCATAAGTGTGATATACTGGTAATCAGGTAATACTATATAGAAAACGGAGGCAGAACATGGAACAGAAAAATGTCTGGGAAACCTATAGTACAAAGCAGTTAAAAGAACTGGAAGCATTGAATGAAGCATACCGCGGATTCCTTTCCGAATGCAAAACGGAAAGGGAGTGCGTGGACTATATTGTAAATATGGCAGAAGAAGCCGGATACAAGGAATTACAGGATATCATTGCTATTCTTGGTATGGAAGAGCTTGCAGATGAAGATAAGGTTACAGTATTCAGAGCAAGAAAGATTCAGAAATTCTTATCACAGCCATTCCATGTTGCTGAGAACTTCACAGGTATTCCTGGTGTATATGTTCCATTAAAGGAGACTATAAGAGGTTTCAAGGCAATTATTGATGGTGAGATGGACGAATATCCTGAGAACGCATTTTTCAATGTTGGAACTATAGATGATGTTATTAAAAAGGCTGAGAAGATGCAGTAACATCCTGCCAGAAAGGAAAAACTAATGGCTACAAGTTCATTTTATTTAAAAGTAATATCAGCTAACCGGGTGTTTTTCGCTGGCAAATGCCGTTCTCTGATTGTGCCTGAGTTCGATGGACAGAAGGAAATTCTTGCCCATCATGAAGACATGGTTATTGCAATTGATGAAGGTCAGATGAAGTTCCAGCCAGAGGGCAGCGACGAGTGGATTCATGCTGTTGTTGGAATGGGATTTGTTGAAATTGTCAACAACCGTGTAACTCTTCTTGTTGAGACAGCAGAAAAGCCTGAGGAAATCGATGTAAGAAGAGCAGAGGAAGCTAAGCAGAGGGCTGAGGAGAGACTTCGCCAGAAGCAGAGTATCCATGAGTATTATCACTCAAGAGCAGCACTTGCAAGAGCTATGGCAAGACTTAAGGCAACATCTGGAAAGTAGAATTTATGATACATATATGGGTTTGCACCTGCCAGAATGCTTGTGAATAGCATTCTGGCAGGTGCTTTTTGTCGTGCAGGTGTAATGGGGTAGCCATGGAGTGGTGGATTGGACGTTAAAGTAGATGGAAGGCGTGTTGAAGTCCAAAAGGGAAGCCGAGCCGCGGCATATTGGACGTTGAAGCGGCGGGAAGGCGTGTTGAAGTCCAGAAGGGAAGAGTCAGTCTGACAATTTGGACCTTAGAGAGGTGTGATGCACAGAGAAAGTACAAAAGGGGTGCCGAAGCATGTAGAATTGTTCTTTATAAGATACTTGTAAATAAATATTCAGCTTGCTATAATATGCAAGATGTATTTTGTATACACAAATAAAGTGATTGGAATTAACAAAATACACAATCAGGGAGGAACTAAAGATGTTATCTATGAAAGAAGCGATAGAGAATTACGTGGAAGGTTGTGTTGGGAAGGTTGACTGTCCAGCATACAAGCTTTTTATGAAAGCCATACTTGCAGGAATGATGATTGCATTTGGCGCAGCCGGAAGCAGTGTGGCAGCACATGATATCGTCAATGTAGGAATTGCACGTCTGGTTGCAGGAGTTGTATTCCCAATGGGACTTATGATGGTTGTTATGACAGGTGCTGAGCTTTTCACGGGAGATTGTCTGGCAATTATGGCAACTGTACAGAAGAAACATACAGCACTTAAGCTTATACGAATGCTTGTCGTAGTATATTTTGGCAATCTTCTTGGCTCGTTAATGCTTACATGTATTGATTATGTAAGTGGGCAGTATAATTATTCATCGGGAATACTTGGTGCATATACAATTAAAGTAGCACTTGGAAAATGTAATCTTGATTTTACAACAGCGCTTGCATCGGGAATATTATGTAATATACTTGTGTGCGCAGCAGTTATGCTTGCGGCACGTGCAAAGGATGTAACCGGAAAACTGTTATGTTGTTTTTTTATAATACTGCTTTTTGTTGTAAGCGGTTATGAGCATTGTGTTGCTAATATGTATTATGTACCTGCAGGAATGATAGCAAAACTTAATCCGTTATATGTGAAAGATGCTATGGAGCAATATGGTTATACAGCACAGCAGCTTAGTACATTGAATATACCGAATTTTATATTTAATAATCTTATTCCTGTTACAATAGGTAATATTGTGGGAGGAATGGCATTCTTCGGAATACCGCTGATGTATATCAATGGAGTTGGTGGGAAGAAGGCGTGAGACATATCTTAAAGTATATGGATACGGATTGATGATTTAGAAGAAAATATATTATTACCTATGATTATTCCTTTAGAAACCATTAAAGCATAGGAAGATGTGCAGTAGAAGAATCACAGACGAACACAGACTTACGTATAATATGTACATGAACCAAAATCTGATAATATATTCCTGCAAGTTCCATTATGAAGATTAGCACCTGAAACATGGTGCTTTTTCTTTACACAAAAATCACATGGTTTCGGAGAATATTATATCGCGGGATAAAAATGTTATCATCTACTACGAAAAAATATGAACATAAATGATGGGGCAAAATAGTGTATCGTCCAACCAGGCAATACATTTGCATCTGACAGCAACATGGTCGCAGAATATAGAGCAGAACCTATAAGAAGATATTATTTCTATTGCTTATAGGCAGAAATATTAGGATTTCTGCTCATATAGCGCAGATTTCATTGTAAATACCTATAAATGATGGAAAACCACATTATCTATAGGCAATCTTTAGCTTTCTGGCAAGGATAATGTCTGATTCGAGAGAAGAATGTATAGAAAATACCTATAAGCTGTCAGAATATACGACTACCTATAGGTATAATGACAAAAAATCAGACAAGACACTTCTTCATCAATAATAATATGCCTATAAATCTTGAAATATAGATATTCTTATAGGAAATGTTTAACAACATTATAGTGAATTTATCCAATATATGCTACTAAATCAGAGTCTTGAACGTTATTCAGTAACAGATTTCTTGGCAGAACAGCAAGTCTTAACCCGACATATGTCAATACGGATTTAATATCTTATGTTTCAGTTAGCATTGCGTGCGCAATAATATTGCAACTCATATATATAAAGCTGAAGCGTAGAGCATAAGAAAACACCTCTTAATCAGCAATATACATTCTGATTAAGAGGTGTTTTTCTTCGTCCATTATTAGTAAGTATACTCATGGCGAGGGCGATAATAAAATGCCTGAAGCTGACTGTTACGGTTATAGGTAACTGTATAACAATCGGCTGGTGCATCAGCATAAGTCTCAGGATTAACTCTGATAGTTATTGTCTGTCTGTGAGACTGTCCACTGTTACCGTGTTCTGCACTGGTATTATCCTGTCCTACCCCTTTGAGATTACTGATAGTCTGGACTGGGTACACTTTTGAATTGCTA
>ERZ835051.4036-NODE-4036-length-10629-cov-3.163609_pt1 | contig 10629 bp, 9 predicted proteins | sample MGYA00519575_ERZ835051 | MGnify/ENA primary metagenome ERZ835051 (study PRJEB31850, sample SAMEA3708769) | human gut metagenome | biome: human gut; feature: human-associated habitat; material: faeces | place: China | collected 2014 ... | reverse complement strand
ATCTGATTCAGCAGACTGATGAGCAACGTTCTGGAGATAACATAAATCCCCAGGGAGGCCGCATCGGATTTCGGCTGCTCCGGCTTTTCCTCGAAGCCCTCCAGCTTATTGTCCGCATCCATCTGCAAAATGCCGAATTTGGATAAATCCTTTCCCGTCATTTTCTGATAAACCACAGTAATGTCCGCATTTTTTTCCTTATGATATTCCAGCACCTTACGGTAATCCATTTTATAAATGGAATCACCGGAGGTAATCACAACGTATTCCTCATTGCTGCGCTTGAGGAAGGTCATATTCTGATAAATGGAATCCGCCGTGCCGCGGAACCATGTAGAGCCTGCATTGCTGGTATACGGCGTGAATACGAACAAGCCGCCCTGCTTTCTGCCGAAGTCCCACCATTTGGATGACATCAGATGGTCGCGCAGGGAACGAGAGTTATACTGCGTCAGCACAGCCACCTTCCCAATGCCGCTGTTGGACATATTGCTCAATGTAAAATCAATGGCGCGATAGCAGCTGCCGATGGGCAATGCCGCCGCCGCTCTATGGTCGGTTAGAACGCCCAGTCTGCCGTCGTTATTGCCGCCTGCCAAAATAATACCGATTGCTTTCATCTGTTACACCTCCCGTACAACGGCCTTGCCGCTTTCCAATCTGCCGTCGGGATAATCCTCCGGGAAGGTTCTGCCGTAAATCACGCAGTTTTTCCCCATCACAATCCCATCGGGAACACTGCTGTTCATGCCCAGAACGGTGATGCCTGTATTATAAATATTAGGCTTTGCCTCGTTAGGGATATTTTCCCCGACACCCATCTGCACATTTTTGCCGATGCTGCATTTCTCATCAATGACGCAATGGTCAACCAAAGCATTTTCGCCGATAATCGTGCCTGCCATGATGATGGAATCCTTCACCACTGCCCCCTTTTCCACCACAACACCGGGGCCGATGATGGAGCGACAGACCGTACCGTAAATCTCACAGCCGTCAGAAAGCAGCGCTTCCTCTGTCTTTGAGCCGGGTGCCGTATACTGCGGCGGCTGATGGTCGCTGTTGGTATAAATCTTCCAAAAATCCTCGTAGAGGTTGAATTCGGGCAGGGTGCGGATTAAATCCATATTGGACTCCCAATAGGACTGAATGGTGCCGACATCCTTCCAGTATCCATCGAAGCGCCATGCATACATGGGCTGTCCCTCATCCAGCATTTTAGGGATGATGTGCTTGCCGAAATCGCTGTCCGGATGGATGGAATTATCCTCAATCAATGCATCACGCAGTCTGTCCCATGTAAATATGTAAATCCCCATGGAAGCAAGATTGCTCTTGGGGCTTTCCGGCTTTTCCTCAAATTCGTAAATCTTATCGCCGTCCTCGGTATTCGTAATGCCGAAGCGGTTTGCTTCCTCCATCGGCACCTCCATAACGGCAATCGTTGCCGCTGCATTGTGCGCCTTATGGAAGGCAAGCATCTTGGAATAATCCATTTTATAAATGTGGTCACCGGAAAGAATCAGCACATATTCCGGATTATTGCTGTCGATAAAGTCAATATTCTGATAAATGGCGTTTGCCGTCCCGTTGAACCATTCGCCGGAATCCCCTGTTTTCACATGCGGTGCAAGAATCGTCACACCGCCGTTTTTCTTATCCAGATCCCATGGAATCCCAATCCCGATATGCTGATTCAAACGCAGCGGCTGATACTGTGTCAGCACGCCGACGGTATCCACGCCGGAGTTAATGCAGTTGCTCAGCGGAAAATCGATGATACGATATCTCCCCCCGTATGCAACGGCAGGCTTTGCCACCTTTCTTGTTAACACGCCCAGACGACTGCCCTGTCCACCCGCCAGAAGCATTGCTATCATTTCTTTTTTACGCATATTACCCACCCCTATCTTTTCAGGTTGTATATATGTAACAAAGTCATAGGCTCTGTTTTGATTATTATAGCATAGGAAAATAAACTTGCAAAGATTATCTACGGCATCTGTGCCGAAATTTCGCCTTATTTCGATTGGCTTTTTCTCTTTCCTTTTTCCGATTGAGAAAATTTGCACGTTGCTCCTGCGCCCGTATGGGTTTATTTTCGGCGCTTTCTGTATAAAATATAAAACACAGAAAAAGAAAACGCAGAGAAAAGATTGCCTTTCTCATGCCAGTATACTATAATGAAGGTTAAACTATATGATGATTTTGTTAAATTTCAGAAAAATTTGAACCCATTTAATAGATTTTGAGGCGATAGAATATGACAACATTTCAAAAAGGACAACACATTTATTTCATCGGCATCGGCGGCATCAGCATGTCCGGTCTGGCAGAAATTCTGGCAGATAAGGGCTGTATCGTTTCCGGTACGGATATCAAGGAATCCCCTGTGACAAAGCACCTGCAGAATTTGGGGATTCATATCAACTTCGGACACAAGGCGGAAAACATCACGGATGATGTAGATTTAGTGGTCTATACCGCGGCAATCCATCCTGATAACCCCGAATATCAGGCGGCGCAGGCAAAGCATATCCCCCTGATGGACAGAGCCAGACTGCTGGGCGAAATCATGGCGGAATATGAGGATTCCATTGCCGTTGCAGGCACACATGGCAAGACTACAACCACATCCATGGTTTCCGAAATCCTGCTTGCCGCAGGGACAGACCCCACCATTACGGTTGGCGGCATCCTGCCTACCATCAGCAGTAACCTGAAAATCGGTCACTCTCCGTATTTCGTTGCCGAGGCATGCGAATATTTCGACAGCTTTTTGCAGTTCAAGCCCTTCGTCGGCGTGATTCTGAATGTGGAAAGCGACCATCTGGATTATTTCAAAAACCTTGCGAATATCCGCCGCTCCTTCCATGCCTTTGCAGAGCGTATCCCTGCGAAGGGTGCATTGGTTATCAATCAGGCGATTGAAAACGTGGCAGAGCTGACACAGGGACTGGACTGCACCGTAGAAACCTTCGGACTGGCGGACGGTGCGGACTGGCAGGCGAAAAATATCATCCATGAGCCGGACGGCAAGAATACCTTTGATGTATATTATAAAGGCGAATTATTCGGGAATTTCCATCTGAATGTACCCGGAGACCATAATATCACAAATGCGGTGGCATCCATTGCGGCGGCACATTTTGTAGGTGTCTGTCCTGCGGATTGCCAAAAGGGGCTTCTGCATTTTACGGGCACAGAACGCCGCTTCCAGAAAAAAGGCGAAAAAAACGGCGTTGTTGTCATTGATGATTATGCGCACCACCCCACAGAAATCAAGGCAGCACTGGCGGCGGCAAAAAAGGTGCAGCACCGTACAACCTGGTGCGTGTTCCAGCCGCACACCTATTCCAGAACGAAGTTCCTCTTTGATGCATTCGGCGAAGCATTCACCGATGCAGATGAAGTCATCATTGCGGATATCTATGCCGCAAGGGAATCCGATGACGGCACCATTTCCGCCGCCATGCTTGCGGACAGAATCGCGAAAACAGGCAAATCCGCAAGATATGTCGGAGATTTTAATGCCATCCGCTCCTATCTGGAGAAAAACTGCAAGGCAGGGGATTTACTTCTGACGGTCGGCGCAGGGGATGTGTTCAAAATCGGCGAAGCGTTTTTAGAAAATTAACATTAAGTCGAAAACATAAAAAAGCGTTCTCTTTGGGATATTCCATTTGAGAACGCTTTCTTTTTTATTCGGGGAAAATCACGGTGCTTGGTGTATCTCCGTCATTCGTTTCGTTTGTTTCCGTTACAATGGCAGGCTGCTTTGCCGCCTCCTCTGCCGCTTTTTTCTTCTCCTGATGCCCGTTAATCAGAATGAACAGTGCCAGAAACCAGCACACAATCCCGATAAACCGCACAATTTTCATGCCTTTTTTCATTGCAATCTTCCCTTTCTCGCAATTTCTTTATTTATGATATGGCTCGTTGCGCTGAATCCGCTCCGAGCGGTAAATCTGCTCCAATAAAACCACGCGCATCATCTGGTGCGGAAATGTCATTCTGGAAAAGCTGAGTGCATAATCCGCGCGCCGCATCACCGCAGGGGAAAGCCCCAGAGAGCCGCCGATGATGAACACGATATGGCTCACGCCGCCAACGCTCTTTTTCGCCATAAATTCTGCCAGCTCCTCGGAGGAAAGCATCTTTCCTTCCACCGCAAGCGCCACCGCAAAGGCATCGTCCTTCACGTTTTTCAGAATCCGCTGTCCTTCCCTTTCCTTGACCTCCGCCGCCTGTGCATCGCTCATGTTTTCGGGTGCCTTTTCATCCGCCAGCTCGATAATCTCCAGCTTCATATAACGGCTCAACCGCTTGCTGTATTCCGCGATGGCATCGCGCCAGTATTTTTCCTTCAATTTGCCTACGCAAACGACCGTAACCTTCATGCCAACCCTCCGTTACAGCTCCACCTTCACGCCATTCTGAAAACGGCTCGCCATATCCATTTTTACATGCGTGCCAACCTCAATGCGGTTGTTCCGCAGGATTTCCTCTACTGTTTCATACGCCAGATGGGGGTTATTGTTTTCCTCGCTGAGGTGCCCCAAAAAAACATATTTCATCTTTCCCGTCATCACCTCTGCCAGAAGCCTTCCTGCCGTATGGTTGGAAAGATGTCCGTTTTCGCCCAGAATCCGCTGCTTCAGCGACCATGGATAACCGCCCTTTTTCAGCATTTCCACATCATGATTTGCCTCTAAAAGCAGCACATCACTGTCCTCTATGCTTTCCCGAATCGTATCCGTCACATGCCCGATATCCGTTGCCAGTGTGATTTTTTTCTCGCCCGAAAAGACGTTATAGCCGACCGGCTCTGCCGCATCATGCGGAATCCGAAACGGCTTCACGCAAAGGTCATTCACCGCGCAGACCTCATCCGCATACACAATCCGCTTGTTGCTCGGCGCAATCCGCCCAAGGCCTTCCTCCATCGCCGCCCAGGTATCCGGCGTGGCAAAAATAGGGATATCAAACCTGCGGGAAAGAATACCTGCCCCCTTGATATGGTCAACATGCTCATGGGTGATAAACAGCGCATCGATTTTGTCGCCCGTCAGCTTCAAATTTGCAAGTCCTTCCTCGATTTTCTTGCCGCTGATGCCTGCATCAATCAATATTTTCGTGTAATCCGTCCCGATATAGGTGCAGTTGCCACTGCTGCCGCTGGCGATGGTGCAAAATTCCATCCGCAAGCCGGTTCACCTCTTTTCCTTCGTGTTTTTCCATAAAATAAGCCTCGGAACTGCTCCGAGGCTCTCTTGTTCTCTTTTTACTGCTCGCCGGGGATACGGTCGATATCCGCGCCCATGGCTCTGAATTTTTCCTCGACATCCTCATAGCCTCTGTCGATATAACGCACGCCGTCAATGATGGTTTCGCCCTCTGCCGCCAGTGCCGCCAGAATCATTGCCGCGCCTGCTCTCAGGTCTGTTGCGGAAACCTCCGCGCCGCTGAAATGCTTAATGCCGTGGATGGTTGCCACTCTGCCGTTAATTTCCACATCTGCGCCCAGCTTGCGCAACTCACCCATGTACTGATATCTGTTTTCCCAGACATTTTCCGTCAGCACACTTGTCCCGTTGCAGACCGCAAGAAGCGTTGCAATCTGAGGCTGTAAATCCGTCGGGAAGCCGGGGTAGCTCATGGTCTTTACATTTACCGCACGCAAGGGCTCATCCGCCATCACGCGAATGGAATCCTCCCATTCCGCCACCTTCACATTCATTTCCTCCAGCTTTGCTGTCAGGGAATCCATGTGCTTGGGAATGATATTCTTCACCAGCACATCGCCGCCCGTAATCGCCGCCGCAATCATGTAGGTGCCTGCCTCAATCTGGTCGGGAATGATGGTATACTGCGCGCCCTTCAGCTCGGGAACGCCCTTAATACGAATCACATCTGTCCCTGCGCCCTTGATATTTGCCCCCATCATGTTCAGATAGTTTGCCGTATCTACCACATGCGGCTCCTTTGCCGCGTTTTCAATCGTTGTGGTGCCTTCCGCCATGGTTGCCGCAAGCATGACATTGATGGTCGCGCCAACGCTCACCTGATCCATGTAAATGGAAGTACCAATCAGCTTTTCGGCATAAGCCTTCACCATGCCGTCCTCCTCAATGACGGTTGCACCAAGCGCACGGAAGCCCTTCAGGTGCAGGTCAATGGGGCGTTTGCCAAAATTGCAGCCGCCGGGCATTGCCACCTCTGCCTTTTTATAGCGTGCCAAAAGCGCACCGATGAGATAATAGGATGCGCGCATTTTCTGCACGCCCTCAAAGGTCGCCTGATAGCTGACACCCTCGTTACAGTCAATTTCCAAAGTATGTTTATCTAAAAATCTGCATTTGCCGCCCATTTCCTGAATGGTATGACAGATATTTCTAACGTCCTCAATACTGGGAAGATTCTCCAGTACACTCACTCCGGTTGCCATTACCGCCGCCGGAATAACAGCTACCGCCGCGTTTTTCGCACCGCTGATGGTAACCTCTCCGGTCAATCTTTTTCGGCCCCTTACAACTAATTTATCCATAAAAACATTCATCCTTCCAATCAATTCCAAAGGACAATCTATATCTCTGAACAGGCGAAAAAGCCGCCGTTCCCCAAAAAGTAGTCGTTTTTCTCTATATTTCGCCCTATAACATTAGAATTATATCACGAAAACGTTGCAGTGGAAAGTGTTTTTTTTCGAGGGCTGTATTTTTCGCCCCACTTCTTCCCCGAAAGCAGAAAACAGCGTCCATCCTTGCGGATGAACGCCATTTTGATTGTTTTCAGCTAAGATTTTCGGAAAAATTTATTTTACCGCCTGAATTGTTACAGTCTTTGTTGCATCGTCCCATGTGGTCACTGCGCCCAGCTCATCCGCTACAAAGCGAACGGGTACAAAGGTGCGGCCGCCGATGATAACAGGAGCAACGCCGTATTTTTCCAGAGCTTTGCCGATAGTCATTTTGATTTCCTTGCCGTTAACAGTCAGAGTAACCTCTTTTGCGGCTTCGTTCCAAGCAACCTGACCGCCCAGTGCTTCTGTGATGACTCTGATGGGAACCAGAGTTCTGTCGTTGCGGATTACGGGTGCAACATCGTTGATGATTGCCTGATCGTCCACAATCACTGCTGTGCTGCCAATCTGCAGAAGGATTGTCTTTGTTGCTGCTGCGGGCTTGTCTGTGTTGGCTGCGCCCTCTGCCTGCTTGAAGGTTGTATCAACGGTTACGCCGCCCTTCGGCATGGTGAAGGAATATGTGCCGTCCTTTTCTGCTTTCAGCTTAACTTCCTTGCCGTCCTTGTCCTTTGCGGTAATCTTATCCAGTGCATAGCCCTCGTCAGCCTTGGGTGTCAGAATAACCTTGTCACCTGTTTCTGCCTTTGCCGCGCTTGCGGTTACAGCACCGTTTTTGCTGTCAGAGATGGTTGCACCGTATTTTGTAACACTGCTGCCGCCACCACCGCCGGAGGAGGAGCTGGAAGAAGATTTCTTGAATACTGTTACGGTGCAGCTTGCTGTCAGTGTGTTAGAAGGTGTATTGTCACCGTCTGTATCTGTGCCGTCACCTGTTGCTGTATCACCTTCTGCCTGAGTTGCAGGCGCATCTGTTGTATCAGGCGTTTCTGTTGTATCAGGCGTTTCTATTACACCGCCCAATGTTGCTGTGATGGTTGCACTACCATAGTCTACACCTGTAACAACGCCATCTTTTACAGTTGCTACTGCTTCTTTATCACTTGCCCATGTTATAGGGTCTGCTACATCGTATGTTTTGCCGTTTGCTTCTACGATTGCTTTCAGTGTGTCTGTGTAACCTCTGCGGATTCTTGTGCTTGTTTTGTCCAGAGCAATCTTGTCCGTTACAACGTATTTGTCACCTTTAACCTGAATTGCTTTATAGCCGTCTGCTACATAAGCATTGGCAGGCTTATCGGAGAAAGTGCCGCCGGAAATAGAGATTATAGCATGAGAGTTTGTACCTTTAACAATTGCACCTTTAGCACCACTAAAGCTACCCCCGAAAATATTCACAACAGCAGGCTGACTGCTGACATCAGCAATCGCACAATCCGCACCTTCAAAGATACCGCCGGTTACAGTCAATGTACCGCGGTCAATATTAGCACCACAACCACAGTTATAAACACCGTAGGTTTCTTTTCCTGTACTGCTTGCATCACTTGCAGCTTTGTAGGTACCACCGTTGATTGTTGCAATATTATGATTCTGAACAGTTGCCTGATAGAAATTCTTGAAGGTACCGTTGTTAATAGTCAACTCTGCACAGTCATCATTTTTAATCGTATTCAGACCTCCCGAGAAGGTACCATTATTGATAGTCAACGTAGGTTTTTCCTCTCCCTTGTCGTTGTCGTATGTAGTACCATTGTAGTAACCATTCGCAACAAGGCTGGAGAATCTGCCCAACTCGCCATTCCCCTTCGCTGTCAGCACGTTTACACCTTCGTTAATGGTCATATTACCAACATTCTTGATGGTATAATAGGAGTTACCGCCAGAAGAACTATCACTTCGACCATTTTCTTGGGTACGATCAAAAGTACCTCCGTTTAAAGTAACCGTTCCCTTATTATAGAGAGCTGCTTTCCCGTGAGTAATATTATCTACTGTACCTTCACCCTCAATAGTCAAGGTGCCGTTGTTCATAATTGTGTGCCCAACGCTGTTTTTAATCTTCTTGCCATTCAGGTCGATTGTAATATTTACACCTTCAGGTACTACAACATCCCCTGTGATATCAGCAGCAAGTTTAATAGTAGTTTCTGTTTCCCCTGCGGCAATAATTGCGGCATTTAATTCATCAATAGTCTTAACGCCTTCGTTTTCGGTAGGTGCATCAGGCGCTGTTGTACCACCATTTTCCCCTGTGCTACCGCCTTCTGTGCCGCCATTTTCACTGCCGGTTTCATCACTGCCGCTTTCGCCTGCCCCTGTACCGCTTTCTGTACCTGTTGTGTCTACCACATCATCTGCCAATGCTGTCACAGGTGTAGTTGCAGTTGCCATGCTCATTGCCATGAAAATCGCAAGGTATTTTTTCTTTTTCATTTTTCCTTCAACCTTTCTTTATTTTTCCGTTCCTTTGAAAACCCTTTTTTTCTATTTCAAACAGCCTTCTTTCTCGCTGCATCTCCCCCCTTCGCCTCTCCGCTTCTTATATTCGCACATCCTCCTTTGAGAAAAATGTGAAAGATGCCTTCCTTCCGTTGCTTCAATCGGGCTTTTCCTCCCGCAGGCACCGCTTCTGCCGGCTCAGCGTCTCCGGCGACATATCTAAAAACGAAGCTAAAAAACGGTCGCTGACCACATCCTCCAGCCCCTCATATTCCTTCAAAAAGAAAAGATACCGCTCCTTCGCCGCCATCTGATACCGCGCACTTTTGAGCGCCCATTGCTTGTGGTACGCCTGCATCAGCCATTCAAAAAGGATTGTTTGAAATTCCGGATAGGTTCTAAACAGCATGATTACATCCATATTGGCAATCACAAAAACATCTACATTCGACATCGCGACCACAGAGGTCAGCGCTTTTCTCTGCCGGTTCGTAAACGGCGTAATTATCTCGCCGGATACAAAAGAAAAATCATCCGAAATCTGCTTTCCGCCCGTCGTATAGAGAAATGCGCCCGTCACGCCTTCCATCAGGAAGCAGCAGGTATCCACCGGTTCCCCCTGATTGTACAGTGCCCACCCCTTCGGGTAGTGCCTGATGCTGGAAATACCAATAACTTTTTCGATTACATCTTTATTATGGATGTCCAGAACATCCACCAGAAACCGTCTCATTCTGTCTTTCATACACATACGATATCCCCAAACCTCTAAGCCTTGTCTTTCTGCCAATACATCTTCTTCCTTATTCCATATAAGGTTCAGCATGCTTCATGAATTTTTGCTGTTTTCTACAACATAACATAAAAATCAAACCCTTTCAATGACCTATGTCAATATCCTAGCATTTTTAAGAGCAATTTTCAAATATTTTCAAGAAAAATGAAAATTTTTTGATACATTTGTTTTCTTCTTCTATTTTCTATCTGTTTATTAGGTACAAACCGATATCTAGTCAAAAATAACTGATTATATAGAATATTTCAAGTTTTTTATTAGATATAATATGACACATGGAGGTGATACAAGCATGTGTAAAGAGGCATTTTCCAAAAGATTGGTACAGCTGCGTATGGCAAAGGGCGTTTCCGCAAGGGATATGAGTCTTTCCCTCGGGCAGAACCCCGGCTACATCAACAGCATTGAAAACAATAAGACATTCCCTTCCATGTCCAATTTTTTTGAAATCTGTGACTATCTGAATATCACCCCAATGGAATTTTTCGATCTGGAGTCGGCGCATCCCGAAAAAATCCGCACCCTCACAGAGCAGCTCAAACGCCTTGATGCTGCCCAGCTTGATAGTATCCTTCGTATTGTAAATGGGCTGGTCTCCAATCATCCCTATTGATTTTTTCCAATTCATAAATCTGTAAAAACCCGTCTGTCGCAGGGCATAAAAAAAGATACAAGATTTTCTCTTGTATCTCTTTTTCGATTGCGGAGACAGGATTTGAACCTGCCTTGCCCACCTCGAAATCTGGTC
>ERZ835051.4028-NODE-4028-length-10646-cov-2.876121_pt1 | contig 10646 bp, 6 predicted proteins | sample MGYA00519575_ERZ835051 | MGnify/ENA primary metagenome ERZ835051 (study PRJEB31850, sample SAMEA3708769) | human gut metagenome | biome: human gut; feature: human-associated habitat; material: faeces | place: China | collected 2014 ... | reverse complement strand
ATAAAAGGTCAGGTTTTGGGATTTTATGAAGCTTATGTAGCGTTCGTAGGAGAGTTTCGGGCGGTTGCCGAGCGTGTAAAATTTAAGCGGAACTTCTTCGATGTCGTCGCTTTGCGGGAACGACTGCTTTGCCGTTTCGAAAGGCTCGACCCGCAAAAGCTTGTTGCCTATTGCGACGCCGAAAGGCTTTTTTGAAAGATTTACAACGGCAAAGACTCCTGCTCCGAGATTTTTTTGCGATATGTCTATTACCCTGTGCAAGGTGCTTCCGTCCCTTTCTGTAAGGCATATAACTACGTCCTCCTTGTCCGCCCCTATGTTGACGGTCATGACGGGCGTGTAAAGCGAATCCTTGCCGTCCATTGACTTTTTGTAAAAGGTTATTAGAGGCGAATTTGAGAAGAATATGGCGTCGAAACTGCGGGCAGTGTTGGCTTCGATCTGCGCGAATGAGTCGCCAACGCGCACATGGTAGTCTCGTTTTTTGCCGTCCATGGAGAGCAGGCGGTAGCTGAATTTGCTCTCTTTTTGGGTGTCCCATTCAAAGTTTGATGGGACGGACTTTCCGCGCATTGCCTCTTGCGCATGGGCGGATGTTTCAAACAGGGCAATCGCCGCCATCGCGGGTAAAAAAATTCTGAAAAAAAGTTTTAGCATGGATTAAAATTTCTGCTTGTTAAAAATTTAGTTTTTACAGTCAATCAAATTCTATTTGATAAATCAAACTTTTTTTGTATCGGAGTTTTTATTTTGCTCTTGCATATGCCAAAAAAAGTTCATATAAACTCAAATCGAAAAAAAGAATATCTACTCGTTTGTTTTCTAAATTTTTTAACTCTATTTTACTATGAAACATTTAAGAAAATCTCGAAATGCGGCAAAAAGAAAGGCTTTTGCCCTTGTGCTTGCGATAGGCGCAATGGCGTTTATGGTGCTCTTGACGCTGACGCTGTCGGCAATCATAAGCTCCAAGCTGCGCATTTTAAACGCGCAAAAGCAGGCGAGGGAAGCGAGGTCGCATGCCGTTTTGGGCATGAGCATTGCCATATCCAATCTTCAGCGCACTGTCGGCAAAGACAATGCAATTACCGTCCAGTCTTCGATTTTTGACCAGGACCCCGAAACCGTCAGGATAGACAATGTAAAAACTCCATATGTTGTCGGAACGTTCAACGTCAAAAAGGACGCTTCAAATCTCACCGCCAAAGAATTGCAGGACGAACAGCGAGAGTTGGTTGACGTAATTAAAAACGGCGGCAATTCTCCGGAAGTTTCCTGGCTTGTTTCGGGGCAGAAGCGTTTGAAAAACCCCATATCGGAATCCCCCGAGGATTTAAGCGACGAGACAATCACGCTTGCGGAATACAGCCTGCTTACGGAATATCCCGCAGAATATGGCGGTAAAATCTCCGCTTCCGACAAAACCGAAAAGGTTGAAGTGAAAGCGGGCAAGGTTCGCTTCGACGCAAATCAGGGTCAGTCGGGCGAAGGCGCTTACGCATGGTGGGTAAGCGACGAAAGCCAGAAGGCGAAGATAAATCTTACCCGCCCCGAAATGTATCTCGACAAGGAAATGCCGAATGTTTCGAGCCTCACAAACCAGGCTCCCGTCGATCCGCGCGTTCCTCAAGTCATAAACACGAGCTTTATTTCCGAACTTTCGGAATTGGGGCTAAGTCCGTTTGCGAGAAATTACAACGAGGAAAATTCGAAGAACATTGCGAAAATTTCCACTCTTGACGAACTTCCTATTGTTGATGCTTCTTTGACGGAGTGGGCTAAAAACAACAAGGGCGACTATACCGCCGTTTCCGTCGGCTTGCCTGTTGACGTGACGCAGGGCAGATTAAAGGAAGACTTGACTGTTTACCTTTATACGGGCAAGGGATTGAAAGACAACGACCCGATTATCCGCGGCGGCAATACTTCAAGCGACAAGGAATACACGGGTGTTGATTTCGGCTTGCGCTCCTATACCAAGCACTTGCCAACATTCGGTATTTTGAGAAGCTTTGCCACTTATGCTCTCGACAAAACAACTTTTCAGGCGGGCGTAAATCCGCAGGCGCAGGTCATAAATACGTCGGCGTCGGAAAACACGCACGGGGTGTATCCGATTGTCGAGTCTGCCGAATGGATGCTTTTTCCAGCGTACGATATAAATATTTCAAACAGAAACGCGGCTTTTACGTTAAATCCTTCCGCGCTCAGCAGTTTCAGGCTGAACATAAACTACATTATGTATTTGCGCGTTGTTTTGCGCAATCCATTCAATGTCACCATAAATCAAAGCAATTATATTTTGCGAATAGGAACGCCTATTGCCGCGTATCTTTCAAATGACGAAGCCTCTCCCGAAATGCGCACGCGCTGGGTTCGCCACTATTATGATGCGGATGGGAAGGAGCAGAAACAGTATATAAATGTAGTCTTTAAGGCTTCGCGTACCAATGCGAATCGTGCTCCGCACTTTGCGGACTTCTTGGAAGACTATATGGATAACAATATGCCCACGATGAACTTCAATTTGCGAAGCATCAAGCTTCTGCCGGGCGAAAGTGTTGAATTGTGCCAGCCGAAAATCGCGTTGGACCAAAACGAATTCAGCCCCGCGAAAGTTCAAAATTTGTCCGCGAGCAAAAATCTTTTGGAACCGGGTAAAATACAGGTTTCAGACGGATATTCGAGCCAGTGGGCGGCTCTTCCGCAAAAGTGCTTTAAAATATCGACCGATTTGAATTTGACCTTCAATGCTTCAAGATCAAACATTCCCGACAATATTGCGGAATATACTTTTGACGAAGCAAGCAAATGCTATAAGAAAACTGTCGAAGTAAATGGGGAGCAGAAAGAAGAAATTATCCGCCCGTTTGTTTATGACGAATTTAAGTCCAATAATTCTTCCATAGAAATTTCAGGCATTGGCGATGCCTTTGACGGTTGGCCACTTTTTGAATTGGAGCAAACCATGCGCTCCGACGGGAAAAATAAAGTCCCTTACCATTTTAATTTGAAGGAATTAACTTCTTCTTCCGCAAAAGGCAGAAGTTATACGAGAAATGCACTCGAACTTCTATCTGCCAATAAAAAGCGTTTGTGGAAGCATGACCTTACCGAGTGGGATTCCGCAAGCGGCGTAAACCCGAGCACTTACAACAGCGGAAACGGCAGGGATAGAACGCACAATTTCTACCGCCATGACGACAACCAAATGAACCCGTGGGGTATTGACAGTGTGTATTTTTCGGACGATGTCATGAAAGATTATATTGCCATTGTCCAAAATACGTCAAAATTCTTCGATACGACATTGAAGTTCGGTGTAAACGGCGGTCATGAAATACCTCTTTTTTACCACAAGACCACCAATAAAATTCAAATAAACAACCTGCTTGATAGATCGAGGATTTTGTTTACGATTCGCCTTCCGAACTGGAATACCATATTTAACAGTATTTTTTCTTCTTACAACTATCGCGCAACCCAGCTTATAGACAGCGACTATCTCAATGACCAGCATGTAATCCGCCGCTCTTGCACAAACGGCACGGTCGGAATGCAGGACTGCGGTTCGGCTTCCCGTAATGCGAGCTACTTCTTCGGGCAGAAAGCGAACACGGGCTATCATACATGGTCCAACACGACATATCCCGTTGACGGCATGAAGGCGTCAAACAATAGAACTTTGCAAGGAAATTACCCCAACCACTACGGATTGCTTTCTCCCATATCGGGAGCGGCAAGGCATGATTATGACGGCTTGATTTTCGCGCCCTTTGATTTGCCGCGAAAGGAAACCGACCTCATGAGCCTGGCGCATTTCAGGCACGCGAATTTGTCGCCGATGCCTTGGCAGCCTTCTTATGCCTTTGCGGAATCTTATGCAAGTCCCTTCTTGCGCCGCCAAAATATTGTGGAATTCAACAAGGGAAATGAAAACATATCTTCCAATCCGAATTATTCTCAGTGGGACTATATTTACGACAACGAAACCATAGATATTTCCTATCTTTTGAATGCTTCCATGTGGGACAGGTTCTTCCTTTCCACTATCCCTCAAAACAGCGAGGCGTTTACCCCGATGGCGGGCATGCGTATGCCGAATACCCGCTTGTTCCTGACTTCGCTTCCCGAAGACACGAAAGACTTGAAGGCATCGGAAACGGCGTTTGAGGAAGCGGCGTCTCATATCGGCATTGACGGCGCGTTCAATGTCAACTCCACTTCTTACGAAGCATGGCGTTCTGTCTTGGGCGGTCTTTTGGGCGTAAAGCGCAAAACCTTGACAAACGGAACCATCAATTCCGATGGCGACCGTTCGGAAGATTCCGATGAATTTAAAATGCCGAACCCCGGCGATTTAAATCCGCTCACTGTTCCCGAAGAAGGCAAGTATTTCTCTTACATAGACCTGAGCGTAGGCAGAAGGATAAGCGAATCCGAAATTGACATGCTTGCCCGCGAAATTGTCGCCGAAGTCAAGCGCAGGGCGCCGTTCTTCAGCCTTGCCGACTTCGTAAACCGCAGGCTTGAAGAGTTCACCACAGAAAACGACAAAGATGCGAACTATCTTTCAATGATGGGTACTCTCGCTGCCGCAATCCGCAGGAGCGAGCATATTTCAGACCGTCCAAACACTTTCTTTAATGACAGTTCAATGGAAGAGTATTTCAATAATGCCACTCCAAAGGGTGGCGGTTCTCTTCGTTGCGTTCCTGCAAAATATGTCACTTGCTACGATAACCGCAATGGAACCCCGAACCAGCTTGGTCCTGGACAGCAGGGCAACTGGCGCGATATAGGCGAGCAGCTCCGCGAAGCAAAGCGCGAGTTTTTGGACGCCGCCTTGCAAGTTCCGCACAATGAAACAAATGCGCAGGCGTGGAGCACTCGCGGCGCAAGAGGCTTGCTAAACCAGGCAGACCTGCTAAGCGCGATTGGTCCCGTAATCACCGTAAGGGGCGACACCTTTGTTGTAAGGGCTTACGGCGAAAGCAAGAATGCCTTGATGGGTAACACGTCAAAAGCCTACTGCGAAGCCGTTGTTCAGCGCACGGCAGAGCCCGTGAGGTCGGGCGACGACAAAGTTGCGCCCGAAAGCGAATTTGGCAGAAAGTTTAAGATTGTGTCGTTTAAATGGCTTACAAACGCAGAGCTTTAATTCGGCGTTGAAAATTTGAAAGCGCGCTTTTTAAGAACCGCTTTTGAATTTAGTGCGAAACAGAAATTTTATTGGGAGATTGCAAATTTGCAGTCTCCTTTTTTATTGGAGCACCATAAAATGAAGCAATGTAATGGCGTTTCCTCGTGGCTTAAATATTTAATACCTTTAAAACAGCTTGTAAAATTACAAACAAAAATTGGGAGTGCCGTGTATATGCCAATGAGTTTTTTAATGATTCGATTTTCCGAAAGCTCTTCGAGGTTATTTGTTTGAAATGTTTAGAACAAGCATTTCATTTTTTGTGCCGATTCTAAAAGGCGGCCCCCAAAGTGAAATTCCGGAACTTACGAACGAGTGGCATGAGTTTATTTTCTTATATCCGCAGTCAAGTTCAAACAGAAGTTTTGTAATCATGTTTAGCGGAAACATTTGCCCGTTGTGGCTGTGTCCGCTGATTTGTATGTCAAATCCCAAGTTCGCTTTGTCTTGCAAATTGCGAGGTCGGTGGTCTAAGAGCAGTGACGGCAGTTCGGGTTTTAGCTGTTTTACAATATCGTTTTCCCTCTTTGACTTTTTGTTTGAAAAGTCGTCAAGACCCGCAATTTGAAGCCCGTTTTCAAGAATTGCAACTTCGCCTTTCAAAAGTTTTATGTTTGATGCCTTGTAAAATTCCTCCGATTTTTTTGCTCCCGCGAGATATTCGTGGTTTCCGAAAACCGCAAATACTCCCATTGGCGCGTTGAGGCGTTTTAAAATTTCAGAAATATTGCGATGCCGCAAAACTTCGGTATTATCGTCAATCAAGTCTCCGACTATCAGGATTGCGTCGGGGTTTTGCGCGTTTATTGCGCTTACGATATTTTTGATTTTGCGCCTGCTTGACCCGTAGCCCAAATGGAAGTCGCTTGCCGCCACGATTTTTACGGGAAAGGCAATCGGCTTTTCGATTTTAACTTCGTATTCCCTTATTTCAAAATTTCGGTTTTTTATAAATCCGAACACCAAAACGGCGGCAGTTGCAATTAGAGCCGCAAAAATGCGAAGGGAATTTTTATATGGAAAATCCCAAAGAAGTTTAAAATCAAAGAAATTATCGAAAAATAAAATATAAAGCCAATCCATATTGTTGAAACAGAGAAAAGCCCCTGCAAGAGAAACGATGGCGCGCCGAGGTTGCGCATAAAAAAGTAGATTGGAAACGACAGCGAAAGCACCGCAAAAACAAATGTAAAAATGCGGTTTTCAGCCAAAATTTTGGGAAATTGGAAATAGGAATAGGCGCATGCCGCAAGGAATGCAAACGATATGCCGGATAAAATCAGAATTTTCATAAAAATAAAAAAACGCCAAAAGAAAGCTTTTGGCGTTTTGCGTGAAAATCAAGACATTATTTGTTTTCGACTGTTTTCGGGCATTCTTTGTTTGCCGGACAGTCTTTTTTTGCGACAGGGCAGTCTTTTGCCTTTGGGCATTGCGCGTTAGCGGGGCATGTTTGAGCCGCAACGGGACAATTTTTGGCTTGCGGGCAGGTGTCGCATGGTTTTGAGCAGCATGCCGTAAGTCCGAACAGGGCAACTGCGGCAACGGATGCCATTAGCATAATCTTTTTCATGATATTCTCCTTTTTTGTTTTTTTCTAAATGCTATTTTGTTTTCTTCGTACTTTTTGCCGATTTTTTAACAGATTTTTTGCATTTTTTGGACGCATTTTTCGCGGACTTGCCTTCATGTTTGCATTTGCATTCGCCTTTTGCGTGGTGGCTCCCGTCGCAGTCTCCATTGTGGCAATGGCATTCTTCGCCTTCGCCGTTTTCTTCGCAATGGCATTTGTGCTTTCCGTGCCCGCCACAGCAACAGTGATGTTCAAATTCGGGGGCATCTTCGCCTTTTGCAAGGCATTTGTCTGCGTATTCGGCGGGGGTGTCGCAACATGCAAAGCCCATGTCTTGGAAATATTCCTTGTGGGTTTGGGCGACTTCAAGATACTTTGTCGCCCAGTCGCGGATTTTTGAACGCGCTTTCAAGTCCATGGTTTTCACTATTTTTGCGGGAACGCCCATAACAACGCTCCCGTCGGGGATTACCGTGCCTTTTGTGACGAGAGCGCAAGCTCCGATTACGCACTGGTTGCCGATTTTTGCGCCGTCCAAAATGGTTGCGCCCATTCCTATCAGCGTTTCGTTGCCGATTTCGCAGGCGTGCAGGATTGCTCCGTGCCCGACTGTGGTATAGTCGCCGATTTTCACTCCGTAGTCGTCCGCAAGGTGCACCATTGTGCCGTCTTGGACGTTCGAACCTTCTCCGACTTCTATTGAGTTGATGTCTGCCCTCATCACGACTCCTGGCCAGACGCTGGATTTTGGTCCGATTTTAACATCGCCGATTATGACGGCGTGCGGGCTTACATAAGCGTCGGGATGGATTCTCGGAGACGAGGCGAAATATTTGTCGAGGCGTTCTTTTGTTGTCATATTCAAATTATTTTTTTTGAAAATATCTTTCTTTGTTTTGCGAAGTCAAGCCGATATTATTATTGTAAAGCTTATATTTTTTTTCTTTACAACTCTACTTTACAGTACTAATTTTTTTATAAATTTTTTAGAGGGGGGGCGTTTTAAGGATTGGGTGTGATCGGGACCTGCAGCGTGTTGTTTATTGTTCCTAATGCCAGGAAAAAGGGAGAAAAAAAACTTGAAAATGACAGGAGCTAAATGAGAACATTCTTTGAGGGAAGTTTATACTCTCTTGTAGCTCTATCGATAATGAGCGTGAAAGGAAGATTAAGGGTGTGAGATGGCAAAGAGGAAATAGCCCTTTCGGGTTTTCGAGAGTGTAATTCGCTGCTTGTCAATATATTGTGGGATTAAAAAAACGAACGTTTATTGATTGGCAAAGATACGTAATTTTAGCTTACAATAATCACGTTTAGGATTTTTTTTATCCTTCATAATTAAGATGTTAGATATAATGTTTAAAAAAAGATATTGCCTATCAATAATCGTTCGTTTAATGATAGGCGAAAATGACGCGTGCAATAAAAATTACGATAATCGTCACCTTACTGCTAACAGTAGTACGAGAAATGGCGGCACAAGAGAAAAATCAAATCCATAAAACAGAAGTCTCGGTAGATTTTCGGTGGGATTGGGCTGTCATTGACTTTGACTACATGGGAACGGGCAAAACGCTATCCAACTTGAGGGCGTTGATTCGGGGAATCGGAATGGCAAACATCGATAGTTTGGAAGTCATCTCCTACTCTTCGCCCGAAGGAAGATTCGACTATAACTTGAATCTATCGAAGCGACGGGCACAAGCGATGATGGACTATCTCGCTAAAACATACGATAGCCTTTTTCCGAAGATTTCGGTCCGCCCAGACGGGGAATCATGGCATTTGTTCCGCGTAAAAGCGGCAAGCGACACGACGCTGGATGAAACGACACGCCACGCCGTGTTGGAAATCGTAGATTCCGACCTGCATCCCGACATCAAGAAACTTCGTTTGAAAACTATTGATAGCGGTCGCTTGTACAATTATTTCGTAAAGACGTATTTTGTTGATTTGCGACGTTCTTTTATTCGGGTGACGTGGTTCGAGCGCGACCCGCTGATCACCCGTGCCGGATTACCATGTCGAATCAGTGCCATCGTACCCGCGGGGATAGCGTTGAGAGATCCGGGTTTACGAATGACACCGATACTCCTGCCTGCCACGAACAGGAAAACCATCATCGCCTTGAAAACAAATTTGCTCTACGACTTGATAACCGCTCTCAATTTCGAGATAGAGATCCCGATCGGCAATAAATTCTCGATTGCCGTGGAAGACGTGTTCCCGTGGTGGAGCTGGGGTCCCCACGATCGGAAATACTGTTTCCAAATGTGGGAAATGGGCATCGAGCCGCGTTGGTGGTTCCGGCGCACGGATGAGCGGGAGGTGCTGACCGGACAGTTCTTCGGGGTGTACGGGATGTCCGCGAAATACGACTTCCAATGGAACATCAAGGCCTGTTACCAAGGCGAATACTGGTCGACGGGAATCACTTACGGGTGCGCCCGGAAGATCAGTCGCCGCTTCAACTTGGAATTCTCTGCCTCGGCAGGATACATATCGAGTGATTACCGTCACTACGTTCCGAGCGATGACTACGAGCATCTCTACCGGGATCGCTATAAAGCGGGACAAGTAAACTATTTCGGGTTGACAAAACTCAAGATTTCGCTGGTCTGCCCCATCAACATCACGCGAAAGAAAGGAGGGAAGACTCGATGAAACAGATCGTGCTGCTACTTGCGTTTCTATTGTCCGTCAGTTGTCACCGCCGTCCGTTGGAAGACCCGGCCAACAACACGACATTGCGCGTCGCCGTGAATATTAAAGCTATCATGAACATCACGTGCGATATATATAACGAAAAAATACCGGTACCGACCATCGAACCCGAGATGATGCGGGTGTTGTTTTATGACCCGACAAGCAAAAAAATTGCGTCGGAAACGTACATCTCCGACATCACGTATGACGATGAAGGAACACGTTGCCTGCAAGGCGATATCAGCGTACGCCCGGGAACCTACCAGATGTTGATTTACAATTTCGATACCGAATCCACCCTGGTTCGCGATGACCAGACTTTCGAAACCATCGAGGCATACACCGACAAGGTAACTTCCTCCATCCGGCAAAGTTTCCTGGGACGTGCCGGTGAAGAGAACGCCATCGTCTACGAGCCGGACCACTTGGTGGTGGCCAGTAACGAACGGGAAGTGATTCCTTTTCACGAGGGGGTGCATGTGGTAAAGACCGATGCTACCTCCATCGTGGAGACCTACTACCTGCAAATCAAGGTTGACGGCTTGCAGTACGTGTCTAGTGCCCGGGCGGTGCTGACAGGGATGGTCGGTTCCAACCGCTTCGGACGGAACGAACGCGTCACGTCCACCCCGGTCTCTCTCTACTTCACGCTGCAAAAAAGCGATGATAAAGGAGTCGACGTGCTCGCTACGGTATTCAACACCTTCGGACGCATCGAAGACATCACGAACTGCCTGTCTGTGACTTTCGACATCCGGACCACGGACGGGCGCACGGTGAAACGGGATTTTGACATCACCTCCCTCTTTTCGAGCGAGGCATGCCTCAAGCACCATTGGCTGCTACTCGAGGAGACTGTCAAGATCGACCCTCCCGCCTCCAGTGGCGGCGGCTTCGATCCCTCGGTGGATGACTGGGAAGACGAACACCATGATATAAAATTGTAAGCTAATATTATATATAAATAGAATGATTATTAATGTTAATTAGAGTATGTATGAAAAAGATGATTTTATTAGCAGCCATAGCTAGCATAACACTCGCGAGCTGCGTGAAAAACGAAGTTACTCCGGACGAAGAAAACGGAAGTAATGCGATTTCTTATCAAACAGTGGTAGGAACGATGTCAAGGGCATTAAGTAGTAGCCAAACTATGTTCCCTAC
>ERZ835051.4026-NODE-4026-length-10660-cov-11.245639_pt1 | contig 10660 bp, 6 predicted proteins | sample MGYA00519575_ERZ835051 | MGnify/ENA primary metagenome ERZ835051 (study PRJEB31850, sample SAMEA3708769) | human gut metagenome | biome: human gut; feature: human-associated habitat; material: faeces | place: China | collected 2014 ... | reverse complement strand
CGATGACGACGCCGGAACCAACGGTACGGCCGCCTTCACGGATAGCGAAGCGGAGGCCCTTCTCGATAGCGATCGGGGTGATCAGCTCGACCTTCATGTCGATGTTATCGCCAGGCATGCACATCTCAACGCCTTCGGGCAGGGAGATGATGCCGGTAACGTCAGTGGTTCTGAAGTAGAACTGCGGACGATAGTTGTTGAAGAACGGGGTGTGACGGCCGCCTTCGTCCTTGGACAGAACGTAGACCTGGCCAACGAACTTGGTGTGCGGATGGATGGAGCCGGGCTTGGACAGGACCTGGCCTCTTTCGATGGACTTCTTGTCGATGCCGCGGAGCAGAGCGCCGATGTTGTCGCCAGCCTCAGCGTAGTCCATGAGCTTGTGGAACATTTCGATGTCGGTGACGACGGTGGACTTCTTCTCGTCCGCGAGGCCAACGATCTCGACGGGCTCGTTCTTCTTGATGACGCCGCGCTCGACACGACCGGTAGCGACAGTGCCGCGGCCGGAGATGGTGAAGACGTCCTCAACCGGCATCAGGAAGGGCTGGTCAGCCTTGCGGTCCGGGGTCGGGATCCAGGTGTCAACAGCCTGCATGAGCTCTTCGATGCAAGCATACTCGGGAGCCTTCGGGTCGGTGGACTCGGAAGCCAGAGCGTTCAGAGCGGAGCCGCGGATGATGGGGGTGTCGTCGCCCGGGAAGCCGTAGAAGGACAGAGTCTCGCGAACTTCCATCTCGACGAGCTCGAGCAGCTCTTCGTCGTCGACCTGGTCGACCTTGTTCAGGAAGACGAGGACGGAAGGAACGTTAACCTGACGGGCCAGAAGCAGATGCTCCTTGGTCTGAGCCATGGGGCCGTCGGAAGCAGCGATGACCAGGATCGCGCCGTCCATCTGAGCAGCGCCGGTGATCATGTTCTTGATGTAGTCAGCGTGGCCCGGGCAGTCAACGTGGGCATAATGACGGCCCTTGATTTCGACGTTGTCTTCGCCGGTCTTGTAGTTGTGGCCAATGCGGTCGTTGGTCTGGTACTCGACGTGAGCGGTGTTGATGGTGATGCCGCGCTCGCGCTCTTCCGGAGCCTTATCGATGGAAGAATAGTCGGTGTACTCAGCGTCGCCGAAGAAAGCCAGATACTTGGTGATGGCTGCGGTCAGCGTGGTCTTGCCATGGTCGATGTGGCCGATGGTGCCGACGTTGACATGGGGCTTATCCTTAATAAAATGCTGTTTTGCCATTTGGATTATCCTCCTTAGTTGATTCACTTACGGTATTATTTTTGCATCCTCTTCATCATACACGACATTTGCCGATTTGACAAGAAGAATTTCCAACGCAAACGGGATCTGGTGCGCTTAATATCCTTTGCGCTTCGAAATAACGGCATCTGCCAGATTCTTGGAGAGCTCCACATAGTGGCTCGGCTCCATGGTGAACTGGCCGCGGCCCTGCGTCCTCGAGCGGAGGTTGGTCGCATAGCCGAACATCTCGGAAAGCGGAACGAAGCAGTCGATCTGCTGCGCGCCGTTGCGCTGTGTGAGGCCCGCGATGTTGCCGCGCCGGGAGGTGACGTCGCCGATGACGTCGCCCATATACTCGTCGGGGACAATGATGCAGACCTTCATGATGGGTTCGAGAATGACGGGATCCGCCTTCTGGCAGGCCTCCTTGAACGCCATGGAACCGGCGATCTTGAACGCAAGCTCAGACGAGTCGACCTCGTGATAGGAGCCGTCGTACAGCGTGACCTTTACGTCGACCACGGGGAAGCCGGCCAGAACGCCCGCTTCCATCGCGCCGCGAATGCCCTGCTCGACCGCAGGAATGAATTCCTTCGGGATAGAGCCGCCGACGGTGGCGTTGATGAACTCGAAGCCCTTGCCGCTCTCGTTGGGTTCGACGGTGATCTTGACATGGCCGTACTGGCCCTTGCCGCCGGACTGACGCGCATATTTCGTCTCCTGATTGACCTTCTTGCGAATGGTCTCTTTATAGGCGACCTGCGGCGCGCCGACGTTTGCCTCGACCTTGAACTCCCGGAGCAGGCGGTCAACGATAATTTCCAGATGAAGCTCACCCATGCCGGCGATGATCGTCTGGCCGGTCTCTTCATCGGTGTAGGTTTTGAATGTCGGGTCCTCTTCAGCAAGCTTCGAGAGCGCGATACCCATCTTTTCCTGCCCGGCCTTGGTCTTTGGCTCGATCGCCACGCGGATAACGGGCTCGGGGAAAACCATGTTTTCGAGCACGATGGGGTGCTTCTCGTCACAGAGCGTATCGCCCGTGGTGGTATTCTTCAGGCCGACGGCCGCGGCGATATCGCCGGAATAGACAACGGGGAGGTCTTCTCTGTGGTTCGCGTGCATGAGCAGGATTCTGCCCATACGCTCGCGCTGCTTTTTGTTGGTGTTCATGACGGTCTTGCCTGCCTCCAGCGAACCGGAGTACACACGGAAGAACGCCAGCTTGCCAACATAGGGATCCGTCATGATCTTGAAGGCCAGCGCGGCGAACGGAGCCTCGTCAGAGGGCTCGCGCGTTTCTTCCTCGTCGGTCTTCGGGTTGATGCCGGTAACTGCTTGTTTGTCCAGCGGGGACGGCATATACTCGACAATTGCATCCAGCAGTTCCTGAACGCCCTTATTTTTATAGGACGAGCCGCAGGTGACCGGAACGATCTTATATCCGATCGTCGCCCGGCGAAGCGCGGTGCGGATCATCTTTTCGGGGATGTCCTCACCCTCGAGGTACAGCGTCATGATCTGGTCGTCCTCGTCGGAGATCGACTCGAGCATATGGTCGCGGTACTGCTTTGCAAGCTCCTCCATATCAGCGGGGATGGCTTCCTCGCGCATATCCTTGCCGAGCTCGTCATAGAAGACGAATGCCTTCATCTTGATGAGATCGACCACGCCGCGGAAGGTATCTTCGCTTCCGATGGGCAGTTGGATGGGAACGGCGTTGCACTTGAGACGCTCGTCCATCATCTTCAGGACATTGAAGAAATCGGCACCCATCATGTCCATCTTGTTCACGTAAACAAGGCGCGGAACATGATACTGGTCGGCCTGTCTCCATACAGTCTCGGTCTGCGGCTCGACGCCGCCCTTGGCACACAGGACCGTCACAGCGCCGTCGAGCACACGCAATGAGCGCTCGACCTCGACCGTAAAGTCCACATGGCCCGGAGTGTCGATGATGTTGATCCGCACGCCCTTCCAATGGCAGGTGGTAGCGGCAGAGGTGATCGTAATGCCACGCTCCTGCTCCTGCTCCATCCAGTCCATGGTCGCGGTGCCTTCGTGCGTTTCGCCGAGTCTGTAGTTGACACCGGTGTAGAACAAGATACGCTCAGTCGTCGTGGTCTTGCCTGCATCGATGTGTGCCATGATGCCAATATTTCTCGTATTCTCAAGTGAATATTGTCTTGGCATGCTGTTCTCCTTCTGTCATTACCAGCGGAAGTGAGAGAACGCCTTGTTGGCCTCGGCCATCTTGTGGGTGTCTTCACGCTTCTTGACAGCGGCACCCGTGTTGTTGCAGGCATCCATGAGCTCGCCGGCGAGGCGCTCTTTCATGGTCTTCTCACTTCTTGCACGGCTGTAGTTCGTCAGCCAGCGCAGTCCAAGGGTCTGGCGTCTTTCCGGGCGAACCTCGATCGGAACCTGATAGTTCGCACCGCCGACACGACGGGTCTTGACTTCCACGGCCGGCATGATATTTTCCATGGCGGTCTGGAAAGCCTCAAGACCAGACTTGCCGGTCTTCTCTTCCACGATCTGGAACGCACCGTAGACGACCTTCTGGGCTACGCCCTTCTTGCCGTCGAGCATGATGCTGTTGACGAGCTTGGTCACCAGAACGGAACCGTAGATCGGATCGGGAAGGATCTCTCTCTTGGGAACATTACCTCTTCTGGGCACTGTGCTTCCCTCCTTCATAAAATGATTTCATAGGTACTTCGGAAGCCCGAAGCTTCCGTGGGTGCCTGCCAAGAGGTTCTCATAAAAATATATATAAAAAACTCTCAGCAAGGCATCGCCTTGCACAAGGCAGAATTGCGATGATAGACAGAAGAATTACTTCTTCTTGCCGGCCTTCGGGCGCTTTGCACCGTACTTGCTGCGGGCCTGCATACGGCCCTGCACACCCTGGGTGTCGAGCGTACCGCGGATGATGTGGTAACGGACGCCAGGAAGGTCCTTGACACGGCCGCCGCGGATCAGAACGACAGAGTGCTCCTGCAGGTTGTGACCAACGCCGGGAATGTAAGCGGAAACCTCGTAACCGTTCGTCAGACGCACACGGGCGATCTTACGAAGAGCAGAGTTCGGCTTCTTCGGGGTGGTGGTACGAACAGCGGTGCAGACACCTCTCTTCTGAGGAGAAGACAGATCGGTTGCACGGTTCTTCAGCGTGTTGACACCCTTCTGCAGAGCAGGAGCGGTGGACTTGTAGGTCGACTGTTCTCTTCCCTTTCTTACCAGCTGGTTAAAAGTAGGCATATTGTTCCTCCTTTCTCGGATTGTCGCTGCTGTGCAGCATCATGTATTTTATCCCGAAATATCAAAGATATTCCGTTGGGACCAGAAAAAAGCGCATTTCAGCGCAAAAGTGCGGCGCAGGCTGCGCCAACATGGATCCCGCAGAGCCTCCCGAGTTCCTTCATCGTCGCGATCTCGACAAGCTCAACGCCGGCGTCGCGGCACTGCTCGACGAGCGGCTCGCGGAGGATGGGGTCGGCGTCGGCGGCCACATAGGCGGTTCGTACACGCCCGGCCTTCAGCGCTTTGCGCAGCTGCTTCGTACCGATCACCTTTCGGTTGCTTGTCAACCGTTCCGGCATCCAGACACCTCCATGGAAAATACGCGCAGGCAGACCCACGCAAATATGGATTATAGCAGAAATCACGAAGCGCGTCAATAAAAAAACGCGCAAAAAGAAAATATTTTTTTGATTTTCCCTTGAAATTGCAATGCTTTTCGGACTTTGGCAGAATGCACAGAGACAGATGTACGCGGCAGGCAGAGCAAACGTCAGGCGCGGCAGATGCCGCGCCTCAGCGGAGCGAAAAAGTCTTTTCGCCCCGCTGAGGCAGTTTTTCGAACTTTAAAAAAGTTCGAAAAACTGGTTGATTGAACGCGAAGGGGGCTCTTTGCCCCCTTCACTCTTCCCCAGCTGTTCTGTTGTCCAACTCTTTTCATGGTTTTTAACAGTCTCAGAGCAAACGTCAGGCGCGGCAGATGCCGCGCCTGACTGGCTTGAAATTTTACAGCTTCTCGTCGTCGATCATTTCCTCGGTCACAATGGATTCCGGGGTGGTGAGCGTATCGAAGTCGCGGTAGGCCTTGAGGCCGGAGCCTGCGGGGATGAGCTTGCCGATGATGACGTTTTCCTTCAGACCGATCAGATGGTCGACCTTGCCCTTGATGGCCGCGTCGGTCAGGACCTTCGTCGTCTCCTGGAAGGAGGCAGCGGAGAGCCAGGACTCGGTGGCAAGGGACGCCTTGGTGATGCCCATGAGGATGAGACTGTCGGTCGCAGGCTTGAGGTCCGTCTCGCCGGCGTCAATGCGCGCCTGTACGGCGGCGTTGGCGTCTTCGAACTCGAATATATCGACGACCGTGCCGGACAGCAGGTTCGTGTCGCCCGGCTCCTCGACCTTGACCTTGCGCATCATCTGGCGGATGATGACCTCGATGTGCTTTTCGTTGATGTCGACGCCCTGCTGACGGTACACGGCGAGAACGCCCTGCGTCAGATAGTCCTGCACGGCCTCAACGCCTGAAATGCGCAGCACGTCATGCGGGTTCAGCGCGCCGTCGGTGATGGGTTCGCCCTTGCGCACGCGCTTGCCGTGCTCGACCTTCAGGCCGACGGAATACGGCACCTGATACTGCTTGACCTCGCCGTCGTCAGCGGTGATGGTGATGTTGCGCAGCGCCGTGCGGTGCGAATCGTCGACGTCGACGACGCCGTCGATCTCGGAGATCTGCGCCATCTTCTTCGGCTTTCTGGCCTCGAACAATTCCTCAACACGGGGAAGACCCTGCGTGATATCGTCGCCCGCGACACCGCCGGTGTGGAAGGTACGCATAGTCAGCTGCGTGCCCGGTTCGCCGATGGACTGCGCGGCGATGATGCCGACGGCCTCGCCCAGATTGACAAGCTCGCTCGTGGCAAGGTTCATGCCGTAGCAGCGTGCGCACACGCCGGAACGGGCCTTGCAGCCGAGGACGGAGCGGACGTACACGCGGTCGATGCCGTGGGCCGTAAACTTGGCGGCGTCCTCCTCGCGGAGCATGACGTCCTTGGAGTGCAGCAGCTCGCCCGTCTTCGGGTCGGTGATATCGTAGACCGGGTAACGGCCGCGGATACGGTTGCCGAAGGAGTCGATGAGCTGGCCCTTCTCATAATAGTCGCCCTTCCAGCTGCCGTTGATGGAGCCGCAGTCGTTCTCGCGGATGATGACGTCCTGGCAGACGTCGACCATGCGGCGGGTCAGATAGCCGGAGTCGGCGGTACGGAGCGCCGTATCGGTCATGCCCTTTCGAGCGCCTCGGGAGGAGATGAAGTATTCCAGAGCGGACAGACCCTCACGGAAGTTCGCCTTAATAGGAATTTCGATCGTGCGGCCGTTCGTATCTGCCATCAGGCCGCGCATACCGGCCAGCTGACGGATCTGGTTCATGCTGCCTCGCGCGCCGGAGTCCGCCATCATGAAGATTGGGTTGAAGCGCTTGAGGTTCGACTGCAGCGCGTCGGTGACGTCCTTGATGGACTTCTCCCACTGCTGGACGGTCAGACGGTAGCGCTCGTCGTTGGTGATGAAGCCGCGCTTGTACTGGCGGTCGATCTTGACGACCTCCTTCTCGGCCTCATGGATGAGCTCATACTTCTTCTCCGGGATCTCCATATCGGCGATGGAAACGGTGATGGAGGCTCTGGTGGAGTATTTATAGCCGAGGGCCTTGACCTTGTCGAGCATTTCGGTCGACTGCGTGAAGCCGTTGATGCGGATACACTTGTCGATGATCTTGCCGAGCTGCTTCTTGCCGACGACGAAGTCGATCTCCAGCGGGAACAGGTCGTCGACCGTCTCGCGCTTCTTGAAGCCGAGGTTCTGCGGGATCGCGTCGTTGATGATCAGACGGCCCACAGTCGCGTCGATGATGCGGTGCTCCTTTTTGCCGTCGATCTCAAGCTCTTTCCAGACCTTGATGGGATCGTGCATGGCGATCATGCCGTCGGCGTAGGCCATCATGGCCTCGTCCTCGTCATGATAATACTTGAAGTATTCCTTCGGACGGATATCGCCCGCCTCGTGCGCCTGCTGGGCATATGCGCCGACGGTGCGGATATAGATATGGTTCTCTTCCTTGATATCGGCCTCGGAATCCCAGATATTCCAGACGTAGATGACCTCGTCCGGCTGAATTTCACCCGCCGTCAAAGCTGCGGCAGCCTGCGCAAGCGTCTGATAGGAGCCGGGAATCGTCTCCGGGCGGTCCGTCTCGTTTTCGAGCAGCGCGCCGCGGGTGCGCAGATAATACTGGTAATCCTCGGATTCGGGATCGTCCCAGATGTTCCTGATCCAGATGGGCTTCTCATACGGCAGCTTGCCGCATTCGAGCAGCGGGAAGATCTCGTGAATGGTGTCATACGCGTCGACGTCATAGCGCTGGTACGTCAGATAATACGTGCCGAGGATCATGTCCTGCGTCGGGACCGTGACCGGCTTGCCGTCCTGCGGACGCAGCAGGTTGTTGGCCGAGAGCATCAGGATGCGGGCCTCCGCCTGCGCCTCGGCGGACAGCGGAACGTGAATGGCCATCTGGTCGCCGTCGAAGTCCGCATTGAACGCGGTGCAGCACAGCGGATGGAGCTTGAGCGCGCGGCCCTCGACCAGAACAGGCTCGAACGCCTGAATGCCGAGGCGGTGCAGCGTCGGAGCACGGTTGAGCATGACCGGACGGTCCTTGATGATGTCTTCCAGAGCATCCCAGACCTCATCCTTGCCCTTGTCGATCATCTTCTTGGCGGACTTGATGTTGTTGGCAAGACCGTCCTCGACGAGCTTCTTCATGACGAACGGGCGGAACAGCTCGATGGCCATTTCCTTCGGCACGCCGCACTGATAAAGCTTGAGCTCCGGGCCGACGACGATAACGGAACGGCCGGAATAGTCGACGCGCTTGCCGAGCAGGTTCTGACGGAAGCGGCCCTGCTTGCCTTTGAGCATATCGCTGAGGGACTTGAGCGCACGGTTATTAGCGCCCGTGACGGCTCTTCCGCGGCGGCCGTTGTCGATCAGAGCGTCGACGGCCTCCTGCAGCATACGCTTTTCGTTGCGGACGATGATGTCCGGCGCCTGCAGCTGAATGAGCCGCTTCAGGCGGTTATTGCGGTTGATGACGCGGCGGTAGAGGTCGTTGAGGTCGGAGGTCGCGAAGCGGCCGCCGTCCAGCTGGACCATCGGGCGCAGCTCCGGCGGAATGACCGGCAGCACGTCCATGACCATCCACGTCGGATCGTTGCCGGACATCCGGAACGACTCGACGACCTCAAGGCGCTTGATGATGCGCAGCTTCTTCTGGCCGGAGGCGTCCTTCAGCTCGTTTTTCAGCTGCTCGGAGAGCTCCTCCAAATCGATCTGCTGCAGAAGCTCCTTCACGGCCTCGGCGCCCATGCCGGCCTTGAAATCGTCCTCATATTTCTCGCGCATATCGCGGTACTCTTTTTCGGACAGGATCTGGTTCTTGGCCAGCGGGCAGTCGCCGGGATCGGTGACGATATAGTTTGCAAAGTACAGGACCTTTTCGAGAATGCGGGGGCTGATATCCAGAAGCAGACCCATGCGGGACGGGATGCCCTTGAAATACCAGATGTGGCTGCACGGAGCGGCCAACTCGATATGGCCCATGCGCTCACGGCGGACCTTGGCGCGCGTGACCTCGACGCCGCAGCGGTCGCAGATCTTGCCCTTGTAGCGGATCTTCTTATACTTGCCGCAGTGGCACTCCCAGTCCTTCGTCGGGCCAAAGATGCGTTCGCAGTACAGACCGTCGCGCTCGGGCTTCAGGGTGCGGTAGTTGATGGTTTCCGGCTTCTTGACCTCTCCGTAGGACCATTCGCGGATCTTTTCCGGGGAAGCAATACCGATCTGGATTGCGCTGAATGTTGCATGACTCATTGTATTGCCGCCTCCTTCTTATACGTTCTCCGAATCATCGGAGTCCATGGTGTAGCTGTCGTTCAGCAGGCCGAAGACGTTGTCCTCGTCCTGGATCTCAAAGCCTGCGTCGGCCGCCTCGTCGGCGTCGACGTCCTTGCCATTCGGCAGATCGTCGTCCATCGTGATCTCGTCGTCGGGCAGCGCCTTGCCGCCTGCGCCGTAGATGAAGCTTCCCCATGGTTCCTGTCCGCCCTTGGCACCTCTCATACCAAAGCCGTATACATCGGTCTTTCCATCGCCGTCTGTATCCATCGTACACTTCTTAACAGCCTCAAGGAATTCATCATAGGTCTTTGGAACCTCTACGCCAGCCTTCTCAAAGATTGATGGTCTGTAGTATACATACAGTACCTGGATGTTCCAAGGCATTACGTAAATATTGTCAGATCCTCCTGCCTCTTTCATGATATTGTAAATGTTGTCATCAATATCATCTTTCTTATCCCAGGCATCGATCATAGGTGTCAGATCTGCTAACAGGTCATTATTAACAAATAATGGTGTAGATGTCAGCTTCCAGGTTGCACAGTCAACATCGCCGCCGCCCATCTTTGCGTTAAACAGGTTCTCAGAATAAGCACCGCCATCCCAAGGAGCTTCTTCACCAACTACAGTGATTCCCTTGCCGTTCTCTGCATTGAACTTAGCAATGATATCCTGCATCAGCTGAGAGTAATCTGTATTATCTGCCCAGTAACGGAACTTAATGGTTGCACCTTCTGTAGATCCGCTGTCAGCAGCCTTTGTCTCTTCTGTCTTGGACTCTTCTGTCTTTGTCTCAGCTGCTGGTGCTGCTGTGGTTTCTGCTGGTTTTGAACCGCCGCATCCAGCCAGTGTTCCCATCACTGTGACTGCTGCCATTGCTGCTGCCGCTGCTCTCTTGTTCCAAAGTCTTTTTTTCATTTTGCTTCCTCCATTTCTTTGATATCATCAAGAGTTTCCCAGATATGCCGCTCAGAAAGATATTTGGCTTCCATATAATCCCCAGATGCGATTGCCTTATAAATTCCTATGTGGCTTCGTTTTGCACGACGAAAGCTTTCTATATTGTCGTGCGTTTCAAAGTGGCTTCGACGAATTGAGTCGTTAATGATCGGCACAACACGGATCAGAACATCATTGTGTGTACATTCTGCAACAGCTGTATGAAACTGCACATCCATCTCCGCTGTTTCTGTGCTGTTGATCTGTATTTCATCCATCTGTTTAACCAGACGCTCCAGATTATGGATATCCTGCGGTGTTGCTCTTTGTACTGCTAATGATGCGATCTGTGGTTCGATCAACATACGCGTTTCAAACAGGTTCTGAAGAAGATTTTTCTGATCTGTAAAATGAAGCCCCAGAGGATCTTCACCGATTCCTGTTCCTGCACTGACGAAAGTCCCGCTTCCCTGACGTATAGCAACGACATTTTCTGCT
>ERZ835051.4023-NODE-4023-length-10669-cov-13.762955_pt1 | contig 10669 bp, 9 predicted proteins | sample MGYA00519575_ERZ835051 | MGnify/ENA primary metagenome ERZ835051 (study PRJEB31850, sample SAMEA3708769) | human gut metagenome | biome: human gut; feature: human-associated habitat; material: faeces | place: China | collected 2014 ... | reverse complement strand
ATATCATGGTGCGCTCGTCGCAGAACGAGAAGCTGCGCGAGGAGCTGAGAATAAAAGATTATCAGAACGCGCTGAATCTCGAATATTACAAAAATGTCGAAAACAGCAGCAATGAAGTGAGAAAGATACGCCACGACCTCGCGAACATAATTCAGACGGCGTATGAAGTCGTCCACAGCGGAAACGAAGTCGACCGCGAAGCGGCCGAGCGGATGCTCGACCAGCTCAGAACAGAGGTCGCGGATATAAAAATAGAAAAATTCTGTCTCAACACTCTTGTCAATGTTATCGCCTCGAACAAGGCGAACGAGTGCAGAAAGAATGACATCGCCTATGATTTCGACCTCAATGTGCCGAGGTTTGTTGGTATCGAAGATGTCGATATCTGCAAGGCATATGTCAATATTTTCGACAACGCGATAAATGCGGCAAAAGCTCTCGAAGAGAACAGATATATAAAGATAAGAAGCTTCGTCGACGAAAACGACGGAATGTTATATATCAGCAGCGAGAACGCCGTCGCGCCCGACTACGAAGAGAAGAAAAAGAAGCGGACGGGCGACCACGGCTACGGATTAAAAATTCTTGAAGAGACCGCCGAAAAATACGGAGGACATGCGGCGGCGAATCAAAGCGGCGGTATATTCACCTGCGTTTTCGCAGCGAGGGCATAAATAATACTATTATAATATATAAAAAACAGCCGCGACATGAAAACTGTTGCGGCTGTTGCTGTGTTATTTTATTTAGGCTCCCCCGTAGAGGGTGTTTCGCTTCGCTCAAAGTAATAAGTAAAAGTGAATAGTGAAAAAGTACGCGGTATGAGCGGATATCTCCGACCGCGAAGAAAATGCGCGGTATCGACGCGGGATTTGCAGGACGCAATGAGCCGCAAATTCGGGTACCTTGAAAATTAAACAACGGCTCGGCAACAAAATTTTATCGAATTATACCCGCAAAAATCATACCGCGGAGACAGAATATATCTGTCTCCGCGGTTTTATATTTTTTATGCCGTTTCCCGAAGCTGTATTTCGCGGCTGACTTCAAGCCCGTCGTGCGTGAGGGTGAGGGCTATTCCGCCGCTGTCCGAAGTCGAATACGCCTTGCGCCCGAACGCCGACATTATGCCGACGAGCACATCGTCAGATATCTCGGCGAGGCAGTTCGTGATTATCATCGTCTCGGGGCGGAGCTTGTCCAGCGCTTCCTGCGGGACGGCGCGTTCGCCGTGGCAGGGGACTTTCAGCGCGTCAATGCGTCCGACGGCGTTAGCGAGTCTCGCGAGGTCGCCCGTGTCGTTTACCATGTCGCCCGCCAAAAGAATACGCCTGCCGTTCTGCTCGGCGAGTATGGCGAGCGAGTTGTCGTTTTCGCCGATGTTCTTGTGATATGAGTCGGGCTCGGTGTTGAAGAAACGCAGAGTCCAGCTGCCAAGCGCAAACGGCTCGTCCGGCACGCAGCCGATGACCGGAATGTTCATGCTCTGCGCCTTTTCGCTGAGCGATTTATACAGCGCATCGCCGTCGTGGAGACACTTGTCCCACTGCGCGAGGTTCGGGCTGATAAACGGCTTGAGATATATCTTGCCGATTGTTATATCCCCGTCGTCAAGGAGCGTCTCGAGTCCGCCGACATGACCGGAATGAAGATGGGTTATCGCGATAAAGTCAAGATTTATCTTCCCGCCGGCAGTTTCTTTGAGATAGCTCGCTGTGTGCTTCGCGTGCTCTGCGTCGCCGCAGTCAACGAGAGCGAATTTACTTTCGCTCTGGAGAAGAATGCAGTCCGAGCGCCCGGTGTTGAGAAAATGGATGCGCTCGCCCTCCGACGGGACAGAGATATCCTCATTCTGCGCGGGAACGGGCAGATTTTTTGCCGCCCTGATGACCTGCACTGTCGTTGGCTTGAATTTGTCTTTCTGAGTGAATTTTTTGATGAGTTCGGCAAGATCCTTTATTGCCATATCCTTCAGCCCTTTCGGGAATTTATTTTGTCCTGCGTAGCTCGACAAAGAACTGCTTCAAAAGCAGAGCACACTCGTCCTGCATGAAACCGCCCTCGACCTCGGGCGAGTGATTATACGGAAAAGAGAACAGGTTGTTTACCGACCCGCACGAGCCCGTCTTCGGGTCGTATGCCCCGAACACCACGCGCTTTATGCGCGAATTTATTATCGCCCCGGCGCACATCGGACACGGTTCAAGCGTCACGAACAGTTCGCACTCCCAGAGCCGCCAGCCGCCGAGTGTCTTGCACGCTCTGTCTATCGCTTCAATTTCGGCGTGAGCGAGGGCGTTTTTGTCCTTTTCGCGCCTGTTGCGCCCGACCGAAACTATCTCTCCGTTTCTTGTGACCACCGCGCCGACGGGCACTTCGCCGTCTGCCGCAGCCTCCCGTGCAAGCGCGATCGCCGCCTGCATAAGCTCTCTGTCAGTCATTCTTCCACTCCCCGGTTACGAAGGCCATGTGATAAAAGTATATGTCGTGTAGAGCAGATAGATGATAGAGATTATCATCGGGACATTTATAAAATACGCCGCCGTGCGTTCGCCGCGCGAAAGTGCGGTGCGCGGTTTTCTGAATTTCGTCTGGATATTCTTCTGGCGCGCCCTTCTCATGAAGAGAATCAGGCAGATTATGCCCGCCGCAAAGAACACCGCGACGCAGATATAATAGACGAGGTTGACCGTCTTTTCCGGCAGGAATTCATAGAGTATCGAGATAACGCCGGAGAACATATTGTTGCAGAAATGTATCATGACTCCCGTCCACATCGAGCCGGTGACTATAACAAAATAGCCGATGCCGATGCCGACGATGAACGCGAACGGAGCCTGGACGAGGTTGCCGTGCATCATGCCGAACAGGGCGGACGAGACAAGAATTGCGAACCAGTTGCCGAACTTGCGCGCGGGCATCATAACAACGCCGCGCAGCGCATATTCCTCAACGAGCGCAGGCACTACAGCGAGCTGGATAAGATACATCGCAATGCCCAGCGGCGTCGTCGGGGTGCGCGAATCGGGATATTCAAATGTTATGCCGGTCGTGCTCTCGACAAAGGTCGAGAGGAAGTTCGTCGCGTAGTTGCCTATCATGCAGATCATCAGACCTGCGGGCACAGCTAAAAGCATGAGGCGCGTGTCATAGGGCTTTCCGAAGTTCAGACACTGCTGACGCTTATCTTTGAGCAGCAGGCTCGACAGGAAGAACGGGACGAATATGCAGAAAATCGACATCAGTACGCCTATCGCATAGCCGCGGTCGGTCTCGTTCGCGTAGTCGTCATAGAGATTTAAAGCAAACAGCAGTCCCGCGCCGATGAACTGGAACAGGGCGAACAATAATATGCCCAGGCCGCTTATGTTGCCGAGCTTTCTTATCTGGCGCTTCTCGCGCTGCTTTATCTCAAGAGTCTGAGCGGGCCCCGGCTGATATCCGTACCCGTTGGGCGCTCCGTTATTATATTGAGAGTCGTATGCCATACTTTCACCGTTCCACTTAAAATTCTTATTAAATTATACCCTACCCCGCGGGATTTAACAATAGCATAAAAGCGAAGTTTAAAGAAAAAAGGAATATAGTTTAATTTCAGTTAACATTTAAAGGCGAAATGTAAGACGCTTCGGGGAATGGACAATGCTATAAGACGGCAGACCGCCGTTTGTGCCGTGGAATGAAATGTGAAAATCCCAATATGCCGCGGAATCTATCACGATTTTATTGATTCGCACCCTACAAATGCACGCCAATAAAATTGTGATAATTTCGCGGGCGGATGATATCTGCCCTACACGATTGTGCTGATTTATAAGCCGTTCATAGCCGGTATTTACACCTACAAATCCCAATCTGTCACTGCACTTCCACTTTAAACCCCGCATTACAAAAACCAAAGCCCACCCAATGGACAACCATCGGGCAGGCTTTCTATTAAATAAATAACTCCGAGAAATCATATCTCCTGCGTGTTCTCGTCGTTTTCGCTCTGCTCCTGCGGCAAAGCGGGACCGAATCTGTCCGCCTTAGGCAGGCTCCATCTGAAGTGGGCGGCGAGCAGGCGGACAACGAACACTATTGCCGCGCCCGCGATGACCGCCGCGGTGCTGTTGAGGCGCCAGATGATAACGCAGGCGACCGCGCCGGCTATCGACGCGCAGGCGTAGATGTGCTTTACGAATATGTACGGCTTCTCCCCGGCGAGAACATCACGCAGCACTCCGCCGCCGACTCCGGTTATGACTCCGACGAATACTACAAGAAACGCGCCGCGTCCGGTCGAGACGCTGTAAGCGGTCTGTATACCGACGACTGTGAACACTCCGAGCCCGAGCGAGTCGAGAATCAGCAGGACGAAGTCGTGGACGTGCTGATTACTCGTGAGCAGTCTGCGGACTGCCGGCAGAAAAGTTATTATCGCCGTGACCGTCGCGACTATCGCATATACCGGGTGGCCGAATGTACCGGGCGGCGTTATGCCGAGAATAAGATCACGCGTGACTCCGCCGCCGATAGCCGTCACGACGCCCAAAATCATGACGCCGAAAATATCCATGTTTTTCTTCAGCCCCGTCATCGCGCCCGAAACGGAAAACGCAACAGTGCCGATAATTTCAAAAGCAAAAATGAGAATGTCCATAAACCCCTCCGAAAACAAAAAGAGTACACCATCAGAAAAATGGTGTACTCTGTCTTTTTACCTGAAAGATTCTCCGCTTCGCGGATTGCTTCGTCGGTGCAAATGCCTTTCCAGAGGACCGTCCCGGTTCGGTTCTTTTACCTGAGAGTTTCGCCCCTTCGGTGGCCGGAAATCCGGCTCTCTCCCAAACCCGTCAATCGGATACCCGATTATTTTATAGCGCATAGCGGCACTTGTCAAGGGGAAAAATAAAGGTTATTCCTCCATCTGCTTGCCGAGGAAAGAAGCCGCGACCTGAACGAGCTTTATCTCCGTCTGCGTCGGCACGGATGCCTCGTCCGCCGTGAGCAGAACCACCGCGCCGGATACATCGCCCGCGCCGATTATCGGAAACGCCGCCGCCGCGTCGCGCTCAACGCCCTCTATCGGATGAAACCGCTCGCCGCCCTCCTCGCAGATAAACGGACTGCGGTTCTCCATGATGTTTTCGAGCGCCTGCGTTATCCTGCGCTCGACCGTCTCTTTCTTCGGCACGCCCGCGCAGGAAATGACCCTGTCGCGGTCGGTTATCACGACCGGAAGCCCCGTGTTCTTGTGCAGAACCTCGGCGTACTGCGCCGTCAGCGATGACAGCTCGCCGACCTGCGAATATTTTTTGAAAATAACTTCGCCGTCCGCGTCTGTGTATATTTCGAGCGGGTCGCCCTCGCGGATGCGCATCGTGCGGCGAATTTCCTTGGGGATAACGACCCTGCCGAGATCGTCGATTCTTCTGACTATTCCTGTTGCTTTCATTATATTAACTCCCTTGCTTTTGTTGCGTACCTGTATTGTTTGCCGCTTGAGGGAGATTATGCGGATAAATGAAAAGTTGAAGTTGATTGAATTTCTCAATTGCACAGTCCGATATTTTGGACTTAGTCGAAAAAAGTTGAATTTTCGCATGAGATTTATTGATTTAAGCAAATGCATTTGCTATACTGAAATTGACTTCTGGAATTTATGTATCGTGAGGTGTTTTGTCATGTCTTTTGAAACATTTGAGGAACTCAGGGAAGCGAGAATGCGGCTTAAAAAGGCGCACGAAGAAAATAATTTTGAGGGATTCAATAAATTATTATACGAATTGTATCCGGACACAGCTCATTTTATATATGAATTGCTTCAGAATGCAGAGGATATGCATGCAACTGTGGCAAGATTTATACTGTCTGAAAATGCCATAGAATTTGAACACAACGGAACTAAAAGGTCATTTAATCTTGCGGATGTTGATGCGATTACAAATATCGGAAATAACGCAGAAAAGAGAAATGATGTAACTGCTATCGGAAAGTTTGGAATAGGTTTCAAAGCGGTTTTTGCGTATACTGATACACCGGAAATACACTCCGGAGACTATCATTTTAAAATTGAAGATGTGTATGTCCCCACTAAAGTTAAAAATATGAGGACTGTTGACCCGGACGGTATCGAATGGACAAAGTTCATTTTGCCCTTCAATAAAGCAAATAAGTCGGCATCTGAAGCATCTTCGGAAATAATGAAAGAACTTGAAAGTTTAAACGATACGGCAATTCTGTTTTTGAAGAACATCAAGACAGTGGAGTATCTTTTACCAAATGCGGATTACGGATATATAAAACTGGAAAGTAATAAAAATCCTTTAGTGACAATCAAAAACAAGAAGCCTCATTCGCAAGAAGAGATTTCACAGTGGCTCAGGTTTTTGCAAGCTGTTGAAATAAAAGATGAAAACGAAGCCATAAAGAAAATGAATATTGGCGTGGCATATTCACTGGCTTCGGACAAATCACAAAAAACAAAGTATCAAATAGTCCCACTGAAAGGGGGACATACGACTTTTATATATTTCCCGGCGGAAAAAGAATACTCTGGATTACGATTTAATATTAATGCCCCGTTTGCCTCTACAGTCGCACGAGACAGCATAATAGCATGCAGAGAAAATGAGATTCTTATTAAAAAAATAGCGGAGCTTGCAGCTGATTCTATAAAAGAGATAAAGACAATGGGGCTTCTCGATATGAACTTTTTAGCAGTTCTGCCAAACTCAAGGGATGATATTAGAGCACCATATTTGCCTATACGGGAGCGAATTTTTGAACTGTTTAATGAAGAGGAGCTTATTCCGACAAAAAGCGGCGGTTATGCAAACGCAGAAAGTGCGTTGATAGGGTCAAATGCAATTTCAAATCTTTTTGACGAAGAATCACTGGAAATATTGACAGGAAAGATCAAAAAGTGGATAAGAAATGCCTCACAGAAAAACGGCTTGGCCGATCAGTTTATAGAGAGTTTAAATATTGAACACTTTGAAACAAGGGATTTCTTTGACTTATTTAGGTCTGTTTATGAATCGAAAGAAGAGAACGATCTGTTTGAAATATATCTTGCCCATCAATCAGACAAAAAACTAAAAAGCTTTTATCTTGTATGTGAGGATTTATATAACAAAAGCTCATGGACTGACAGGAAAGATTATGACGGATATGAATCCAGAATGCGCGGATGCAAAATGATCCGTGATATGAACAATGAAATGCAATATCCCAGGAAGGTCTTTATATTTAATGGAGTATCGTCAAAAGAAGATGGACCGTTTGTAAAAGATTGTTTTATAGGAAAGAACAACAAAACGCGCACGCAGGAAGAAGAGAAAATTAAAAACTTTTTTGCTGAAGAACTTGGAGTGCGTGAGTACGACTTTGAAGCAAAAGCGGAAGCTGCGCTTAAGAGAATAAGGAACATAGAGAGCAGTGAGGCTGATTATTATACAGAAAAGTATTTTAAAGATTTGCTGACAGTTGCAAAAGGCGGAAGAGATATTGAGGGTATCAAAGATTATGAGCTTTTCTTTTGCAATAAAGAAGAGTTGTTCCCGCTCTTACCGGCAGATAAAATCTTTCTCGGTTCGTCATACGGCAATGAAACCGGAGACATAATGGCAGAACTGATGGATGATGTTTATTGCTTATGGGATGGCTATAAAGAAAAGTATTCAGAAAAAGAATTGCGTTGCGTCTTGAACTTTGCAAAATATTGTGGAGTGAAAAGAAATATAACGATTGAGGAACAATCTGCTTACGAGAATCCCCTCTATAGGGAAAAGTTATCATCAGAAAGCAGGTTTACCGGATATGGAAAAGATGAAGATTATACTATATGGAGACTGGAATATCTTCTGTCGTTAAAGGATTTGCGGATTAGCAAAATGATATGGGATATTCTGCTTGAAAAAGGCCATTCGTATATAAACTATGCAGAAGCAGTATATTCTCCGAATGGATCGGCGACACCTAAACACTGCGAATCGTCTCTCATATACTATCTCAAAAGGAATGACTGGGTTCCGGATATCAATGGAAGATTGTTTAAGCCCGGAGATATTGACATTGATAAGATAAACAAGAGCTTTAAATATGATGATAGAAATAAACTTTTAAAGGCGTTAGGCTTCGGAAGTGCACAGTCCCTTTGTGAAAATTTCCAAACAAAGGTAAATGAATTTAATGATATGATGTCTAAAAATGGTTATGATGAAGAATGGGAGCGGGTGACTTCAGATGAGAAAGAACTTTTGAAACAGTACCGAAAGAATAAAAAATCGGAAAAGAAATATTTGCAAACACAGTCATTGTCGCTTGAAAAAATGCTTGCGAAGCAAACACGAATCGAAAAAGACGGCAGTACCAAACTCACAGATGAAGCTTTTATTGTTCGCAGCACCAGCTCCACATTAAAAGATATTGAAAAAACTATACTGAACAATGAGAAAATGCCAGGGCGGATAGTAAAATATTTTAGGAAAATCGACACTTCATCTAAAGAGGAAAGAGCGGTTCTCATGAGATGGTATAACGGAAAATGTCAAATGTGTGGTGCAAGGATCATCAAATATGATAAGACCCCGTACTTTGAAGCCAAAAATATCATCAATACTCAAGATGTATCTTGGAAGCTTGACAAGTCAATTCCACTGGGATGGAATTCTGTTTGCCTGTGCCCCAATTGTGCTGTAAGATATAGTGTCTGCACGAAAGATATAACTACACTTTACAATCAAATAATGAGCAGAAAAGTATATGAAAATCAGGAAAGTCCGGTTCAACTGGCAATTCAGCTGGATGGAGGGGTACAATATATAAAATATGCACCTGATCATTTCCGAGTTTTGCAGGAAGTCTGCTTGTGGCTTGACAAGATGGATAAAGATAGTGAGATTGAGTCTTAATTTATTGTATCTTTATTTTACCAAGCTTCGACCCCGCACCAATATCGGAGCGGGGTCGATTTTTTCAAATATCATCTTCGCCGGCATACTGCCGCTCGATTTCTTTGAGCAGCTCTTCCTGTGCGCTACATTCTTCCTCGAGCTCGTTTATCCGGTCGTACAGCCTGTCTTTCTCTTCATCTATTTCTTTTATACGCTTTCTTGCCTGCTCTATCTGGACAAAATAATTTTCTTTGCCCAATATCGGCGGCTTGTCAAAGAGCGGCTCGCCGTAGCTTTCGTAGTTGAGCAGCCCGAGAAGATAGTCGATTTTAAGCTTTTCCGGCATCGCCTCTATCTCCGATTTCAGAAAAGAATATATTTTGTGGCTGAAGTGACCGCCGCGGTGCCTGAGATTTAAAAACAGCAGATTGTCGAGGACTTTAAATTTGCTGCAGTTGGCGGAATCCAGATGCGGGTTGCTAAAGTACAGCTTGTATATCTCGATGAATTTTTCGGCGTTACCCTCCTCGGCAAGGTGGGGCAGATACTGATCTATCGGCCAGCCCGGACTCGAGAACACCTGGCGTCCGACGACTGCCTGCGTGAACTCCGGGTGGCTGTCCAGATAATTATAGACGAAACTGCGATCCTCGCCGTGGTCGGTGTCCGTAAAGCTGGACAAGAACCAATCCGCGGGCAGTCCGCAGCGGTAGCCCTCGCAGGTGGCGCCTTCAAGCGACTTCGGAAAATTCTTTACCGCCCACGCAGTCGCGTCGAGCGCGAGCCTCTGGTTGCTCGAAAAGATTACAAACATGCTTTGAGAAAGATCGAGCATTTCTTCCACCGAAAAGCTCTCGGAAATCTCTTTGAAGTTGTCGCGTATGGCTCTGCCGACGCAGTAGACATTGCGCTGCGGGTCGTAGTACTGCTCTTCGATCGTCTTGCCGTCGCGGGGACTGAAGTCCGGCGCGGTTGTGTTTGAATCGAAGGTGAGCGAAAAACTCAGCGTGCGGTCGCCGTCATCGTTGTCTTCATCATCAGCAAAGTCGGCAAGGTCATCGAAGCTGAACTCGTCATTATCCCAATCATGATGATTATCTTCGTCAAAAGAGGGATAGGGGATGATGTTGCCGGTTTTCAAGTTTATCCCGACGCCGCCGCCTAACGGAGCACCCCAGATGAGGTCGTCGATCATCCTGTCCAAAAAGCTGTCGCCTTGCTTGTCGTTATCTTTGTATTTCATCAGAATACCTCCGAGCCAGAATGCTAATCAATATAATTGCCATGGTACATTCCGTACTTCTCCATGACTTTAGTTCTTTCTTCGATCGTTTCGGCTTTTTCGAATTCTCTCATGAAATCGCCGTATTCGCGCTCGAGCGTCTCGTCGCTGAAAGCTTCTTTGAGTTCTTCGTCCATTTCGTCGAGCACCTGCTCAATAGCCTCGCGAATTTCTTCATCGGTCGCGGGCTCGAGCTTTGATTCGTCAATTTCGTCATCATCAAAGTCGTTTGGGTCATATCCGGGTAATGACATCCTGCTTCACCTCGCAGTTTAATTAGTATAGTTATATATTAACATATTCCGCCGCGAACACAAGGTAATTTATCGGACAGTGAATTTTATCTCTTTTTTGCATTATTACACATTTTTTGCAATATATCCCCGACTTTTCTTGACGGGCACCGCCATAATATGATATCATTCTCAGTGAGTTAATACGCTGAAATTTTATAGGAGGTGTTTTTGTGGTCCCTGAAAATTTTAAGGAAAACGGCTTTATGATAGGA
>ERZ835051.4015-NODE-4015-length-10702-cov-4.395980_pt1 | contig 10702 bp, 9 predicted proteins | sample MGYA00519575_ERZ835051 | MGnify/ENA primary metagenome ERZ835051 (study PRJEB31850, sample SAMEA3708769) | human gut metagenome | biome: human gut; feature: human-associated habitat; material: faeces | place: China | collected 2014 ... | reverse complement strand
TAAACAGTTTCAATTGCTTTCCCTTCATGGGCAGAACAAGGACGCGCTTGCTAAAACGAGGTTGGGGGCATGGGAGTATGATATTGTCGCTCCGTATTATAAGTGTAATATGACGGATGTGATGGCGGGTATTGGTCTTGCGCAGTTGAAGCGTTATCCGGAAATGCTGTATCGTCGTCGTCAGATTATTGAGAGGTATAATGAAGGACTGAAGGGGTGCGATGTGCAGGTCTTGGATCATTTTGGTGATGACCATTCTTCGAGTGGGCATTTGTATCTTGTACGTTTGCTTGGTGAGGATGTGGAATATCGAAATGCTGTGATAGAGCGGATGGCTGAACGTGGAATCGCTTGTAACGTACATTATAAGCCTTTACCTATGATGACGGCCTATAAAAATTTAGGTTTTGATATCGTAGATTATCCGAATGCTTACAACCAATACCATAACGAGATTACTCTTCCTTTGCATACCAGTCTTACGAATGAGGACGTAGAGTATGTGATCTCTAATTTTGTTGATATTATTACCCAATAAAATAATCAATCGATTTGAAACGTTTTTTTGATGTTGTAGCCAGCGGGATAGGTCTTATCTTGCTAAGTCCTTTGTTTGTTATTCTGGCAATTTGGATTAAGTGTGATTCTACCGGACCTGTTTTTTATAGGCAAATTCGTGTAGGACGTAACAATCGAGATTTTCAGTTGCTTAAATTTCGAAGTATGCGTGTAGGTTCTGATAAGAAGGGACTTATTACCGTAGGAGGGCGTGATCCACGGATTACACGGTCTGGTTATTATATCCGTAAGTATAAATTGGATGAGTTTCCTCAATTGATCAATGTACTTAAAGGGGATATGAGTTTGGTAGGTCCTCGGCCCGAGGTGCGTAAGTATGTCGATATGTATACGACTGAACAAAGGCGTGTGTTGGCTGTCCGGCCGGGTATTACAGATTACGCATCTATAGTGTATATGGATGAAAATAGGTTACTTGGACAGTCTTCAAATCCCGACAAAACTTATGTTGAGGATATTATGCCGGCGAAAATTGAACTCAATATGAGATATATTAACCATCCTACATTGTTTGAGTACTTTAAGCTGATATTTCTTACGATTTTTAAAATAGCTAGATAAAAAAGATCGATTTTGTTTTTATGTGAAATGTTATCGGGAGAGTTGGTGTAATAGCCGGCTCTCCCGTTTTTTATTTCTATTGAACGCTTGCGCTTAAAAGGCGATCGCCACCTCCGCACCGATCTGGAAAGGCTTACCTAGTTGGATAAACGGATTCCCGAATGACTCGAAATAAAATGCAGAGTAATGGGTGTTCGTTATATTACGGCTCCATAGGTTTACGTTGACGATACCTTTGCGTACGCCTACCTTTGCGTTCACCGTTCCGTAGAATTTCTGGTAGATGTCGTTTCGCTCGGTCCAGAAGATCTTTCCGACACCGCTGAATTGGGCGGAGGCGGAGAATTGGTCTATCCATGCGTTACGGAACAGGCGGGTGTATTGCAGTCCTACGTTGAAGGTATGACGTGGGGTATATGGGATGAAGTTGTTCTTGAAATCCTCTTTCCCATTGTTGTAATCCCGGAACGTAGCATGGGTGAAACCGTAATTAACGTCGGCGGTTAGCCCATCGATGATGCGGGCACGCAAGGAGGCCTCTATACCGTAGCTTTTGGCTTTCCCGGCGTTGGTGAGGATACGACCGTTGCCGCTGTTCACGAATTTGGTCAACTGCACGTCTTGAATGTCCATATAGAAACCTGTTAATTCTGCGCTTAGGCGTTGGAATAGCAACTCGCTACGGATACCGATCTCGTAGTTCCAGCTTTTCTCCGGTTTGTAGGCGGCTACTTCCTCGATGGGGGTAGGTTCTTTGACCTCGATCGGCATCATGTCCTTGAAAGCGCTCATCATATCGTATTGCATCTGGCTTTGCATCACGTCTGCCGACATTTGTACGTTGTAGCCCCCGGTCTTATAACCTTTCGCTACCGATACATAGGTGAACGTGTTTGACGAGCATTCGTACTTTAAAGAGACTTTCGGAAGTACTTGCCAGAAGTCTTGGGAGACACTGGCGTCCATCACGGTGGTTGGGATCGGGAAAAGTTTCTCTATGTCGATAACCGGTCCGTTTTCTACGAAGCCGAACCCCATTCTCATCTTAGCCTCAGAATTGTAATCCATCTTTTGCTTCTCGTAATCCAAGCGGATACCGGCGGTAATTGACAGACCTTCCGTGAACAAGTTGTTATAAGTGGATTGGTGATACAATGCAAGGCCGTAAGAAGGGGTGTCGAAAGAACCCGGAATATAAAGATGATCGTCCAGTATTTTTAGATAGGGCATCTTAGGGTGATCTTTCTTCAATTGATCGAATACGGGCTGGAGAACGGTCTTAATTCCGTCTTCCTTGAAATCGACCGGGCCGTCCGTATGTAGATCATCGTAGAAACCGTAGAGTCCGAAGGACCATTGGTAATTATTCCTCGTGTTGCTCTTGATCGCCAATTCCTCGCTGAAAGCGTTTTGCTTTTGCTTTTGGTTGAGGGTAAAGATCGAGAGAGGGGAGAAGTCTTGATCCATCTTCATGTCATCCTTGAAATATTGATGACCGGTGGTGCTGCTCAGTATCACGTGCTCATTCCGGTATTCGAGGGACAGGTTATTGGCGATGACCGTCCGTTTATAAGAGCTGGGATCGTTGATATTGATAGGATTTACATACTTGTGATCGGTATTTCCGGTTCCGATGAACATACCATATGGAAACGCTCCTTGATCCGTATAATCTACGGAAAGGGAGTAGGAGGCACGGAAGCTCGGATTGAAGCGACCTTCTAACTTGAATCGGCCGCCTACATTGTCTTCCTTATCGATCTTTTTCCCATCGTAGGCATTGGTGTAGAAGCCGTCGCTATGGTCATAGTAAGCGGCGGCGGTGAATCCGATGGTTTCGCTCAACTTAGCATAATGGGAGGCCTTGACTTTATATTGCCCGTAGCTTCCGGCCGATAGGGAGAGTTTCTTTCCTTGGTAATCGAACGGGGAGATGGTATAGATATTTACGATGCCCCCCATGGCGTTACGACCATACAAGGTTCCTTGCGGCCCTCGTAATACCTCGATGCGTTGGATATCGGTCAGCTCGAAATCGAAGGTGCTTTTATCCAGATAAGGCACGTTGTCTACATATAAGCCCACGGATTGTCCGCTACTTCTGGCTCCGATACCGCGGATATAGATGGCTGAGGTTAGTTTTGCCCCATAATCCGGCATGTATAGGTTAGGGACGAAAGAACTTATATCCTTTAATGCGTCGATCTGCCTGCCGGAGATCATTTGTGGGGAAAGGATCGATACGGAACCGGGTAACGTGCGGAGATTATTTGTCTCCTTCGTGGATGAGGTCACGATTACCTCACCCATGTTATAGGTTTTTATCGTGTCGTTCTCGTTAGCCTTGATGTCCTCGGCGTATACATTTTGCAGCCCCAACGCACCTAGGGCGATGATACCTAAGTAGTGTCTCTTCATCGAATTTCTTTTGTTAGTATATTTTTTCAATCGCGAAGAAACGGTAAAGAAACAGGATGGTCAATCACTAGATGTAGTGATTTTGAAAGCTGGTTTGTTGGCTTCGCTATAGTTCGATATCGTCGCCGGAGATGATCCCGTTCATGATGGCGTAGAAGGTGAGGCCGGATACGGTCTTGATGCCCAGCTTGGCGGTGATGTTCTTACGATGGGTGAGGACGGTGTTCAAGCTGATGTTCAGCTTATCGGCGATCTCTTTATTCGTGATGCCTTTTACGATCAGTTGAAGTACGTCTACCTCACGGCTGGATAGGTCCTTGTTGTTTTCGGTTGTGGTGTTGCTGGAGCTGTCGCTCGTAAATAATTGTTGCAATTGCTCGATAATGGTCTCTTGGGAGGAACGTAACGTGATACGGTTCGTAGACGAGAGTGCCCCGTGTTCTTCGGTGCTGTCGATGAGGAGGGCGGTCTTGTTTCTTCTCGGGAGGAAGAAATCTGCGTTGAGCACAAGGGTATCTGAATCGGTGAAATAGTAATCGTAGGTGTCGCTTCCTGTGGAGGAAAGCATCTCGAAATTTGGAAAATAGCAAACCTCTACCGGGGGGAAGTAGTCGGTCAGCAAGCTTTGCAGCCCAATACTTCTTAGGGTATCAGACAGTATGATCGCTATTTGTTTGTTTCGATGCATTTCAGATCGTTAGATACATAATTTTTCCATGGCCGAGACCATGGGGGTAAGGATTCGATACCGGATCCGGTTGTGTTGTTTGATATCTTTCTCCAGACTACAGATGGAGAAGAGGACGGCATAACATAAATTCTCGTCGTAATCTCCCGAAAGATGCTTGACCATGATACTTTTTAAGTCGGCTAAAAGGGCCTCGATGGTATCTTCCGTACGTTGCTCGGAGGTGATTTGCAATCCATCGATCGTTCCCGCCGGTTCTTTTCCCAGCTTTTTACTTAACGACATGCAGTAGGGGAACCATATCTTATCATCTTTCTCAATGCGGGCGATGAGTTCTTCCTTGAACGAGGAAAAGAAGCGTCCTATCAATCCAAGAGTAGGGTTGCCGGGCGTACTCATCGAGATAAAGGAACCTAGATGGCGTTCTATATTGGGAAGCTGATAACGTAAATAGTATTGGTTCGTCTTTGTCAGGTAATCAATGATCTGCGATGTATGGAAAGTTTGTAACTTCTTCTCCGGAAAATACTCCTCGTTGAGGAAGGTATTGATCACTGTCAATAAAAAGTCCGTATCCAGCGAATGTTCTTCACAGAGCGTCTTCACCGATTTGTCGCCAAGCCCGAGACGAATCCCAAACCGGTTGATTACGGGAATGAGTGAGGGGTGTTCTTCCACCACCTCACTCAATTGCATATTTGGGTATACTAAAGGCATCTTATCAAGCTTGTTCCCATTGTTCACGTAATAACTTGACGGCGGCGGGGACTACCACGTTACGGTCTCCCTGACATCCGCACTCGAAACTTACGTAGTTGTTATAACCAATCATTTTCAATCCCTTGAAGCCATTGATATAGTTATCGGCATCTCCATCCTCACCCGGCATGCTGCGACGTTTGCGGCTGGCCACGTGTACGTGTTGGAGATACTCTCCACCGGAGATAAAGGCTCCCATATCAGAGGTCTCTTCCCATGTCATATGCCAGAAGTCGCCCATGCAACGTACACCCGGATTATTGATATCCCGGCATAAAGAGGCGGCGTCGGCTACTTGACGTAGATAAAAACACTCTTTTCGGTTCAAAGGTTCAAAGATGACGCTAGTCCCATGCTGGGCGGCGAAAGTTCCCATCTCGTTGAATTGCTCGCAAAGGAAATCCCGTGTCTCCATCGTATGAGGCAAGGCGGGGACTTGACCATTAAAGGCAGGAACGATAATCACGCCCGTAGAACCTAATTCACCGGCTGCGGCGATGATCTCTTTCATCGTATCCATGCATTCCTTGCGGATGGCTGGATCGGTAGAAAGAATAAAGCCTTTGAAGCCGGCGCAAATGGCACTCACTTTGATATTACGTCCGTTTAAGGCCTGCTTGATCTCGTTTACCCGGCTGGCTAATCCTCCGCCACCCGGCTCAAAACCTACAACGCCCAACTTCTCCATAAAATCAAGTTTCTCGTTCAAACTTTCACCCGGGGCGATTCCCTCTTGGAAAGAAAGCTTTAATTCAAGGTCCTTGCCGGGCTTGTCGCTCCCTTTTTCTCCTTTGGCAGTGTTTGCCGGCTTGGAAGAGCAGGAGGCCAAGGCCGTACTTCCTACCGCTAAAGCAGCGCCGGATAAGGAGGTTCTTAAAAAGTTTCTTCTATTTAATGTCATAAACAGTCTGGATTATTTCTTGTCGATTGGTTTACCCGGACGAAGCCGCTCATATCCATCTTTCCTAAGTTCAAATCTTTCGGAGTGTAATCCAATGCAGAGGCAGTCATGGCATCCCAAGTGGTCTCGGCACCCGTGTAAGCGGACTCACGACCCATGATTGCGGCCATATTGGAGATAGCAGTCTCAGAAGCTTGCTCGATTTGTTTACCACCACGGATGCAGTTGATCCAGTTTACATGCTCTAATGTATACGGGTCAGTTTGCTTGAAGTTCGCTTTTTCGGCCTCACTATCATATTTCCAGATAACGTTTCCTGCCAAATCCTTGATCTCCATCGTGTCACTGCTCCATGATCCCTTGGTTCCTTGGATGAATTCGCTTACATTATTTGCACAACCATCTATCTGGCGGCACATACTATGCATATGGATACCATTTTCCATTGTGAAATCAACGCTGAAGTTATCATATTGGTCGCCAGTGATACGACGGTGGCGAGAACCGAAACCTACAGCCTTGACTGGTTTCAATCCGCTGAACCAAGTGAATACATCTATATTATGTACGTGTTGCTCTACGATATGGTCGCCGGAAAGCCATTTCCAGTTTACCCAGTCTTTGATCATATATTCGCAATCGTTCCATCCCGGTTGACGATCCCGATACCAAAGCATATTCTGATTCCAGTAAACCGTACCGCCCGTGATCTCACCGATCAATCCTTCCATGATCTTCTTGTAAGACTCGACATAACTGCGTTGGTGATGGCGTTGAGTACCGGTTACGACACATAAGTTCTTTGCCGCAGCTTGTTTTGCGGTAGCCATAATGGTACGGTAACCAACCGGATCAACACAGATAGGTTTCTCTAAGAAGGAATGTTTGCCCTTTTCTGTGGCGTATTGGAAATGAACTGGACGGAATACGGGAGGAGTGGCGACGATCACTACATCTACACCGCTATCAATCACTTGTTTGTATGCATCCAAGCCGACGAAACGTTTATCAGCCGGTACATCAATTCCTTTCTCATCTTTTAATTTCTTTGCCAAATCATCGACACGTTCTTGGAACGTATCGCCTAAAGCCACGATCGTAACGCCGTTCGCAGCGTTCAAGAAGTTAAAAGCGGCTCCGGAACCACGTCCGCCACAACCGATTACACCAGCTTTTAGTTCTTTTCCATCAGTCGCCAGATCTGGTAATTCGGGCACGTAATAAGTACCGGGTTCTTTCAAAGGCTTTATTGCGTTCGCACTTTCACCTCCACCACAAGAAGTTAATACACCAACTGTACTACCTGTTCCAATTGCTCCAAGCGCACCCGCTAGGGCTGAACTTTTCAGAAATGATCTTCTGCTAATGCTGTTCTCTTTTTTCATGATATTATTTTTTTTAGACACTATTTATTAGGTTCACATACAACACGGAAACCGATTCCTCTGATATCGGAGTACCACCAGATACTCTTCGGTTGTTGCGGATCGGTTTTTAACCAAGCTTCATGTTTGGTATAATCACGGGAAGCGCAGCGAAGATCTGCCGCATCGGAGGTGTAATTACCGCCTCTCACTACCCACTCAGTACCTTCGGTAACCAATGGATCTGTGGCACTACTTCCGCTTTTAGCATAAGCTTCAGGATCATACTTGTCGGCACAATATTCCATTACATTACCCAACATATTCTTTAAACCAAAGGGATTGGCTTTTACTAAATCCGGTTCTTGCGTCTTGTTTTTGCTGTTCTTGCTATAAATCACATAAGAACCTATACTATCAGTCTTTGCGTCGAAAAATTTACGCCAGAAGCCTTGATCGGAGAAATCTTTTGGATTGCCCGTAAAGAAATAAGGCGTTTCCGTGCCGCCACGTGCCGCATATTCCCATTCCGCCTCGGTCGGTAAACGATAAGTCTTTCCTGTTTTCTTGGATAACCATTGGCAGAAAGTCTCGGCCGCATAATGAGTCATTGTAATAGCCGGGCGATCTCCACCACCCCAGCCTTGATCCGGAAAACCGAACGGAGGTGTAGGACCGGAGATGGCATCGACATTCGGATTACTGTTATTTGCGTATACGGTCTCTGGAGGGGTACGGCCCTCACTCATCGTATTCCCATAGAAAGCCCAGTATTGATCCCAAGTCACCTCGACCTCAGCCATGAAAAACGGACTGACAGTTACGTTGTGTACAGGCGACTCATCTGCTTTATGAAATGCCTCTTTTTCCTCACTACCCATTTTGAATGAACCTCCGGGGATAGCAATCATCTTGAATGAGACCATTGTTCCGGGAATTTGTTCTACATAGTCGGTGAAAGAGGTAACTGTAGTTGGTTCCTTAAAAAACAAACTGGTATCCGAAGATGCCCCGGATGTATTTTGTCCTGGTATACCAACCATCTTGGAGTGATTGTAGTTCGGATTGTAATGTCCTGCATCCAAATGGCAACTAATACATTGTAGATCTAGCTTTTTCTCATTCTCATCATAATATAAATGTGCCGTTACACCATCATCGGTAATTCCTTCGGGGAATAAGTTCTGATGGCACTCCTTACAAGATTCATTGGGGATATATTTAACGGCGTGTTCCAACTCGGACTTAGTTTCCCAATTGAAATCCGCGCTGTCTTTAGTCAAGTATGACCAAACATCTTTCATACCCAATTTAGCCTTTGCGCTATAATGTTTCCAAGTATTTGTTTGGGGTGGGAGGTGACAAGCTACGCAATGTGTCTTAACGCCACTTCCATTATTTACATGCTTGGAAAGTTTCCAACTGTTTTCTACGTGAGGATGCACGTGGCACATCATACAAGATTCATCTGTCGAGAAATATACAGATGTTTTATAAAGGGCGATCATAATCCCAGCTCCCAAAAATAATCCGAGGCACAGGATAAACGCCTTACTTTTGAAAAAATACTTTTTCCTCTCAGACGAGTATCGATTTGAAAATTTGTTAGTTGTCATCTGTTTCTATGGTATACGATTTACACTAAGTCTCAATTAGATTTAAAATCGGCAATAAAAGTAGTATATTCCTTTATATATTGAAAGAAAAAATAGTCTCTTTAACGAAAAATGTTGTCTTATTTACGCTTTTTTATCGCAATGGGAAGAGAAGGAGAATAATAAAAAAGCGGCAACACATATTCATAGTGTTGCCGCTCATGCACGGAAGGAGAGGCTCGAACTCCCGACACCTGGTTTTGGAGACCAGTGCTCTACCGACTGAGCTACTTCCGTATTGCGGGTGCAAAAGTAGTTTAATAATTTGAATATGCAAGTAAAATATGAGAAAAAATAGTCTGCTTTTTAAAAAGGCATTTAGATTATATTTAGTATGTTTGCCAAATCAAAGAAAAAGGAGTGGGAGTTTTTGTGCGAGATATCAAAGGGTTGCTTGAATCTGTGTCGGTAGATAACAGGGGAGCTTTCGAACGTTTTTATAATTTATATTATGATCAGGTTTTTCGCTTCGCTTATTATTGTTTAGGCGAGAAGGAGGCATGCCGTGAAGTTGTGACAGATGTTTTTTTCTCGGTCTGGCAATCCCGGAAACGATTAAAGGATATTGATAATATAGATACCTATTTATATATTTCCGTACGTAACGAGTCTTTTCGTTTTCAAGCAAGGAATAAAGACTTGAATAGGGTTTCTTTAAATGAGTTGTTGCCATTAATGGAAGAGGAAGATGAGGGTTCTCCGGAGGAGCATTTGGAGTTAAAAGAGATGAGAGAGATGCTTGATAAAGCGATTGACGAACTTCCTGAGAAATGCCGTCTTGTGTTTTTGATGTCTCGTGAGGAGGGATTGAAAACGAAGGAGATCGCGGAAATATTATCGGTTCAAGAGAGTACGGTTCGTGTACAGATGAAGATCGCTATAGAAAAATTGGTAGCCCGGTTGAAGCCGAGCTTTCCAAATATTTCATTCTCTTTATTGCTGATGTTTATTTTTAATGTGATTTATAGATCTGCTTAAGCTTTCTATATGGGGATATTCCCTGTTAGAAGGAAAGATGATAGTTCTTTTATATCAGTAACGATTTTGTTTGCTCCGGCATTCGCTAGTTCTTCTTCATCCCCGTAGCCGTAAAGGACTCCTATTGAATCTATGTTATTCGCTTTGGCCCCTTCTATATCATATTTACGATCACCGATCATGACTACGTCAGACCGTGTTTTTATATCGGTGCTGTCTAATACATATTGTATTACATCCGCTTTTTCGGAACGGCTTCCGTCGAATGTGCTTCCTCCAACAAATGTAAAATAAGATTCTAAGTGGAAATATTCTAGAATTTGTTGAGCGAAGGGCTGCGGTTTTGAGGTGGCTAAGTAGATTTTCATTTCGTTTTCGGTAAGCAAACGGAGTAATTCATCAGTACCTTGATACAGGGTATTCTCGAAAATACCTTGTTTTGAAAAATATTCCCGGTATTTAGCAATGGCTACATCTGCTTGCTCATCTGTAAACTGATAGAAGTCCTTAAAGGATGTTTTTAATGGTGGCCCGATGAAAGGGCATAAAGATCGTAAATCTTCTACTTCTATATTGAAATAGGAGAGGGCGTACTTTACAGAACTGGTAATACCAATCATAGGATCGGTTAATGTACCGTCCAGATCGAACAATATATGTTGATACCTTTTGTTATTCATTAGATATTAATAGGATTGAAAAAAGAAAGGCAAGATCTCTTTCAAGATTCTTGCCTTTTTGATGAGTCGGGATGAGAAGACTCGAACTTCCGACCTCCACGTCCCGAACGTGGCGCGCT
>ERZ835051.4012-NODE-4012-length-10715-cov-3.235272_pt1 | contig 10715 bp, 6 predicted proteins | sample MGYA00519575_ERZ835051 | MGnify/ENA primary metagenome ERZ835051 (study PRJEB31850, sample SAMEA3708769) | human gut metagenome | biome: human gut; feature: human-associated habitat; material: faeces | place: China | collected 2014 ... | reverse complement strand
GCTCATCACGGGCGGCGACTCGGGAATCGGCCGTGCCGTCGCCATCGCTTTCGCCCGCGAAGGGGCCGACATCGCCGTCAACTATCTGCCGGCCGAACAGCCCGATGCCGCTTCGCTCCGCACGCTGCTCGACGGCGAGGGCTGGTACACCAAGCACAACGTCAAGCTGCTCATGGTCTGGTGCCGCAAGATTGAGTCGGTGACCATCTTCCGCATCGTCAAGAGCATCGACGCCAATGCCCTCATCACCCAGAGCAACGTCAGCGGCGTCTACGGCAACGGCTTCGACCAGATGCGCATCAAGCTCAAGAAAAAGAAAGCCGAGCGCTGCAACTCTTAACTTTTAACTTTTAACCTTTAACTGCCAATAGTGCACACCGAGCTACTAATCCGCGACCTGGCCTGGATACTGCTCCTCGGAGCGGTAGCCACCATCCTGTTCAAGAAACTGCGCCAGCCCGTGGTGCTCGGCTACATCCTGGCCGGCTTCCTGGCCAGCCCCAAGGTCACCTGGCTGCCGTCGGTCGTGACCGAGGCCAACATCGACTTCTGGGCCGAGCTGGGCATAATCGTGCTCATGTTCACCCTCGGCCTGGAGTTCAGCTTCCGCAAGCTCGTCCGCGCCGGAAGCGAAGCTGTCATCCCGGCACTGGTCATCATCGTGGGAATGTCCTTCGCCGGGTTCGGCGTCGGCAAGCTCCTGCACTTCGACGCCATCAACTGCATCTTCCTGGGCGGCATGGTCTCCATGTCCTCCACCACCATCATCCTCAAGGCCCTCACCGACCTGGGCCTGCGCCAGAAACGCTTCGCCCAGGTGGTGCTGGCGGTGCTGATTCTGGAAGACCTCTTCGCCGTCGTAATGCTGGTGCTGTTAAGCTCCATCGCCGTCGGACAGGTCGAGGGCATGGCGCTGGTCATGAGCATCGCCAAGCTCGTCTTCTTCCTGGTGATATGGTTCGTGGTGGGCGTCTACCTGCTGCCTCAGCTCTTCTCGCGCGGCAGCTCCTTCCTCAACGACGAGACGCTGCTCATCATCTCCATGGGATTCTGCTTCGGCATGGCCGTCTTCAGCGTCTACTGCGGCTTCTCCCTGGAGCTGGGCGCCTTCGTCATGGGCTCCATACTGGCCGGCACCATGCTCGCCGAGCGCATAGACAAGGTGGTAAAGCCGATAAAAGACCTCTTCGGCGCCGTCTTCTTCATCTCCGTAGGAATGATGGTAGACCCGACCGTCATAGCCACCTACTGGGGGCAGATACTCATCCTGGCCGCCGTCGTGGTGGTCGGCATGATCATCTTCGGCACCCTCGGCATGCTCCTGGGCGGACAGCCACTGAAGGTAGCCATGGAGAGCGGCTTCTGCCTGACGCAGATCGGCGAGTTCTCCTTCATCATCGCCACCCTGGGCATGAGCCTCAAGGTCCTCTCTCCCGAGATCTACCCGGTCATCGTGGCCGTGTCGGTGATCACCATCTTCACCACCCCCTACTTCATCAAGATGTCACAGCCCGCCTATAAGTGGGTGGAGAAACACCTTCCCGGCAGCTTCCGATTCCTCATCGACCGCTACTCCAAGCAGGGCGACGACACTTCCGAGACGCGCAAGCTCTGGCGTGCCGTGCTCAGCCGCTACTTCGTGCGCGTACTGCTCTACTCGGTGGTGCTCATCGCCATCATCCTCTGCTCGCGCACCTGGCTCCAGCCCTTCCTCATCGGCCTGACGGGCGCCCGCACGGGCCTGCTCGTGACATGCGCGGTGACGCTGCTGGGAATGTCCCCCTTCCTGGGTGCGCTCCTGTTCGCCTCCTCCAGCCGCACCGAGCGGATGCGCCTGCACTCCACCGCCGCCTTCTACGACGTGCCCCTGGTGGGCATGTGGGTGGTGCGCTACCTCGTGGTCTTCTTCTTCATCCTCTACTACGTGTCGCTCTGCTACGGCGCCACGGTGGGCTGGCTCGCCGGAGCCGCCTTCTACGTGGTCATCATCGTGCTGGCCTCCACCGTACTGCGCCGCCAGTACAGGCGCATCGAGAAGAAGTTCGTCGATAACCTCAACGTGCGCGAGAACACGCGCCTGGGCCTCAACAACCAGCTCGTCAGCGACCTGCACCTGGCCTACATCGAGGTAGGGCCCAATTCGCCCTTCGTCGGCGACCGCCTCCAGGACTCCGGCCTGCGCCGCGACTACGGCATCAGCGTCAGCAGCATACAGCGCGGACAGCGCGTCCTGCCGCATCTTCCCCGGCGACGTCCTCGGCGTCATCGGCACCGACGACCAGATCAAGAAGCTCAACGACGACATGGCCGGCTACGAAAGGCAGGCCCAGGCCATCGCCATCCACAACCCGCCCAAGATGGAGCTGGTCAGCGTCAAGCTCGGCCCCTCCTCCCCCATCGCCGACAAGTCCGTGGCCGAAAGCCACCTGACCGACAAATACTACGCCATGCTGGTAAAGATTCTCCGTCCCGACGGCGAATACATCCAGCCCGAGGCCGACACCCCTCTCCGCCCAGGCGACGTCATCTGGCTCGTCGGCGACCCCAGGATCATCGACACCCTACGCGGAACGAGCTGAGATCTGAAAAGACAGGCAAAGCCGCACGCGCGTCAGCCTACTCTCAGCCCTCTCAGCTATAAAAACAGACTATGCAACGAATCATCATACTCGACTTCGGCTCCCAGTACACGCAGCTCATAGCGCGGCGCGTGCGCGAGCTGAACACCTACTGCGAGATTCACCCCTTCAACAAGTTCCCGGCCGACGCCGACAACGTGATAGGCGTGATCCTCAGCGGCTCTCCCTTCTCGGTCAACGACCCCGAGGCGCCGCAGGTAGACCTCGCCACCCTGCGCGGACGCTGGCCCCTGCTCGGCATCTGCTACGGCGCACAGTACCTGGCCCGCTCCCTCGGTGGCACCGTCGAAAGCGCCGACACACGCGAATATGGCAAAGCCACCCTCACCTACGTCGACGGCGATGACGCCCTCATGAACGGCGTACACGAAGGCTCCGTAGTCTGGATGAGCCACGGCGACACCATCACCTCCGTGCCCGAGGCCCTGCAGCGCGTCGGCTCCACCGCCGACGTCAGCGAGGCCGCCTTCCGCATCCGAGGCGAACAGAGCTGGGGCGTACAGTTCCACCCCGAAGTCTACCACAGCCAAGACGGCATGACACTGCTCCGCAACTTCGTGCAGCACATCTGCGGCTCCGACTGCGCCTGGACCCCTGACAGCTTCATAGAGAGCACCGTGGCCGACCTGCGCGCAAAGCTCGGCGACGACAAGGTGGTGCTCGCCCTCAGCGGCGGCGTCGACTCCACCGTGGCCGCCATGCTCCTCAACCGCGCCATCGGCGACCGACTCACCTGCATCTTCGTAGACAACGGCCTGCTCCGCCTCAACGAATTCAGCCAGGTCATGGAGGACTATACCCGCCTGGGCCTCAACGTAATCGGCGTCGACGCCAAGGAAGACTTCTACCAGGCACTGAGCGGTGTCACCGATCCCGAGCGCAAGCGCAAGATCATCGGCAAGGGCTTCATCGACATCTTCGATCGCGAGGCACACAAGCTCCAGGGCATCAAGTGGCTGGCACAGGGCACCATCTACCCCGACGTCATCGAGTCCCTGTCCATCACCGGCATGACCATCAAGAGCCACCACAACGTCGGTGGCCTGCCCGAAAAGATGAACCTCAAGCTCGTGGAGCCGCTGCGCCTGCTGTTCAAGGACGAAGTGCGGCGCGTTGGCCGCGCCCTCGGCATCCCCGACCGCTTCATCAGCCGCCATCCCTTCCCCGGCCCCGGCCTGGGCGTGCGCATCCTCGGCGACATCACCGCCGAGAAAGTCCGCATCCTCCAGGAAGCCGACCACATCTTCATCCAGGGCCTGCGCGACCACGGCCTCTACGACAAAGTATGGCAGGCCGGCGTCGTGCTTCTGCCGATCAGGAGCGTCGGCGTCATGGGCGACGAGCGCACCTACGAGAACGTCGTGGCCCTGCGTGCCGTCAACTCCACCGACGGCATGACGGCCACCTGGACACCGCTGCCCCACGACTTCCTGGCCGAAGTCTCCAATGCCATCATCCGTCGCGTGCGCGGCGTGAACCGCTGCGTCTACGACATCTCCTCCAAGCCGCCCTCGACCATCGAGTGGGAATAATTCACCCACTCTTACACTCGGATTGAATCCTATTTCATACAATTAAATCACCCACTTAGCAAGTGAACTGCACCCCAAAAGTTAGACACAAAACTTTTGGGGTGCAGTTCATGTACAGGGGCTTTATTTGGAGATAAAAGTCCATTAGAAGAGCTTGAATTAGGCAAATATGGCATCCTAAAAGTCCTGAGACTTTTACACCGGCAAAATAAAAAAATCAAGGCGGGCGCCTTGATTCCCGTCACCGGCTTTGAGTCCGGGGAAGATGCATCTCCTGTCAGCCAACGGTCGGAATATGTGTCCTGTCAGATGTTACCCGGGGTACCGCCGGTATCGTCCGACTCGTCATCAGTATTGTCTGAGTTGGGTTTGGGTTTCAGTACCTTGAAGTATTTGGCAAGATATTTTTCCTGGAAACGCTGCATCAGATCCCATGCATCGGGTACGAACAGAGTGCCTATCAGCGCATTGACGAACATGCCGAATACCACCGCTGTGCCGAGCGCTATTCTTGAAGCCGCTCCGGCGCCTGAGGCGAAGAGCATAGGCATCACACCGAGCACGAAAGCAAAAGCCGTCATCATAATCGGGCGGAACCTGACTCTGCCGGCATCGTAGGCCGCTTTGGATATGTCCTGACCCGCCTCGCGGTATTCTTTGGCGTATTCCACAATCAGGATAGCATTCTTAGCCGATAGACCGAGCAGCAGAATCAGACCAATCTGAGTGTATATGCTCACACTCTGGCCCATGAGTATGCAGCCGATGGCCGTGCCGAGGATTGCAGTAGGCATTGACAGAATCACTGCCATAGGATCCGTCCATGATCCGTATTGAGCTGCCAGCACAAGGAAAGTTATCATTATGGCAAACAGCAACACCATACTGATGGTGGTTGACGAACCCGTTTCCTGATAGGCAATGCCGGTCCATGCAAACGAGAAGTTTTCGCCGAGGCTCTCGTTGACCATCGCTTCCATGGCCTTTATGGCATCGCCGGAGCTGACACCGTGGGGTGGGGTTGCCGTTATAGAGGCAGTCTGATACATATTGTACCGGCTGACGTTTGCTTCGCCCATACTGCGGCCAACGCTGGCGAAGGAACCCATTGGCACCATCTCGCCTTTGGAGTTGCGCACGTTGATGCGCAATACATCTTCGGGATAAGCCCTTGCCGCACCTTTGCCGCTTATGTTGACATGATACATGCGGCCGAAGTCTTCGAATTCATTTACGAATCCGCCGCCAACATAGTTGCTCAGCGCCGAATATATGTCGTTGATGTCGAGGCCGAGCATCGATGCCTTGTCGCGGTCTATCTTCACCTGATATTGCGGCACTTCGCCTTCGTATAGCGAAGTCAGCTTACCCACCTTGCTGTATTTGGCAGAGGCACTTTCAAGCGTCTGTATGGCTTCGCCAAGCGCTTGCGCACCTAAGTTATTGATGTCGAGCAGCTGCATCTGCAATCCCGAACTCTGTCCCAGTCCCGGAATGGCCGGCGGGTTGAGTGAGAATACCACAGGCTCCTGGAAAGTGGCACAGATGCCATCGGCAGTGGCTATGATTTCGTCAATCTTCTCCTGCTTGGACTTGCGGTCTTTCCACGGTTCAAGCATCACGAAACAGCCTGCCATATTTGAACCGCTGCCCCCCATGAACGAGTGTCCGGCAGTGGAGAGAACATTCTTCACTCCCGGTATCCTTTTGATGGCCTTCATAACCTCGGTTGTCACCTTGTCGGTACGTTCGAGCGATGCGCCTTCCGGCAATTGTATGTTCGTCATGAAATAGCCCATATCCTCCTCAGGAATATATGATGTGGGCAGGTCTGCATAAATTATAAATGCAGGTATCACTATGGCAAAGAAGCATATAATTGCCACCCAGGGTTTCTTGAGGAAGTGCGCTACAATTTTGCAGTACACGGCAAGAGTGGCACCATAGCCCTTGCTGAACCAGCGGTAGAAGAAAAAAGTCTTGCCCTCCTTCTTGCTCGGTTTGAGGAACATAGCGCACATTGCCGGGGTGAAAGTCAGAGCGTTGAAGCCTGAGAAGGCGGTCGAGGCCGCGATGGTCAGGGCAAACTGTTTATACAGTTCGCCTGTAATGCCGCTCACGAACGCCGTGGGGATAAATACCGAAAGCAGAACCAGTACTTCGCCCACAATGGCACCTTGCAGCTCCTTCATGGCTTTAGTGGCAGCCTGCCGCGCAGTCATTTTCCCCTGATCGATGATGCGTTGGCAATCTTCCACCACCACAATGGCGTCATCGACAACGATGGCGATGGAAAGCACCAGGCCGAACAATGTCAGCGTATTGAGCGAGAAGCCGAGCAGTTTCATTACCGCGAAAGTGGCAATCAGCGACACGGGTATGGTGAGCATGGGTATTATTACTGCCCGCCAGCTCTGCAGGAATACAAGAATCACCAGCATCACAAGCAGAGTCGTCTCCACAAATGTCATGGCGAGGTCATCGATCGACTCGGTGATGTAATCGGTGGAGTCGAGCAGAATGTGATAATGAATACCCTGCGGGAAGTATTGTGACAGTTTGTTGAGTTCGGCCTTCACGCCCTTTGCCACTTCAAGAGCATTGGCACCGCTTTCCTGCGATATGGCAATCAGCGCAGTCTGCTTGCCGTTTACGCGGGCTATGTTGGTGTATGAATCGCTTCCGAGATCGACGCTGCCCACATCCTTAAGGCGCAGAAGGCCATCGGTGCCGTTGCCGCGGATTATGATGTTCTCGAATTGGTCGGGAGTCTTCAGCATTCCCTGCGAAGTGAGAGTGAACTGGAATTCAGCACCTTGCGAGTCAGGCTGAGCGCCGAGAGTTCCCGCCGACACATTCACATTCTGTGCCTCGATAGCCGCTTTGACATCCGCCGGCTGCAGACCCCGGGCCTGCATCTTCATGGGGTCGAGCCATACACGCATGGAGTAATTGCCACCGCCGAAGGCACCCACATTGCCTACACCGTTGACACGCGACAGCGCATCGGTGATATGCAGCTGAGCGTAGTTGGTCAGATACAGGGCATCGTAGTTGTAGGCCGAGTCGGCATCCAGCGAGATAAACATGAGTATGTCGGAAGATTCGGAATTTACCGATACACCCTGTTCAAGCACGGGCTCCGGCAGAGTGTTCTGCACCTGGCTCACACGGTTCTGCACCTTGACTGTGGCATCGTCAATGTCGGTGCCGTTTTCAAAAGTTATAGTCAGCTGATATGTGCCGTCGGAACCCGAATTGGAGCTCATATACATCATGCCTTCCACACCGTTGATCTGTTCCTCAAGCGGTTCGCCGACGGTGTTGGCTACAGTTTTGGCGTCTGCGCCGGGATAAGTGGCCATCACCATCACCGTAGGTGGAGATATGTTTGGGTACTGAGCTATAGGCAGTGTGTAGAAAGTCAATGCACCCACCAGAATCATCAGTATGGCGATGACGATGGCGAATATCGGCCTGTCTATGAAAAATTTTGAGAACATAAGCCTATTTTGCGATTGTGGGCTTCACTTTCATGCCTGGTTTCACTTTCAGCAACGCTTTGGTGATGTAGCGGTCGCCTGGCTTCAGACCCTCCTCCACCACACGAAGCGAATCATGATACAGTTCTCCTACCGACAGCGGCGTATAGACGACCATGTCATTGCTGTTTACCACATATACATACTGCCCGCGCTGGTCGGTCTGCACTGCCGCATCTTTCACCAACATTGCGTGCGGCTCATTGCGGAAAGGCAGCGCTATGGTGGCGTACATGCCATCCTTAAGCTCGTTGTACGGATTCTGCACTTTGACCTTCAGTTCAAGCGTGCCTGTGGCATTGTTTACGCTCGGAGCCATGTAGCTTATGGCACCCGAGTAATCGTGGCTCAGACTCTGCGAGAAAGTTATGGGTATGGACGAGTAATCCATCGCCGGCCGCGAATCGCCCGTAAACATCTCTATGTAGGCTCCGTCGGGGATGCTGAAGGTCACTTCCATCGATGTGTTGTCGTAGACAGTGGCCAGAGTGACAGGACTCATCTCTCCACCAACATAAGATCCCGGCTTCAGTGTGGCATCGGTGATATATCCGGCGAAAGGAGCGCGCACGGTGCAGTAGCCCAGTTTTGTTCTGGCATCCTGCAGCGAGGCTGCCGCGCTGCGTATCTGTGCTGCAGCCTGATCCATTGTGCTTTTGGCCTGAATGACATCTATTTCCGCTGTTGCATCCGATTCATAGGCGCGTTTCAGAGCAGTGTAGCGGCGCGACGCATAGTCGTAGGCGCTGCGGGCATTGCTGAGTTGTGCCGTAGCCGATTTCACCGCATCGGAGTATATGGTGGATTCTATGGTGAAAAGAGCCTGTCCGGCCCTTACGTAATCGCCTGGTTTGAACAACTGGCTCTTGATGGTGCCGTTCACGCGAGCCACGACATCGGCTTTGCTCACCGCTGCCAATATGCCCGGATATGACTTGCGTATCATGATGGAATCTTCCATCACCGGCGCCACACTTACGGTCATTTCTTCCGTTTCCTCGGTTTTGTCTTTGTGGCTGCATGCGGCGCAACCGAGCAGTATGGCGACTGCCGCTATGGCGGTTGCGGCGCTGTTTATGAAATTGCCTGATATGTAATGTCTGCGTGTCATTTGTCAGAATGTTTTTCCATGTCCCATCCGCCGCCGAGCGTTTTATAGAGCTGTATCACGCTCTGTTGCGTGGCACCACGTTCCTGCGTCAGTTGGTTGCTGTAGTTAAGAATATTTATTTGAGCGTCTACCACATTGAGGAAAGATGAAAGACCCTGTTTGTACTGGTCCATGGAGTAGTCGAACGACTTGATGCTCTCTTCGAGCACAGCATTGAGCAAACCTGTGCGCTGCAGTGAGTTGCGGTAAGCAGTTACTGCATTGTCAACCTCGGCTGCTGCCTGCGAGACAGTGAGATTGTAGTTGTCAATGCCGATCATCATCTGTTCCTTGGCCTGAGCCACCGCATATTTGCGACTCATGCCCGCGAAGATGGTCCAGCTGAGTGTCGGAGCTACCGAGAAGGTGAGAGCATCGTGTTTGAAGAGATCGCCAAAGCGGTGAGCCTCCGTGCCGATGGATGCGTTGAGGCTGAGTTTGGGCAGAAAGTCTTTCTTGGCAATTCCCACTTGTGCGGCGTATGAGGCTATTTCCATTTCTGCCGCCCTGACATCGGGCCGGCGTCGCAGCAAGTTGGCATTTATGTCTATATCGACCGGCATGGAGTAGAGCGGTATGGGGCGCGGTATGCGCAAGGTAGAGGCAAGTGCCGGATTCTCATTGCCGGTGAGTACGAGTATGGCGTTAATGCTCTGCGCTACGGACGTTTCCAGTGCGGGAACCGTGGCTTGAGTGGAGAGGCAGACTGTCTTGGCCTGCGAAACATCGAGTCCCGAGGCAAGCTGACATTCGTGTCTCACTTCCGCCACTCTAAGCACCTCCTGTTGTGATGCCGACAGACGGTTTGCCACTTCAAGCTGTGCCTGATATACACGCAATTGCAGATAGCTGTCGGCGAGTTGCGAGCAGAGGCTCACTAATGCCGCATCGTAGTCGGCCTGTTGTATGCTCAGATCCGTTTTGGCCGCATCGGTCGATGCTTTTACGCGGCCGAAAACATCTATCTCCCAGCTTGCGTTCACACCGAGCGAGAAATAGTTGTCGGTCCCGGCAATAGATTTTGATCGTCCTAAAAAGGCTGAATTGCGGTCGCTGTTCCAGCCGGCCTGAGCCGCTATCACCGGCCAATAAGCACTTTGGGCCTGCTTGATAGCCAACTTGGCAAGATCCATGCGCCGGGCAGCCATGCGTATGTCATAATTATTGGCTACGGCCATGCTTATAAGCGAGTCAAGCAGCGGATCGAAAAAGCCGCGCCACCAGTTCTGCAATGCCGGGTTCGGCATCTGTGCCGGCTCATATTTCCACAATTCTTCGGCATCTTTGCCAGTGTCGATGGCTGACGGATATACTCGCCCTACGGTGTCCGGCAACAGAGTGTCGGCGAGACTTGCGCCGCTCTGCAGCGAGTCTCTGATAGCGAATTTCTCTGAGATTTTTTGCTGAGGTGTGTATTCGCGCTGCAAAACCGTTGCCGGCGATGTGTATGAGCGAGTGCCGTTATCCCGACTCCGTCCCGTGGCGGCGGAGCCGAAAATGAATAGCAGCATACATACACAGCTCAGGGCAATAACAGTGTTTCTCATAATGCGTGCATCAATCCGATTGGTATCTTCAGTTAGTAAACGCTCTGCGGCGCATCGAGGTTTAAACAGTTTTTAACACGCGATGGATTTTCTTATTCCCAACTCGCATAAAAAATTTATTTTAAAGTTTGACACCTCTAAATTACTAAATATCAATGACATTACCAAAAGAATCGGCAACTTTTTCAAGCTGCCGATTCAACTTTTGCATCCGACAGAAATCTGATGCCATTAACTGAATATCCCTAAGGTAGAGCGGATGCACCAGGGTGCATCCCTACGATTCGCCGGATTTTGCAACACCC
>ERZ835051.4008-NODE-4008-length-10735-cov-4.393352_pt1 | contig 10735 bp, 7 predicted proteins | sample MGYA00519575_ERZ835051 | MGnify/ENA primary metagenome ERZ835051 (study PRJEB31850, sample SAMEA3708769) | human gut metagenome | biome: human gut; feature: human-associated habitat; material: faeces | place: China | collected 2014 ... | reverse complement strand
TCTCCAGTTCCTTCGACTTTCCAGCGGTAGCGATAATGAATGCACCTCCAAACAATAGTCCATAGTGTTGCGTTTTTTGGCATAGAAAACGCGGCCGCCCCAGTTTCGGGACAGCCGCGCGAAATTCACTCAAGAGCGCGATTCGGTCTACAAGACGAATCGGTTCAGGGTATAGCCCGGGGGTCCTTACCCCTCAAGGCGAGCGCGGCACAGGCCGTAGCTGCTTTCTTTACTCGAGTATTCTACCACACCCCGGGGAGGCTGTCAAGCATTTTTATGCGGGAATTTGAAATTTTATGTTTAGGGGCGGCTTCAAGGCTCTCCCTTTGGGAGAGGCTTTGCGCCCTGCTTTCTTATTTATACCTCTATCAGCTCCCCCAGCTCCAGCGAATATATCCCTTTATAAGTCACCCGCCGGGGAGCGAAGCGCTTCTCAATGGCCCTGGCGTAGAGCTCCAGCTGAGCGCGGTAGGCGCGGACGAAGTCGGCAGGGGCCTTGCGGCGGTCCGTCTTGTAGTCCAGAAGCTCGAGGTGGTCGGGGTAGATGAGGACGATGTCCGCGATGCCCTGCACCAGCACCCCGGCGTCGGCGGCAGGGCCGTCGGGCAGGGCGCGGCCCTGGGCAGCCATGACCTCAGCGGCGGGCAGCGAGGTGATAAAAGCCAGCTCCCGCAGCACATCCTCTGCCCCGCAGATGCGGCGGAACGCCTCGCTGCGCACAAAGCGGAGTATCTTATAGACATCCAGCTTCCCGGCAATGGCGGGGGGCGTGAGCTGCGCCGCCGCCTGACGCTCCCGCTCGGCGCGGACAGCGGCCAGAACGGCGTCGTCCTCTGCGTCCCGCACAGCGGCCAGCGCCCCGAAGTCGGCGTGCTCGAGGAAGGCATGGAGAGCCGTACCCATCTCGGCTGCGGTGAGGCCGTCCTTCGAGAGGAAGCCCGGGCGCTCGAGGGTGGTCTGCTCAGCAGCATGGACGAGGCTGGTCACGCTGACCTTGGCCGGGATGTCCGCCAGCGCTGCCGCCGGATACCGCCAGCCGAAGCCCTGCCGCAGCGTCTCCACAAGGGCCGGGTCGGCCTCGGGCCGAAGCGGCTCTTCCGCCTCGGCGGAGGCTTCTTCGGGCGGGAGAACATCGGCCTGCACTGTGAGGGCGATGGTGCTCCCGGTGTCCGCAAAGGGCAGCTCGAGGTTCCCGGCCAGACGGCGGAGAGGCCCGCCGTTGGGGTGGACGAGGAGCGCCGCCCGCAGCCAGTCGGCGAAGCTGCCCGCCTGAGCGTTCAGGGTCTCCCCCGCCCCGGCGGCGAGGAAGGCGGCAGCTTTGGCGAAGGGGTTGGACGTCCGGCCAATGCCCAGCGGGACCGTCAGGATCAGCTTATCCTGCGCCCGGGTGAGGGCCACATACAAAAGCCGCATCTGCTCGCTCCGCATCTCGGCGGCGTGGACGGTGGAGAGGGCGGTGTAGGCCGCCGTCTTATAGGCCCCCTCGCCGCCCTCGGGACGGAGACGGAGGCCCGCGCCCCAGACGCGGTGGAGTAGGACGGGCTGGCGGGTGTCGGCGGCGTTGAACTGCCGGGCCGTGTCGGCCACGAACACCACCGGAAACTGCAAGCCCTTGGAGCGGTGGATGGTCATGATGGTGACGCAGCCGGGCCGCGCCCCGCCGGGGGCAGTCTCCTGCCCGGTGGAGCCCGCCAGTGTGGCCGCGTCGATGGCACGGACGAGGGCCGAGATGCCGCCCGCGCCCGCCCCTGCGCAGAAGGAGGCGAAGCGCCGCGCGTCCTCCCGGCGGCGCTGGCCGTTCTCCATGGCACCGAGGGCGGCGAGGTAGCCGGTGGAAACAAAAATTTCTTCCAGCAGTTCCTCCACCGGCACGCTCCGGGCCATCCGGCGCAGGGCCGTCAGACGCCGGTAGAACGCCCGCACCCGGCGGGTGAAATCATCCTCCGCCCCGCTCTGGACGGCCTGTAAAACTGCGCCGTAGAGGCTGATGCGGGTGTGCTGATCGGGTGTCTGCGCCCCGGCCCGGAGACGGACGAGGTCGTCGTCCGTAAAGCCGAACATCGGCCCCAGCATGGCGGCAGCGAGATAGATGTCCTGCGCGGGGTTGTCGATGACCCGCAGCAGGGCGATGAGGGGGCGGATGTGGGGCGCGTCCAGCAGGTTCTCCCGGGCGTCGGCGTAGACCGGGATGCCCCGGGCCGTCAGGGCCTCGGCGTAGGCCGGAAAGTCGCCTCTCGCCGCCAGCAGGACACAGCAGTCCTCGTACTGCACCGGGCGGGTGGTGCCGCCGTCCCGCACCGGCTCGCCGGAGGCCACCATCGCCTCGATGCGGCCGGCGATATACTGTGCGTCCGTCTCGGCGGCATCGTCGGGCAGGAAGTGAGCCTCCACACTGCCCTCGTACGCGCCGGGTGCGCCGCAGACGAGGCGCTGTCCGTCGCCGTAGGCCGTGTCGCCCAGAGCGGGCGTCATGAGCTGTTCGAAGATAAAGTTGATGCCCGCCACCACCTGCGGGGCAGAGCGGAAGTTGGCATCCAGTGCCAGCATGGCGTTCTCGCCGGGCTGGCCGTCTTCGGGGCGGGGGCGGGCTTCGCCGCCGGGCAGGAGGGGCCAGCTCTCCAGCTTTTCCCGGAAGATGCTGGGGTCCGCCTGACGGAAGCGGTAGATGCTCTGCTTTAAGTCGCCCACGAGGAAGAGGTCATCCCCTGCCGGGCTGGCCAGACAGCGGTAAAGGGCGTCCTGCAGGGCATTCGTGTCCTGATACTCATCCACCATGACGGCGGCGTAGCCCTGCCGGATGCCCTGACACAGCTCGGTGGGCTGGCCCTCGGCGTCCCGCAGGAGCCGCAGGGCCAGATGCTCGAAATCGCTGAATTCCAGCAATCTTCTCTCCCGCTTCCGGGCCGCAAAGCGGGCGTCAAAGTCCCGCACGGCGGCAAAGAGGGCGCGGAGGCAGGGTTCGGCGGCTTTCCGGTCAAGCTCGGCTTCGTCGAGGCTGCAACTGATGAGGTCTTCGATCTTCTCAAAGAGCTTCGCGGCCTCGTCGGCCCGGGTCTTGACGGCGTCCTTGTGCTCACCGGCGAGCCGCTTTTTCATATTTTTGAGGCCGGGGGCCTGCTCCATGCCGAGGACGTAGGGCGTCAGCCTGTCGTAGAGGGGCGTCCATTCCCCCGCCCCGGCCAGACGCTCCACCTCGCCCAGCAGGGCGGCGGAGTTTTCCAGCCGCTCGAGGGGTTCGGCGAACTTCTCGTTCACTGACGCCACGGCCTTTTCCCTGGCGGCAGGGGTCTTTTTGCTGGCCTCGGCGTCGGCCTGAGCTGTCACGAAGTCCTCCCTGCAGTCGTTCAGCGCGGCGCAGAGCAGTTCCTTCGCGGCCCGGGCAGAGCGGGCGGCCTCCTGCATCAGAATATCATGCCAGCAGGTGCGGGCAAAGCCGTTCTCGTCCTGCCACGGGGCCAGCATCCCCTCCAGCTTTTTATCGTAGTCCGGCAGGGCGCGGAGGAAGTCATAGACCTGCAGGACAGCCTCCCCCGCCGCCTTGTCGGTGCGGCCCTTGCCGTAGAGGTCGGCGAAGGCGCAGAAGTCCGCATCCTGATAGGCCGCTTCCAGCGTCTCGGAGAGGGCCGCGTTCCGCAGCATCTCCACGCTGCCGGGGTCGGCAGGGGTGAAGTCCGGCGGGATGTTCAGCGCCTGAAAGTGCTTGTGGAGCAGGTCGAGGCAGAAGGCGTCGATGGTGCAGATGGGGGCTCTCTGCAAAAGCATCCGCTGGCGGCGGAGAGCCGTGTTGCCCGGCTCTGCCTGACTGCGGCGGAGCAGCGCCTGCCCGATGCGGGCGCGGAGCTCTGCGGCGGCGGCGTTGGTGAAGGTGACGATGAGGAGCCGGTCGGCGTCCACGGGATGTTCCGGGTCGGTGATGAGCCGGACGGCCCGCTCCGTCAGGACAGCGGTCTTGCCGCTGCCGGCGGCGGCGCTCACCAGCAGCGCACCGCCCCGGTCGTCGATGGCGGCACGCTGGGCCGGGGTCCATTTTGTCTCGCTCACTGGTCTTCCTCCTTCTTTTTATCTGAATTTTCTGGCGGTTCAAAAGGCTTTGCAGGGGCGTCCAGCACCCGCTCTCCGATGCCGTCCTCATGGCAGCAGATGAAGCCGTAGTCACACCATCGGCAGGGGCTGCGGCCCGTGACCAGCGGCTCGGCGGCGATGCAGCCGCTGTAGAGCTGTTCGCCCATCCGGGTCACGAGGTCGTCCAGATGGAGCTGGATGCGGGAGAGCTTAGCCTTGTCGGCGCGTTTCTCTTTCTGGTAGGGGCTGGGTACACCGCCCCGGAAGCTGAAGGGCAGATACCGCCCCGTCTCCTCGGCGTCCATGGCGTCGAAGACCTTCTGCTCGTCCCGGACGAGGCCGTCCAGCTTGTATTCCATACTCCGGGCTGCCTTGCCCCGGGTGGTCGTCTCGGGAGCCGGGTCGGCCAGCAGGTACAGCACACCCGCAGGCTCTGCCCCGGTGAAGCGTCCGTCGGCATCCCGGGTCAGGCTGAACAGGTAGAGCAGCATCTGACAGTCGAGGCCGCAGTAGACTTCCCGCAGGTCGAGCTTTTTCGTGCCGGTCTTATAGTCCACCACCCGCACCCAGCGGGTGCCGTCGTCCTCGATCCACTCGTCGGCGCGGTCCACGGTGCCGATGAGCTGCACCGTCCGGCCATCGGAGAGGCGGTAGGTCTGGCCCCGCACGGCGTCCTCGCCGGGGCCGATCTTCAGCTCACAGGCCACCGGTTTGAAGCTGGACTGGCGCTGCTCGTCCCGCAGGTAGCACAGCAGGCCCGTCATGCTCTTTTTGAGGCGGGAGAGCAGATATGCGAAGCGGGCCGTGTCCTCGGGGAGGTAGCGCTTTGCGTACTCATCCACGAGAAGCCCGGCCAGCGCCGCCATGGCCTCGTCGTCGAGGTCGAGGAAGGGCTGTAAGCCAGCGCAGGGGTTGTCAGGGCCGGGGTGGGGGTCGAGGGCCATCTGGAGCACCCAGTGCATGAGGGTGCCGCTCTGGTCGGCGGAGAGCTCCGCCCGCTTGCGGGGGCGCAGGCCCAGCACGTACTGCAGGAAATAGCCGTAGCGGCAGGTGTAGTATTTTTCGAGCTGACTGGGCGAAATGCGGAGCCGCCGGCCCAGCAGCGTTTCCAGCGCCTCGAGGTCGCTGACCTGACGGGGGCTGCGGCCCGCCATCCGGCGCAGGAGGGCGAGGCCCTCGGGTTCTGCCCCGCCGGGGGCATGAAGGGCCTCGGTGAGGCTGGCGCGTTCGGTCTCCGTCAGGGGCCAGCCGCCGCCCAGCACGTCGAGACCGTCGGCGGCGGTGGCGGCGAGGTCGGTCAGGTCGAGTTCCGGCGCACCCGGTCTCAGCACGTCCACGATGGGCTCGAGGGCGGCGCAGAGGGTCTGGCCCTGCCCCTTCGGCCAGCTGAGCCAGAGCCCCTTTGCCGGGGCGGTGAGGGCCTTATAAAAGCAGACCTGTTCCCGCACCACCCGGTTCTCGAAGCAGTCCGGAAGCTCGATCTCCTGCGCCATCAGGGCGTCGCGGTCGGCGTGGGTCAGCAGGCCCGTCTCGCCGGGCGCGGCGGGGAATTCGCCCTCGGAGAGGCCCAGCACAAAGACATAGTCCGGTGCGTCAAGGCGCATCTTGCCTGCGCTGGCCAGCACCACGGCGTCCAGCGTCTGGGGGATGTGACCGAGGTCGGACGAGCGCAGCAGCAGCCCGAACAGCTCTTCGTACTCGGGGATGGTGACGCTCTGGCCGCCCAGCAGGCTTGCCATCTCATCCAGCAGTCCCATGACCACGTTCCACTCCCGGGCGGCTTCCTCGGCGGCGGGGATGCCCCGCTCGGCCCGGATGGCCTCCACCTGCGCGGCCTGAGCGTCCTCCGCGCCCAGCTCCTTCAGGCAGAAGTAGAGGGCGCGGCTCATCTGCTCGGCGTTGGCAGAGCGGAGTTTCGCGCGCAGGCCGTCGGCGGCGGTGATGAGAAGGGCGCGGGCCTTTTCGGCCCGGGCGAGGTTTTCTCTGTCCTCGTCGGTAGGCTCCACATCGCCGAAGCCCCGGGGGTTCTTCTCGAAGGGCGCACGCCACGCCGCCGCGTTGGGCGACCAGGTGTAGGCGTAGTTCTCGAGGGCGCAGACCTCTTCCTCGGTGAGGGCGCATAGGCCGGTCTTAGCCAGGGTGGTGAGCTGTTCCGTCAGCTCCGCACCCCGGGCAATGGCCAGCAGACACCGCACCGCCGTGGCTGGGGCGCTGAACTCGGGAGTCGTCGGCTCGTCGCAGTAGAGGGGGATGTCCGCCATCCGGAACTCGTACTTGACGGCGGCGCGGTATTTCGAGATGTCGCGGCAGACCACCGCCACCTTCCCGCAGCGGACGCCCTGCCGCATGAGGCGGCGGATGGCGGCAGCGGCGGCGCGGGCTTCTTCCTCCCGGCTGGGAGCGGCGAAAAGCTTTATCTCCGGACAGGCCGGAGGCGGGTCGCACCGGCCCGTGGCCAGCAGCTGGGCCGCAGCGGCGAGGCCGGGGGCATCGGCGTGGCGCACGTCCCGGCGCAGCAGTTCCGGCACGGCCACTTCAGTGCCGTTCCGGCGGGCCAGCTGGCGCAGCTGCGCCGCCACCTGCTTTGCGCCGGAGAAAAGGCTCATGTCCCCCGGCACGAGAGGGGCGCCGTCGTCGCAGAGGGCCACCGTCACGGTGGGCAGCGAGGCCAGCAGAGCGCCCATCAGCCGCTTTTTCGGGGCGTTGAAGGTGTCGAACTCGTCGATAAAGACGGCCCTGTCCCGCAGGAACTCCGGCAGTTCGCCCCGGGCCAGCGCGGCCTCGAGACGGGATGCGGCCAGCTCCAGCCGGTCGGAGGGGTCCATGCCTGTCCCGGCCAGCAGGGTCTCGTAGCCCTGAAAGATGAGGGCCAGTTCGCTGAGCTTGGCGCTGTCGGTGCCGCAGTCCTGCGCCAGCTCATAGAGCTGCCGGCCCGAGAGGCCCGCGCTCTTGAGCTCGTCGATGGTCTCAGCGGCCATCTGGCAGAAGGCGGCCGAGCGGCGGTGGCGGTAATAGTAATGGACATTGTCCTGCAGTTCCTCGAGGGCGCGGCGCACCAGCACGGCACGGCCCGCGTCGCTGAGAGTCTGGACGGCAGAGCCGCCCTCCGCCGACAGGATATGCTCGGCGAGGCTGGTGAAGGAAAAGCTCTCCACCAGTCCGCTCAGCGCGTCGCCCAGCTCCCGGTGGATGCGGCCCTCGGTGGACGAGGTGAACTGCTCCGGCACCAGCAGGATGCTCTTCTCCCCCGCCTCGGCCCGCGCCCGGATGCGCTGGTACAGCAGGGTGGTCTTTCCGCTGCCGGAGCCGCCTAAAAGTAGTTTTAACATGGTGAATCTCTCCGTTGGGTCAATTTTCTATCGTGGGCGGCCTGCCCTCATTTTTCTATCATTGTACCACAAAATTGCAGCGACATCTATTCTGTGGTACAATGAAGAAAAAATCATCTCAGAAAGAGGACACCTGCATGAAAATTTTAGCAGTAGATTACGGCGACAGCCGCACCGGCCTCGCCACCTGCGACCGCACCGAGTTCCTGACTTCCCCCATCACGCCCCAGATCACCGTCAAGGCCCGGGACAAAGTTGCCGCCAGGGTCTGCGAGGTGGCAAAGGAGATTGAAGCCGAGCTCATCGTCATCGGCCTGCCGCTGAACATGGACGGCACCGAGGGCGAGCGCGCCCGTAAGAGCCGCAAGCTGGCCAAAACCGTTGAGATCTGGAGCGGCCTGCCCGTCCGGATGTGGGACGAGCGCCAGACCACCTGCGCCGCTGCTGACCTCCTCGACGAGAGCGGCACCTTCGGCGCAAAGCGGAAAAGCATCCTCGACTCGGTGAGCGCGACGGTGATATTGGACGACTATCTCGCATGGCGGAAGGAGAATCCAGGAGAGGTCTGAACGCCCCCGCCGCCCCTGTGGCAAAGTTTCTTTGCGAAGTCCGGACAGTTTGTTGCAAAGTCCGCAGAAAATCGTCGTTTTCCGGTTTGTTTTCACAATTTTCCTGAGCCGAATTTGTATAGTTTTCCGGCTTGACAGCACCGGCTCTTCTCCGATAAAATGAGGGTAGAAGAACCCCCTGACCAGATGGCCGGAGAGGACGCTTCTTCATGAGAAAAAACAACTGGACTCACCAAAACAAAAACGATTGGAGGCGACCCACATGACAAAACTGAGAAAGCTGACTGCCCTGCTTCTGGCCGGTGCACTGACCCTTCTGCTCCTGACCGCCTGCAGCGGTGGCGGCGGTTCTTCCGGCCCGGAGGCCCATGTGATGCGGGCCATCAACAACGGCCGCCGCGCCGAGCCCCTGAGCAATGACCCTGATATGCAGCGTATCGCCAAAGAAAAGCTTGCCACAGCCGATCTGGACGCCGATCTGAACGGCAGCATTGGAGGATATAAGTTCTACCACGACATAAAGCACGATGAAAAAACTTCTACCCTGACCCTCATCGCCCAATACGATTATAAGGACACTACCTTGGAAAAAATCATTGGCTATATCACCAAGAACAATGAGGATTCTAACTTGAATTTCAATCATTCCAGCAACTGGACCAAGGTAGGCGTAGCAGCCACGACCCATCAGGGGCAAACCTACATCGCCATCATTCTGCAGGTAAAGAAGACCTGACCTGTCCCTTTTTCCCCATAAACGCAGATCACCCGCCAGTTGGCGGGTGATTTTTTGCAGCTGTCCCACCGCCCGGAGGGCGGAAAACCAGCTTCTTATTCGTATTTCGTGATGGTCACACTGTTGATGGTGACAGCCTCCGTCGGGCGCTGAGTTTCGTCCACGCCGGTCTGGGCGATGGTGTCCACCACTTCCATCCCTTCGTACACCTGCCCGAAGACGGTGTCGGTGTAGTCGAGGTAGGGTGCGCCGCCCGCCGTCTGGTAGGCGCTCACCACGTCGGCCCGCCAGCCGGCGGCGTTCATCTGGTCGATGAGCTCCTGCGTCACCGAGCTGCTGCCCGGCAGGGTCTCCATGACATAAAAGACGCTGGCGCAGTCGCCGGAGGCGTCCGCTGCCGCACAGAGTGCGCCGGAATAGTGGTGGAGCTTATCGGTGGTCTCGGCGGAGAAACGGTTCCCGTTCCAGATGGTGGTGCCTTTGCCGTCCGCGCCCTGCCCGGCCTCCACCACGAAGTCCTTCTCCACCCGGGTGACGGTCAGGCCGTTGTAAAAGCCCTGCTGAGCCAATGTCGTGAAGTTCTGCACGGCCTGCGGGGCCTCGGTGGAAAAGAGCACTGCTTTGAACACGCCTGCCGAGGTATCGAACACCGCGATGGTGTCCCCCGCCGCCGGGTGGGTGAACTGCAGCTCTGCCGACTCCACAGCCGGGCGGCTGACCTTCTGCACCGTGCCGGCCTTCCCGCCCTGGATGCTCGAGAGGATATTGTCCGCACTGCACCCGGCCAGAACTGCCGTCAGGGCCAGTGCCGCCATTATTTTTTTCAAGGCTCTCATGATCGGGCCTCCCTGTCCATATATTATAGCAAAGATGGCTTTTCAAAAGCTATCGCTATAGTATATCACATTCCGGCCCGGGAAGCGAGAGGGAAAAGCGTGAAAATTTGTTATTGGATTTCTATGCGAAAAACATCTTGACGAGCGGGCAAAAAAACGCTACACTATAGGCGTACCCGGAACCCACAGCTCAGAAGGAGCAGAGCGGGCAGGGTGTGATAGTTATTCCATTTTTTAGATATTTGACAGGAGAACGTGACTTATGGCAGAAGATATGAACAAGTCCGCCGCTGAGACCGAAGAGGAATATCAGCCCGACCTGATGACCCTCGAGGACGAGGACGGCAATGAGGTCACGTTTGAAGTGATCGACGCTCTGGACCATAAGGGCGTGCATTACCTGGCCGTTGTCGAATACGCCGAGAATGAGGAAGACCTGGACGAGGACGCCCAGCTGGTCATCCTGAGCGTCGGCGAGGACGACGAGGGCGAGTATCTCGACGTGGTCGAGGACGATGAGACCCTGCTGGAAGTCAGCAAGCTGTTCGAGAAGCGTCTGAGCGACCAGTTCGAGATCGAGTGATCTTTCAGCAAAGACTTCCTGCCCGGCGCGATTTGTTGCGGTTTATATGATCCTACTAATCATTCAACGGGAGCTTGGAGTTCGTCGGTGGATTGCAGACCTCCCCGTCATGGGTCGACCATGAAGGCTCGATGAGGAAGCGCGAAACCGGAGACAGAGCACCCACCTGTCCGCAAGGGTAGGTTTGATTGCCGCAGACGACCGGGCGGGATTCTTTATAGGTATTCAAAAAGGCTCTCGTGCCGTATTTCCTGCCGGCATGAGAGCCTTTTTTCTTTTGTCTCTATTCCCCGGTCTCGTCCGTGAACAGGCCCGGGATGCCGCAGACAGCGGCCACACCCACCAGCGTGAACACGATGCGTGACCAGATGGACGCGCTGCCGCCCAGCAGCCAGCCGACGAAGTCGAACTGGAACAGGCCCACAAGACCCCAGTTGATGCCGCCGACGATCATGAGGATGAGACAGATTTTATAAAAGGTCTGCACAAAAAGACCCTCCTTCCTTTGGGCAGTATGCCCGACGGGAAGGAGGGTTATACCCTCTCAGTCTCGCTTTTTGCTCGACAGCTCCCCCAGAGGGGGAGCCTTTGGCAGGCCGGTCAACTTCCTACTAGACGCC
>ERZ835051.4005-NODE-4005-length-10739-cov-3.767596_pt1 | contig 10739 bp, 8 predicted proteins | sample MGYA00519575_ERZ835051 | MGnify/ENA primary metagenome ERZ835051 (study PRJEB31850, sample SAMEA3708769) | human gut metagenome | biome: human gut; feature: human-associated habitat; material: faeces | place: China | collected 2014 ... | reverse complement strand
ACAACACCATCATCGTCTATACTTCCGATCAAGGCTTCTACATGGGTGAGCACGGCTGGTTTGACAAGCGTTTCATGTACGAGGAGTCGTTCCGCACGCCGTTGGTGATGCGTCTGCCGGGCGGTGCCCGCGGCGACATCGTCGAAATGGTGCAGAATATCGACTATGCGCCGACATTCCTCGAACTGGCCGGAGTCGCCGTGCCCGACGACATACAGGGTGTTTCGCTGCTGCCGTTGCTGCGGGGCGAACATCCTGCTGGCTGGCGGCGCTCGTTGTACTACCATTTCTACGAATATCCGGCCGAACACATGGTCAAGCGCCATTACGGCGTGCGTAACGACCGCTGGAAGCTGATCCACTTCTACAATGACATCGACCAATGGGAGCTTTACGACCTGCAGGAAGATCCGCACGAACTGCGGAACCTTTACGGCCTGCCGGAATATGCTGCGCCCCGGCGGGAAATGACGGATGAGCTGGTGCGCCTGCAGACTCAGTACGGCGATACGCTGGCTCTGCGCAGGAACGGACGTGTAACGGCCGCAAACGGCAATTGATCGTGACCGGGCGCATGACACTTGTTCGCATTTATGCTGCGTTGGCTGTGGGAATGTGGCTCATGGCCTGCACCGGGCCTGCGCCGGATGAACGGCCCGTGCTGATTCCCGCTCCGCAGAAAACGATATGGGGCGACGGGACCTACCGGCTCCCTGAACGGTTGCAGTTGGGCATCGCCGATACGGTTCTCATCGCCGCGGCCGGCTACGTGAACGAGGTGCTGGCGCCTTATGGCACTGTCGCCGTAGATCGGTGCGACCGGGGAGATATCGTGTTGGAACTCGATTCGGCCGCCTTGCCGCCTGAAGGGTACCGCCTGTCGGTGACGCACGCCGGCGTACGGATCGGGGGCGGTTCCTACCGGGGCGTCGTCAATGGCATCGCCACGCTGCGGCAGCTGTTGCCAGCGAAAGCCGGAAGCGGAGCGAAGATTCCTTATGCGGAGATCGCCGATCGGCCAGCGTTCGGATGGCGCGGCGTGATGCTCGACGTGAGCCGGCACTTTTTCGACAAAGAGGAGATTTTTACGCTGCTGGACCAGATGGCCCGGCTCAAGCTCAACAAATTTCATTGGCATCTGACCGACGATCAGGGCTGGCGGATTGAGATTCCGTGTTATCCCGAACTCACGCAAGAGGGGGCATGGCGGCTTTTCAATCGGCAGGACACGTTGTGCATGGGCCGCGCGGCGCGGGAACAAAACGACGATTTCCTGCTTCCCGTCCGGCGGCTGCGGACCGATGGCGCCGACACGCTTTACGGGGGATATTATACACGGAAGGATATCCGCGAGGTGGTGGCCTATGCCGCGGTTCGGGGTATCGACGTGATTCCCGAAATCGACATGCCCGGACACATGTTAGGGGCGTTGGCCATTGCTTGCAGGCCATCGACAGCTATCCGTGGCTGGCCTGTTTCGGACGCGGTTCGTGGGGGCAATCCTTCTCTTCGCCGCTGTGCGTGGGCAAGGACCGGACACTGGCGTTCTGCGAAAGTGTCTGGGAAGAGCTTTTCGAACTTTTCCCCTATGAATATGTTCACATGGGTGGCGACGAGGTCGATAAGAGCAACTGGAAACGTTGTCCCGACTGTCAGACCCGTATGCGTGCCGAAGGGCTGCCTGACGAAGCGGCTCTTCAGGCGTGGTTCATGCACCGTATGCAGCGCTTTTGCGAAGCCCGCGGACGCCGCATGATCGGCTGGGACGAGATACTGGAAGGCGGAGCCGTTCCCGGTGCTACGGTCATGTGGTGGCGGCCGTGGGAACCGCAGTCCGTGAGTGCGGCCACCCGGCAGGGCTGTGAGGTCGTCCTCTGTCCGCAGTCGTGGTTCTATTTCTCGCTGGAAGAGGACGCAAACTCGCTCGCGCGCATCTGTCGCTTCGATATGCTGCCGGACTCGCTGTCCGATGCGCAGAAAAGACAGATCAAAGGTGTGCAGGGCAACCTCTGGACCGAAAAAATCCCCACGTGGTCCCGTGCGGAATATATGTTTTACCCGCGCCTGCTCGTTTTGGCCGAGAAAGGGTGGACCGAGCCGGGCAAGTTCGACGAGGACGCTTTCATGTCGCGGCTGCTGGACTATTGCCGACGGCTGGATGATGAGGGTGTCAACTATCGGATTCCGTCGCTGACGAATTATCATGCTGTCAGCGTCTTCACCGATTCGGTCCGGACTGCCGTCGTCTGTCCGCTGCCCGGTGCCGTTTTGCGCTATACACTCGACGGCTCGGTGCCGACCGTAAACTCGCCGCGTTACGACGCCCCGCTGGTTATCCGCGACGATTGTATGCTGCACATCCGGCCCTACCATGCCGACGGCCGTACGGGCGACTGGATAACCGTCCGCTATGAGAAGCAGGATTATGCGCGGCCTTTGGAGCCGCGGGACACTGAACCCGGTTTGTGCGTCGATTGGTACTTCCGCCGTTTTCCCGGTTGCGACGCGATCGGCATTCCGGAGACTCTTTACGCTGCCGGCGGCCGTTGTGTCGTCGATTCGGTCTGTTTCCCTCGTGCGGCTGCCGGCCGCCGGGCCGTCGGGATGATTTTCCGGGGGTATATCGACATTCCGGCAACCGGGATCTATACCTTTGCGCTCGCTTCCGACGACGGCGCCATCCTGCGTATCGGCGGCAGGGTGGTGGTTGATAACGACGGAGAACATCCTCTGCTCGAAAAGAGCGGACAGGTTGCGTTGTCTGCGGGCCTGCATCCGCTCGAACTGCGCTATTTCGATTACAACGGCGGCGAGATTCGTCTTGTCCTGCTCGGCGACGACGGTGCCCGCCACCCGCTCGATACCGACCTGCTCCGCCACGATCCGTGAGGATTGTACTTTCGGTTTAAAGTCGTGTGATTGTCAATGCGTGTGCGAATTGTTTGCAGGAAGCTAAAAAACAAGGGGTCGCAATATTTTGCAACCCCTTGTTTACAATAGTGGAGAATACGAGAGTCGAACTCGTGACCTCTTGCATGCCATGCAAGCGCTCTAGCCAACTGAGCTAATCCCCCAATGCAGGTGCAAAGATAATCGGATTTTTTTATTTCTGCAATTTACGCTCGGAAAAAATCGCCGAAAATGAATTTTTACCGTAAAATCCGCCACAGATCCGCATCCGGATCGTATCTGGACTGCGGGCAGAGCCGTTCTGGGCTGCATCAGGTGCGCATTCAGATGCGTTTATGGCGGTATTCGGACCGCATACCGAGCCGCATCAACTGTGGCGGGATAGCTTCTGAACGGCATCCGAGCTGTAGCCGGCCTGTATACAGAGCTGCATTAACCGTAGCGAGACTGCGTCCGAACCGCATCCGAACTGCATCCGAACCGCATCCAAATTGCATCCGATCTGTAGTCGGACTGCATGCAGAGCCGCATAGGGGAGTGCCTTGACGGCTCTCGCCGGATACGTCGCCGGATACGTCGCCGGCTCATCGTTGACGGTTCCCGGCGTCGCCGGGGCATATGAAATCTCCGATTTTTGCGTTATTGAATATAGCCGGGCCATGAAAACGATTCGGAAAGCAAGGATCGAAACGGCTGTTGCACTGATGTTCGGCATCGCAGCTTCGGTCGGCAGCCTGCGGCGACTGAAAAACAGCATACTATGAAAGCAATCGAACTGACGACAACGGAATTCCAGAAGCGGATTTATGACTTCCGGGCCAATCCGGATTGGAAATACGAGGGCGACCTGCCCGCCGTAATCGATTTTTACGCCCCGTGGTGCGGTCCCTGCAGGATGATGGGGCCGGTTATGGAGTCGCTGGCCGAAGAATATGCCGGGAAGGTCCGCATGTATAAGGTGAATGTGGACAAGGAAAAACGGCTTGCGGCGATATTCCGCGTGCGGAGCATTCCGACGTTCCTGTTTATTCCCGTGTCCGGTGAACCGAAGCACGCCAACGGAGCCATGGAGATCGCCCAAATGCGCCGGATCATCGACACCACGCTTCTCGAACACTGAATCGGCCCGCGGCTGCACGGACAAACGGCATGAAGACATGCGTCTTGCCCCTTATGACTTTGCGGAGAGGGGCAGGGGGCTGCAGCAGGCTGCGCCCGCTCTGCATAAAACCTCTGCCTTGTTGCGATGGATGCCGTTCGGACGCGGGACCTGTTCTTGCGAACGCTTCTCGAAGCCCTTTCACCCATATGCCTGCTGTCGGGACCAGCGTATGCGGCGCTTTGGTTGCCGGAAGCGGGAGATATGCTCTGAAATAAGAAACAGCCGGAATTTCCGGCTGTTTCTTATTGAACTGTAGCGAATTTTCAGGGACAGCATCCTTCCGGGATTGACGCCCTTCCGGAACAATGTCCTTCCGGAACAGGCTCCCCTCAGCATCAGCATCCTGCCGGAATTTGCATCCTTCTGTAGATGCGCCTTTCGCAGCTGCATTCTTCTGCTTTTGCATCCTCGCTGAATCTGCATCCTTCCGGGTGTTGCGCTGTCCTTCGGGGTGAAGTTTCCTGCGGACGTACCTGCTGTATCCCGCGATTTTTCGTGGCTCGGTCTTCCGTCTGCGCAGTTTGCCGTCTCGCTATTTTCCGTGGGACGGTCTTCCGCCCTTGCGGCCTGCCGTCCCGCGATTTTAGTGGTCCGGCCTTCCGTCTGCGCACTCTTCCGTTACTCGATCTCCCAAGTCGCGCCCGAATGCAGCAACTCGTCCACCGAGTGGATTTTGCTCTGGGCTTTGACCTCCTCGACCTGCCGGGCGACCTCGCGGTCGTAGACCGTGGCGTCCTCGACGGCCCGGATTACACCCAAGGCGACGGGGTAGTCGGGGTACTTCATCGCCGCCAGCATCGAGTGGAGCGTCGTGTCGCGCTGGTGTGCGTCGTGCGTCAGCACGTCGTCCAGCGTGTAGCCGTCCTCACCGACGGTTACGACCTTCAGCTTCATGTTCTCGAAGACGATGCCCTTCTGCTTGTCGGCTCCGAACAGCATCTTCTCGCCGTGGCGCAGCGTTACGGTGCGCTCCGCACGCGTGGCCTTGTCGGCGGCGAACTCGCCGTGGGTCTTGTCGTTGAATATCACGCAGTTTTGCAGTACTTCGACTACCGACATGCCTTTGTGCATCGCGGCGGCCACCATGCACTCCTTCGAAAGTCCCACCTCCATGTCCACCGACCGGGCGAAGAACGTGCCCTTGGCGCCGATCACCAGTTCGCCGGGGTTGAACGGCTTCTCGACCGTGCCGTAAGGCGAGGTCTTGGTGATCTTGCCCAGCTTCGAAGTGGGGGAGTACTGGCCTTTGGTCAGACCGTAAATCTCGTTGTTGAACAGAATGACGTTGAGGTCCACGTTGCGGCGGATGGCGTGGATGAAGTGGTTGCCGCCGATGGCCAGCGAGTCGCCGTCGCCGGTGGTGACCCAGACGTTGAGCCGCGGGTTGGCGACCTTGACGCCCGTCGCCACGGCGTTGGCGCGGCCGTGTACGGAGTGGAACCCGTAGGTTTTCATGTAGTAGATGAAGCGCGACGAGCATCCGATGCCCGACACGAACGTGAACATGTTGTGCGGCGTGTCGGTGGCGTCGGCTATTTCGGGCAGCGCGCGCTGCACGGCGTTGAGAATGGCGTGGTCGCCGCATCCGGGGCACCAGCGTACCTCCTGATCGCTTTTGAAATCCGCTGGGGTGTATTTGTATTCTGCCATGGCGTTACTTCAATAAGGATTCGAATTTTTCTTTCAGTTCTACGACCGTAAAGGGCAGGCCCTCGCATTTGTTGTACTGTTCGTAGCGGAACTCCTGCAGGTTTTGGCGCAGGTAGTTGGCGAACTGGCCTTCGTTCAGCTCGCAGACGACGATCCGGCGGAACTTCGCGAAGATGTCGCGCACGCCGTGCGGCAGCGGGTTGATGTAGTTGAAATGTGCGAGCGACACGCGTTTGCCTTCGGCGCGCATCTGATCGACGGCGTTCTGCAGGTGTCCGCGCGTTCCGCCCCATCCCACGACGAGCAGGTCGCCTTCCGGGTCGCCCCATACGGTTTGTGCGGGAATGTCGTCCGCGGCTTTGGCTACCTTCGCGGCGCGCGTCGAGACCATCTTCTGGTGGTTGGCCGGATCGTGCGAGATGCAGCCCTTCACGCAGTCTTTTTCCAGACCGCCCACGCGGTGCTCCAGCCCTACCTTGCCGGGGAACGCCCAGCCGCGGGCCAGCTTTTCGTCGCGCACGTAGGGCATGAATCCGCCTTCGGGCGCGTCGTCTACGATCGGCGGCTGGATCGCCGGGTAGTCCTTCATCGAGGGAATGCGCCACGGCTCCGAGCCGTTGGCGATGAAGCCGTCGGTGAGCAGGATCACGGGCGTCATGTGCTCCATCGCCAGCCGTCCTGCCTCAAACGCATAGTGGAAACAGTCGCTGGGCGACGATGCCGCCACGACGATCACCGGGCACTCTCCGTTGCGGCCGTAAAGGGCCTGCGAGAGGTCGCTCTGCTCGGTTTTGGTCGGCAGACCCGTCGAGGGGCCTCCGCGCTGTACGTCCACGACCACCAGCGGCAGCTCGGTCATCACGGCCAGTCCCAGCGCCTCGCTCTTGAGCGAGAGTCCGGGACCCGACGTGGTCGTCACGGCGAAGTTGCCGGCGAACGCCGCGCCGATGGCGGTGCAGATGCCCGCTATCTCGTCTTCGGCCTGCACGGTCTTCACGCCGAGGTCCTTGCGCTTGGCGAGCTCTTCGAGGATGACCGTCGCCGGAGTGATCGGATACGAACCGCAGAAGAGCGGCAGCCCGGCTTTCTCGGCGGCGGCGCACAGGCCCCATGCCGTCGCCACGTTGCCGTTGACGGTGCGGTAGGTGCCCTTTTCGAGCGGCGCCGGGGCTACGGTGTAGGTGTTGGCGAACTGATGGGTGTTGGCCGCATAGTTATAGCCCGCGTCGATAGCCAGCTTGTTGGCTTGGGCCACGACCGGATTTTTCCGTGCGAATTTGGTCTCCAGATATTTGTATGCGTACGCTTCGGGGCGGTCGAAGAGGTAGAAGCAGATGCCCAGCGCGAACATGTTCTTGCACTTGACCACGGCCTTGTTGTCCAGTCCGGTCTCCTTGAGCGCTTCGCGCGTCATCGACGTGATGTCGGGGATGACGACGTTGTATTCGTTCAGTTCAAGCTCCGCGATCGGGTCGAGCGTGGCGAATCCCGCTTTCCTGAGATGCTCTTCGGTGATCGAATCGCCGTCGATGATCACCGTCGCGCCCTGCTTGAGCCATTTGCGGTTGGCCTTGAGCGCTGCGGGGTTCATGGCTACGAGCACGTCGCAGTAGTCGCCGGGGTTGAGTTCGCGGTGACTGCCGAAGTGTACCTGAAATCCCGATACGCCGGCCACGGTTCCCTGCGGCGCACGAATTTCGGCGGGGTAGTCCGGAAAGGTCGAGATGCCGTTTCCGAGCAGGGCCGAAGTGTCTGAAAAGAGCGTACCCGTGAGCTGCATGCCGTCTCCTGAGTCTCCTGAGAAGCGAATCACGACATCCTGCAACTCCCGTACATTGGTTTTCTCCATGTCTTGTTTCGGATTAGTAGGGTTTAGAAAAACAATATTGCAAATATATAAATTTATTGTCAGTTTGTTCCCCGGAGACGACTTTTTTCGGGGCTTTCCTGCGGCTTTTTTGCGGGGCGTTTCGGTTTTTCGGTGATAATATGTGCGTATTCGGCGTATTCCGGCTTTTGTTTCGTTCGGAAAACGCCCGTTTCTGCATGAATCCGAAAGCGGGGAGTTTTTTAAATTTTTTTGGAATGCCGCCGTCCAGTGTCGAAGAACGGGAAGGCGTGATCCGTATGAATCATGCGAAGGCGCTTGCTGTCGCGTTGCACTGTTGATTTGTTTCGATACTCAGACCGCCGGGCAAAGCAGCCCGGCGGTTTGCGTATTATGGTCATGGCAGGGGCGGAACGGTTCCGGCCGGCGGAAAATCCCGCAGCTTCTTTTTGCCGCGTAATTGTGCGGCTGGGGTTGAGGAGTATCTTTCCGCCGGACGGGTGGTCGGCGACCGGAGCGTTTATCTTGTTCTGTTCCGGACGTAAATGAACTTCTGCTCTTTGTTTGCAGACAGTCGTTCTTCGGTTTCGATCGCCTCGGAGAGGGCTTTCACCAGCAGCGAAAGTTTTTTGTAACCGTAGTTGCGGGGGTCGAAGTCGGGCATTTTCTTGGTCAGGACACTGCCGACGATGCCGAGGAATGCCCAGCCGCTGTCGTCGGCAGCGTCTTCTATGGTGTTGGCGAGCAGGTCTTTGAAATCGTCGTCTATCGGACGGATGATCGACTGGGACTGAGCCGGGTCCTGCATCTGGGACTGAGCCGTAACCTGAGGCTGCTCCGAAGCGGGAACCACACCCGGAGTCTGTCCCGGAGCCGGAGCGGTTTTTTTGCCTGCGGCGGCTTCCGGCGTTCCGGGGGCCTGCGTGTCAGACGTCTGACGCCTTTTGGCGGATGTCTTTTTTTGTGCGGCTTTCGCTGCCGGTGTCTGTGTCGCAGCCGGAGCGGGACCCGGTGCAGGCGCAAGTGCCGGCGTCGGAGCGGCAGGCTGTCCGAGAATCTCGACGTAGATGAATTTGTCGCACGATTTGATGAATGGTTTCGGCGTTTTCTTTTCGCCGAAGCCCAGCACCTCGCGGCCCGATTCGCGGATGCGGCTTGCCAGACGCGTATAGTCGCTGTCGCTCGATACGATGCAGAAGCCGTTGACCGACTCCTTGTGCAGGATGTCCATCGCGTCGATTATCAGCGCCGAGTCCGTTGCGTTCTTGCCTGTGGTGTAGGCATACTGCTGAATCGGGGTGATCGAGTTTTCCAGCAGTATGCTTTTCCATGCCGCGAATTTCGGATCGGTGAAGTCGCCGTAGATCCGCTTGATCGTCGGCGTTCCGTAATTGGCTATTTCGTCGAGTATGTCTTTGATTTTCCGGTGTGAGATATTGTCCGCATCGATCAGCACCGCGAATTTTTTATCGGAGAGTTCCATATTGGGTCGTCTTTGTTTCCGGCAAGATACGAATTTTTTCCTCAGGTTGTTGCTCCGGCCGGACCGTTCCGGTCTTTTCGGCTTGTTTTGTTCTGTTTGTTCTGTTTTTCAGCCGCCGTTTCGCTGCCTTTTTTGCGGTGCTTCCGCATTTCCTCATCGTTCCCGTTCCGAACTTTCGGCTCCGGCCTTTTCGGATCCTGTCCCGGCTTCTCCCGGATCTGCCTCGATTCTTCTCTGATTCCTGCCCGGTCCTTTCCCGGCCCCACCCACACGAATGCCTCTCCCCTCGGATTTTTACGGCGTGAATTTTTTGCGGGCCTTCGGTGCCGGCCGGCGGGCCGCCGTTATCGGATCGAATTCATCCGGATGCTCGCCTTGACCAGCGCGATCGCGCGGATGCGGCTGAGCGCAACCTCCTTGTCGGCGTGGTGGGGATTCTGGCTGACGAGTTTGACGTAACCCTCGCGGTCGGATTTCTGGATGTATTTCACCGTGACGTACTCTTCGCCGTCGATGTCGATCGACAGCAGGTACATGTCGCCCCAGAATATGTCGTCGATGTTGCCCAGCTGCTTGTACAGCACGATGTCGCCGCTTTTGAGCAGCGGATACATCGAGTCGCCCACTATATATATCGCGCCGTCGCATTTCGGCAGGTTGGGGATGTGGATGAAGTTCACGGGTTTGGCCTGCGCCTGATCCGTGAACAGCGGCACCAGTCCCGCCGTCCCCTCGATCGAGTAGAGCGGCACGCTCTGCAGTGGCAGCGAATTGTCCGTGCGGAGTCTGTAGGCCGTCAGGTCGGGTTCGGCGTTGAACATGTTGCCTTTGCCGCTCTCCAGCCATTCGGGGTTTACGTTCAATTCCTGAACCAATATGTTGCGGTTCCGGGCCGAGAGTCCGGCTTTCCCCGTTTCGATCATCGAAAGGGCTGCTTTGCCGATGCCAAGATGCTGAGCCAATTGTTCTTGCGTCATGCCCAGCTGTTTTCGTATCAATTTTACCCGCGTGTTCATAGCTTTTAATCGGAAAATTTTATATCAAAAAATTGTATTTTTCGATTGGAAATTCAAATTTTGAACCTATATTTGTGCTGTAAAGTTAAACAATTTATTTGTACATGCAAATTATTTTGCAAAAATCCTGCTAATTATCAACTATGTATTCGGTTTCACCTGAACTTTATCAAGAGGTGGCGGCGCGTTTGGCGGATGCTGTCGACGGGGAAAACTACTTTTCGGGATCGCTCGCATTCCGTTTCGGCGATACGGACTGCCGTTTTACGGCGTCGGTCATCGTCTACCGGACGCGGCTCTCGCAGCCCGAAGGCGATGCGGAGCCTGTTTCGGACCTCGTGCCCGTATGGTGGGAGTTTCACACCTTCTCGGCGGAGGGCGAAATGCTGAACGATTTCGATTTTTCCGAGATGAAGCGCTTTGTCTGATCCCTGCCGTGGGCATGTCCTGCCGCCGGTGTGGGCAACCGCCCGATCCCCGCTTTGCATCGGGCCGCTCCCCGGCCGCAGGCCGTGCGCCCTCCGGCTCCCCGCCTCGTTCGTTCCGGCATTTACCCTTCCTTGGCGCGGCGCAGCCCGCCGGAACGCTCTTTTTCTCTCGAACCTCCCGCCGCGGCGCCGCGCATGGGTTCAAAATTTCTACAAATGGTCTTGAAATCCAAATTGTCCTCTGCGGAAGCCGATTCCGCAG
>ERZ835051.3999-NODE-3999-length-10753-cov-3.465601_pt1 | contig 10753 bp, 10 predicted proteins | sample MGYA00519575_ERZ835051 | MGnify/ENA primary metagenome ERZ835051 (study PRJEB31850, sample SAMEA3708769) | human gut metagenome | biome: human gut; feature: human-associated habitat; material: faeces | place: China | collected 2014 ... | reverse complement strand
CCACGTTTTCTTACGGCACTTTCGGTTCCAAAAGTGCCTACCCGTGAACAGTAACTTTGGCGGATTCTTTTTCTCAAACTCTTGTGAAAAAACCGGGGATACGGTATAATGATACATTAGAATAGTAGAAATATAACAATTATGCAGGAAAGACTGTGGATATTCAGAAAACGATTGCAGCGGATTACGAAAGGGATATTTGCGATACCGAGGCAGCAAATCGGGCGTATCAGACGGATAGAAACAGGTAACAGGAGGATTAGTATGACCAGAAGAGAACTGAGAGAACATTGCTTTAAGCTGCTTTTCTGTGCGGATTTTTACCCGACGGATGAGATGCAGGAGCAGGTGGATGTATATTTTACAGAGCCGAAAGAGGAGGACGATGTTCCGAGCGGAATCGGCGATATCATCCATAATCCGATGTTAGACACCTTTGACGGCGGATACGTAAAGAGCAAGGTTGAGAAAATTCTGGATGTGCTTCCGGAGCTTGACAAGGCAATCGATGGGGTTGCACAGGGATGGACTACCCGCCGTATGGGCAAGGTGGAACTGACGATCCTGCGCCTGGCATTATACGAGATCAAGCACGATGACGATGTACCGGAGAAGGTAGCGATCAATGAGGCGGTCGAGCTGGCGAAGAAGTTCGGCGGCGATGATTCACCGGCATTTATCAACGGCATTTTAGCGAAGCTGGTATAAGCGATGGCTGGCGTATATTCGGTTTCGCAGGTTAATGCATACATTAAGAATATGTTCGCACAGGACTTTGCCCTGAACCGGATTTCGGTCAAGGGCGAGGTTTCTAACTGCAAATATCATACGTCCGGTCATATTTATTTTACCTTGAAAGACGGTCTGGGAGCGATGCAGGCAGTTATGTTTGCCAGTAGGCGGAAGGGACTTACGTTCCGTCTGGAAGAAGGACAGCAGGTGGTCGTCAAGGGCAGTATCGAAGTGTATGAGCGGGATGGAAGATACCAGCTCTATGCCAGCGAGATCACGCTGGACGGCACGGGCGATTTATTCCGGCGCTTTGAAAAACTGAGAAATGAATTAGAAGAAATGGGGATGTTTTCCCCGGAATATAAAACGCCGATCCCAAAGTATGCAAAAACGGTCGGTATCGTGACGGCGAGCACCGGCGCAGCAATCCGGGATATTATCAATATCTCGGGACGGCGGAACCCTTACGTGCAGCTTGTCCTCTGCCCGGCACTGGTGCAGGGAGCAGGGGCAGCGCCGAGTATCGTGCGGGCGATCCAGATCCTGGATGCGCTGCATCTGGATGTGCTGATCGTCGGGCGCGGAGGCGGTTCGATTGAGGATCTGTGGGCGTTCAATGAGGAGAGTGTGGCGCGGGCGATTTTTGCGTGCCGGACGCCGGTAATCTCGGCGGTCGGGCATGAGACAGACGTTACGATCGCGGACTATGTGGCGGATCTGCGTGCCCCGACTCCTTCGGCGGCGGCAGAACTGGCGGTTTTTGATTACCAGCTGTTTGAGCAGCAGTGCATTGCGGCGGCACAGCAGATGACGAAGCGGATGGAGCAGAGGGCGGAGCAGTATGCCTATCGTCTGGAGCAGTTTCGTCTGCGCCTGCAGCTTCACAGTCCGCAGAGCCAGTTAAATGAGAGACGGCAGTATCTGGAAGATGCGAGAGTTAAGATGGCGCGCCAGATGGAGAAAAAGGTGTCCGATCTGCGCCATCGTCTGGAACTGGTATGCAGCCGGATGGATGGTCTCTCCCCGTTAAAAAAGATAAGCGGCGGATATGGGTTCGTGACGGATGCAGATGGAAAACGTGTGGAGACAGTGACAGGATTGCAAGCTGGGGATACGCTGACCGTCCGTCTGCCGGATGGACGCGTGGAGGCGGAGATCCGGGAGGTTTATCAGGAAAACCTGCCTGGGTAAAAAGTGGTTCATTGTGTTGCGTGTGAATCATAACAGAGAGATTTGAGAACACGTTTTCTTTCAGGAAAGATTCCAAGAGTATATTAGATAAAACAGGAGGCAGGATCGATGGCAGAAAATAAGGAAGAACTTTCGATCGAGGAAATGTTTGACCGTCTGGATGGCATTATGCGGACGCTGGAGGACAGCCGCAGTACGCTGGAAGAATCGTTTGCGTCGTATGAGGCGGGAATGCGTCTGGTCCGCGCCTGCAGTGAAAAGATAGATAAGGTTGAAAAACAGATTATGGTCGTAAACGGCGAGGAGACGGAGGCGTGACAGAGATGGAAAATGCAAAGGAACGGCTGGCACAGGCAGTCAAGGAAGCGGAAGAGATTGTATATTCTTATCTTCCGGCAGAGGAAGGGCATCAGAAAACGATCTTTGAAGCGATGAATTACAGTGTGAAGGCAGGCGGCAAACGCCTTCGTCCGATTCTGATGCGTGAGGTATACCGTCTGTTTGGCGGTCAGGGAAAAGAGATTGAGCCGCTGATGGCGGCGATCGAGATGATTCATACATCTTCTCTGATTCATGACGATCTTCCATGTATGGACAATGACGAGTACCGCCGTGGAAAAAAGACGACCTGGGTTGCATATGGGTATGATATGGCAGTTCTGGCGGGAGATGCCCTTCTGATTTACGCGATCGAGACGGCGGCAAAGGCATTTGCGATGACGCCGGATGCGGCAAAGGTGGGACACTGTATCCAGATTTTATCCGAAAAAACGGGTATTTACGGCATGATCGGCGGTCAGACGGTGGATGTGGAACTGACGAATCAGCCGATTCCGAAGGATAAGCTGGATTTTATCTACCGTTTAAAGACGGGAGCACTTTTGGAGGCGTCGATGGTGATCGGAGCCGTGATGGCGGGCGCGAGCGAAGCTGAGTGCGGGACAGTAGAGCGTATGGCGGCGGCGATCGGTCTGGCGTTCCAGATCCAGGATGATATTCTCGACGTTACCAGCAGCCAGGAGGTGCTTGGAAAACCGGTTCTGAGCGATGAGAAAAACAATAAAACCACTTATGTGACATTGGAGGGAATCGAGAAATCGAAGCATGATGTCAAACAGCTTTCGGAGACGGCGGTTGATATACTCTATTCTCTGCCTGGAAAGAATGAATTCCTCGAAGAGCTGATCGAGATGCTGGTCAGCCGTGAAAAATAAAAAATCCAATCGAAGACCGGGGACGACAGCGGATGTGGAAAACGGTTTGGGGGATGAAAGAATGGTATTAGATACGATAAAAGGACCGGAGGATGTAAAACGGTTGAACGAGGAAGAACGCAAGGAGCTGGCGGCGGAAATCCGCGAGTTTCTGATCGAGACGACAAGCCGGACAGGCGGTCATTTGGCGTCCAATTTAGGCGTGGTGGAACTGACGATTGCAATGTTCTGCGCGCTGAATCTTCCGAAAGATAAGATTATCTGGGATGTAGGGCACCAGTCCTATACGCACAAGATTTTAAGCGGGCGGAAGGATAATTTTGATGGGCTGCGCCAGTATGGGGGCTTGAGCGGTTTCCCGAAGCGGAAGGAAAGCCCGTTTGATGCGTTCGACACGGGACACAGTTCAACTTCGATCTCGGCGGGGCTGGGGATGGCGCAGGGGCGCGATCTGCTGGGCGAGGATTATTCGATCGTTTCCGTCATCGGGGACGGCGCGCTGACCGGCGGCATGGCGTATGAGGCGCTCAACAATGCGGGACGGCTCAAGACGAATTTTATTATTGTTTTAAATGATAATAATATGTCCATTTCGGAAAATGTCGGCGGTATGTCGCGGTATCTGAATAATCTTCGTGCAGATGAGGGATACAATCTGTTGAAGAAGAATGTGGCGGGCACGTTATCGCGGATCCCGATGATCGGTTCGGATCTGGTCGGCACGCTGCTCCGGACAAAGAACAGCATCAAGCAGCTTCTGATTCCGGGCATGTGGTTTGAAAATATGGGAATCACGTATCTGGGACCGGTGGATGGACATGATATTAAGGGGTTGATCCGTATTTTCAGCGAGGCGAAAAAGATCAACCGCGCGGTGCTGATCCATGTGATTACGAAAAAGGGCAAGGGATACCGTCCGGCGGAGAAGAATCCGTCGGCATTTCACGGAGTTGAACCATTTGATATTGAAACGGGAAAACCGCTCCGGAAAAAGGAACATCCGGGCTATACAGATGTATTTTCCAGAGAAATCTGCCGTCTGGCAGCGGAAAATCCGAAGATCGTGGCGGTGACGGCGGCGATGCCGGATGGAACGGGGCTCAAACGGTTCTCGAAAGAATATCCGGGCCGCTTTTTCGATGTGGGAATCGCGGAGGAACACGCGGTTACCTCGGCGGCGGGTATGGCGGCAGCCGGTCTGAAACCGGTGGTGGCGGTGTATTCGTCCTTTTTACAGAGGGCATATGATCAGGTCATTCACGATGTCTGTATCCAGAATCTTCCGGTTGTGTTCTGCGTGGATCGCGCGGGACTGGTCGGAAGCGATGGGGAGACGCATCAGGGTATTTTTGATCTGACATTCCTCTCCTCTGTGCCGAATATGAGCGTGATGGCGCCGAAAAACCGCTGGGAACTGGAAAAGATGCTGCAGTTTGCCATCTCCTACGATGGACCGATTGCGATCCGTTATCCGAGGGGCGAGGCGTACCGGGGTTTGAAGGAATTTCTGGCACCGGTCGAGTATGGCGTCAGCGAGCTGTTGTATGAGGAGAGAGGGACGGCGCTTCTGGCAGTCGGAAGCATGGTCAGCACGGCAGAGCATATCCGGGAGAAATTAAAGAGTGCCGGGCAGCCGTGTACGCTGGTCAACGGGCGGTTTGTAAAACCGATGGATACCGACGTGATCGACCATCTGGCAGGAACGCACCATACGATCGTGACACTGGAGGAAAATGTCCTGCGCGGCGGTTACGGCGAGCGGGTGACGGATTATGTACAGAAGCATTATCCGCAGATCAAGGTAGTTAATATAGCGCTGCCGGATGCCTACGTCGAACACGGAAATGTGTCGGTGCTCCGGAATGAGCTGGGAATTGACAGTGATTCGATTCTGGCGCAGCTGAAACGTGAAGGTGTGCTGGAGACTGACGCGGAAGCATGATGGGAAACAAAAGAGTGGCAGCAGCGGAAGGAAGAACATAGAATGAAAGAACGGTTAGATGTACTTCTCGTCAAGAGAGGTCTGGCAGAATCCCGTGAGAAGGCGAAAGCGATCATCATGTCCGGGATTGTATATGTAGAAGATCAGAAAGAAGACAAGGCGGGTACGACCTTCGATGAAAATGCGAAGATCGAGGTACGTGGATCTACCTTAAAATATGTGAGCCGCGGAGGTCTGAAACTGGAGAAGGCGATGACGCATTTCGGAGTGACGCTGGATCAAAAGGTCTGTATGGATGTCGGCGCGTCCACAGGCGGATTTACCGACTGTATGCTGCAGAATGGCGCGGTCAAGGTGTTTTCGGTCGATGTAGGACATGGACAGCTGGCGTGGAAACTTCGCAATGATCCGCGTGTGGTCTGCATGGAGAAGACAAACATCCGTTATGTGACACCGGAGGATATCGGCGAGCCGGTAGATTTCTCTTCGATCGACGTTTCCTTTATTTCCCTGACGAAGGTTTTAGGTCCGGTCAAGGAGATTTTAAGCCCGGGCGGCGAGGTGGTTGCACTGATCAAGCCGCAGTTCGAGGCGGGACGTGAGAAAGTCGGAAAGAAGGGCGTTGTCCGCGAGAAGAGCACGCATCTGGAGGTCATTCAGATGGTGATGGCATATGCGGCAGAGATCGGTTTTGAGATCCGGAATCTGGAATTTTCCCCGATCAAGGGACCGGAGGGAAATATCGAGTACCTCCTGTACCTGCATAAACCGGAGCCGGCATCGGAGGAAACTGTGACTGGTGAGGAAGCACTTGCAAAAGCGGAAAAAGAGTGTCCGGTTTCACCGGAACAGGTTGTTGAGGAAGCTCACAGGGAGTTAGACAAAACATGAGAAATTTCTATCTGATTGTAAACCGCGAAAAGCCGCGCGTAGAGGAGGCAGCCGGTTTGATTTGCAGCTTTTTTGCAGAACAGGGCTGCCGCTGCATCCGTCTGGATCGCCATGATGGACTTCGCAGGGACGCAGAAGTGGCTGCGGCATACCGCTATACCGATCGCCGGACGGTGCCGGAGGATACAGATTGTGTGATCTGTCTGGGCGGTGATGGAACGCTGATTCAGGCGGCACGTGATCTGGCGGGACGGAAGATTCCACTGTTTGGCATCAATATGGGGCATCTGGGGTATCTGACGCAGATCGGGCATGAGGAGGACATTCTGCCTGCCATGCGGGATCTGATGGAAGATCACTACCGTCTGGAAAGCCGGATGATGCCCAAGGGGTGCGTGATTTCCGGCGGGAAGGTCGTCATGGAGGATATCGCGTTGAATGATATCGTCCTGAACCGTATGGGAATCGATGCGTTCCGGTTTGAGCTGGCTGTCAATGGACAGCTGTTTAACGAGTATTCGGCGGATGGCATGGTGGTTGCGACCCCGACCGGTTCGACGGCATACAACCTGTCAGCGGGCGGTCCGATCGTGGCGCCGGAGGCGGATCTGATGGTCTTGACACCGCTCTGTCCGCATTCACTCAATTCGCGCAGCATCGTTCTGCCGCCGGATAACCATTTGAGCCTGCGGATTCAGACGACCGGGCGGACGAAGGTTTCGCTGAGCTTTGACGGCGATACGGTGGTTGATATTGAGCCGGGTGATACAATCGAGATAGCAAAATCAGAGATCGAGACGACATTGATTCAGCTCAAACAGGTGCCATTTTTGGAAAATATACGGAACAAAATGAAACAGATATAAAAGGAGTCAGAGCCATGAAAATGGAACGTCACAGCAAGATTGTGGAATTGATTGGAAAATATGAGATTGAAACGCAGGAAGAGCTGGCGGAATATCTGAATAAAGAGGGATACAATGTCACGCAGGCAACGGTTTCCAGGGATATCCGGGAGTTAAAGCTGTCTAAGATCCAGACAGAAAACGGCGGACAGAAATATGCGGTTTTCCATCCTCAGACGGCGTTCAATGATAAATATACCCGTATTCTGCACGATAGCTTCGTTTCCATGGATATGGCGCAGAACATCCTTGTCATCAAGACGGTGTCAGGCATGGCGATGGCAGTCGCGGCAGCGCTCGACGCCATCCATTTTTCAGAGATTGTCGGCTGCATCGCCGGGGACGATACGGTCATGTGTGCAGTCCGTACGGTGGACGATACGATCGTGCTGATGGACAAGATCCGCAAGCTGATTGCGGGATGAGGGAAGGTGGGTTCACACATTTTTTGCGGGAACCGCTGATAAGGAGGAACGGAAAGCGGATGCTTTATCATTTACGAGTGAAAAATCTGGCTCTGATCGATTCGGCGGAGGTGGAGTTCGGGGACGGACTCAACATTCTGACCGGTGAGACGGGAGCCGGAAAATCGATCATCATCGGTTCGGTCCAGATCGCGCTGGGCGGAAAAGCACCGAAAGAGATGATCCGCCGGGGCTGCGACAGCGCCTACATTGAACTGGTTTTCTCCATTGATGATGAGAGAAAGCGCGAGCAGCTGAAGGAACACGATGTTTACCCTGATGAAGAGGGAATTTTAATCATTTCTAAGAAAATCACACCGACCCGGAGCATCAGCCGCATCAACGACGAGACGGTAACGGCTGCAAGGCTGCGGGAGATCACGGGTCTTCTGATCGATCTGCACGGACAGCATGAACACCAGTCGCTGGTGAATGCGTCAAAACATCTGGAAATCCTCGATGCGTATGGCGGGGAGAAACTTCTCCCATTCAAACAGAATACGGAAGCTGCCTATCGCTTGTATATGCAGTTAAAACAGAAATGTGCCGCATTTGCATCCGATCAGGAGACGAGACTGCGGGAGATGGATTTCTGCCGGTTTGAGATCGAGGAGATTGAAAATGCCGCGTTAAAGGATGGCGAAGAGGAAAAGGTGGCAGCCGATTTTAAGCGGTTTTCCAATGCCAGACGGATCACTGAGAGTCTTTCACAGGCATATGACGCGGTGTCCGGCGATGCGGTGTCGCGGGCGTTCCGTGAGATCGATGGTGCGATGGCATTTGACGAGGGATTGAAGGGGATCCGTGACGAGCTGTGCGATGTAGATTCCCTTCTTTCGGATCTTTCCAGGGAGATCGCCGGATATATGGACGATATGACCTTTGACGAAGCGGCATTTCGGGAGACACAGGAGCGGCTTGACCTGATCCGGAGCCTGGAAACCAAGTATGGGAAGACGATCCCGGAGGTACTTCAGGCGTTGGAAGAAAAGAAAGCGCGACTGCAGGAACTGGAGAATTACGATGAACTTCGGGAACAGGCGGAAAAAGAACTGGAACAGGCGGAAGCAGTACTGAAAGAACATTCCGAGGCATTGTCAGCAGCGCGTAAGCAGTTTGCCGGAGAGCTGGTGGAGAAGATCGCAGACGGGCTTCGGGAACTGAATTTTCTTGATGTGCAGTTTGAGATGGAGTTTAGGCGGCTGGATCATTTCACGGCGGGCGGTATCGACGAGCCGGAATTCTTGATTTCCACGAATCCGGGCGAACCGGTTCGGTCGCTCGGTATGGTGGCGTCCGGCGGTGAGCTGTCGCGTATCATGCTGGCAATCAAGACGGTGCTGGCGGAGACCGATCAGGTTCCAACGTTGATTTTTGATGAGATTGACACCGGTATCAGCGGGCGGACTGCACAGATGGTATCGGAGAAGCTGCGGATCCTCTCCAAATGCCGTCAGGTCATCTGCATCACGCACCTGCCGCAGATCGCGGCGATGGCGGACCAGCACTTCGAGATCCGCAAATCCGCGTCCGATGGACGGACGGCAACCTCCATCCGCGCCTTAGACCGCGAGGCGATGGTGGACGAGCTTGCGAGACTGCTGGGCGGCGCGGAGATCACCGAGACCGTGCGGCAGAATGCGGAGGAGATGAAGAAGCTGGCAAAGAAGCGGAAGCTGGAGGTGTGATTATAAATTAAATATAAGATTCGGATTCAGAAAAATGTCGCGTAAGGCGGCATTTTTTTTGATCCCCAGATACCAATTAGGTCGAAGTTTGACCGTTTGCGTCGAAGTGGTTTTGGAATAGATGCATATATGATAAAGTTAAAATAGAAAGTATTGGGGATAAAAATAGAAAATTTGAGTTTTTGTTTCATAGGACGCAATTTTTTATAAAACAAGACCAGTGCATTTGTCCGATGACGAGCGTACCGAAGAAGCAGATAAGGTTTCGTCCCGTATTGCTGAAATTCTTTCTGAAACAGCGTTCTCATTTTCGCCAAACGAGTATATCTCTATCCACCGTAAACTCTTTCCGGGCATTTATAAACACGCCGGAAAGATTAGAGATTACAACATCACAAAGAAAGAATGGGTGCTTGATGGGGCAACTGTTATGTAAGGACGCTTGGGTTCTCTGCAACCAATGATATTTTTGCAGAAAATGCCTGGTATTTCAGAAATGCATTTGTGCGTGCAAACTATACGAACCTGCAAAAAGGTATTCACGAAACAACAGAGTATCTGGAAGCGTTTCTCAGAAATCTGCTTTTGAACGAGAAAAATGAGCTCCATAATCGAAATCTTCATATAAGTGGACTTTTGAATGAAGAAAAAGTGGACATTGGGGATGCAAAAGTGGATATTGAAAATGAAAAAGTGGACATTCAAGATGAAAAAGTGGATATTGAAAGTGTACTTTCCGAAAAAGGCAGCGACTTCTCGGTGAAAACGACGGTTCATATCCATAGACTTTTTGAAAAGTTTGGCTTTGATGAGGTGTTTGGAAGAAGTGCGGTTATGGAACTTCTTGTTATTTGGGATTTATTGGGGATATGCCATTTACATTTATGCTGATGTTTGTGTTCTTTTCGTTTGGAATTTTTGCGGGACTTGAACCAATAAGCAATCACTAAAATAGGTCGCATAAGCGAATTATTTTTGCTATAATGTGCTTATGCGAAAAAAACTCGCACTATTGGTGCGAGAATTGAGGTGATTGAATGAAATTATTAGGAAATATACTCTGGTTTCTTTGTGGTGGGATAATCGGAGGTCTTGCATGGATCATTGCAGGATGTATATGGTGTGTCACAATTGTTGGAATTCCTGTTGGCTTACAATGCTTCAAATTTGCATCCTTAGCATTTTGGCCTTTTGGAAAAGAAGTTGTATATGGGAACGGAACATTCTCATTTCTTGTGAATTTAATTTGGATTCTTTTCTTTGGATGGGGAATGGCTCTTGGAAATATTGTCTTAGGGTGTATGTGGTGTATCACGATTGTAGGAATCCCGTTTGGAAAACAATTCTTTAAAATGGCACGTTTATCTTTTATGCCTTTTGGTGCAAATGTGCTTTAGAACAACCTTTTATATAAAGATCAGTCGGGTAAAAATGGCTCCGAAATTTGCAGGCAGAGACACTGCCAGCGTTACTATAGAATAAATAAGATGCCAGGGTCACAAAGTCAGAACTTTTATGAGTTTCACTTAGTTTTAAAATTTACTGTCAAACTCCCGAGAACGAAAAGAAAATGCCATGTAGGATTTTATGGGAAATCCGGCATATTTTTAATTCATATTTGGGGCGAGTAGCGGGGCACAGAATATAAAAAATTATCAGCGGTGAGGAATAAAATGGAGAAAAACGGCTTGACAAAGCTTGCCGTGCGATGCTATTATGTCAGAAG
>ERZ835051.3994-NODE-3994-length-10757-cov-2.756961_pt1 | contig 10757 bp, 6 predicted proteins | sample MGYA00519575_ERZ835051 | MGnify/ENA primary metagenome ERZ835051 (study PRJEB31850, sample SAMEA3708769) | human gut metagenome | biome: human gut; feature: human-associated habitat; material: faeces | place: China | collected 2014 ... | reverse complement strand
TCCAGTCACCATACTTGAAAAAATAGTAGGATAGATCATTAATTGTCAATTTTAAATTTAAATGATTATGAGAAAGTTATTAATTATATCGCTCATACTATTCGGGCTTAGCCCATTAGTAAAAGGACAAATGCTGAACTTAAACTACCAGATGTCTGTTCCACTTGGAAAAATGAATGACTATGCCGGCAAAATGAGTTTCCGGGGTATGGATCTTGAATACCATCATTTCCTAAACGAGAAATTCTCTATCGGGGGTATGATCGGTTGGAACACGTTCTACAAGGACAAAGGTAAATTAACGGGAGACTTCCTGTTCAAAGGCAGTAAAGATATACACACGATCACCGGTTATCAATACCGTTACATCAACACGGTACCCATCATGGTGATGGGACGTTACTGGCTGACAGATCAAAACACCATGTTCAGACCTTACCTAGGACTCGGATTAGGTACCAGTTGGACAGAACTAAAAACCGATCTGGGACAATTCACTGCCACGAACGCAAGATGGCAATTCGCTTTCGCACCCGAAATAGGTACCATTATCCCCGTCAATGACCAATTTGCATTCAACATTGGGGCTAAATACACCTACGGAACCAAATCTGGGAAAGTGGAAGCCATGCAAAACTTCACGATCAGTGTAGGTATCGTCTTTATGGGAAATTAAACAGGTTAAACAACTAGGTAATCAATAGGGAGACGTGTCAAAAGAAACTTTTGACACGTCTTTAGTTTATAAGTTTTACTTCATTGATTCAGCCATTGTTTAAACTCTTGAATCCTTTCGGAACTCACGATTGCCTCAATTCCGGTAGGAGGCGCCGGGGTTAACACGATCTTGATTCTACTGTTGGAGTATTTCACCATCTCCTTGATCGAATTATAGCTGATTATAAATTTCCTGTTGATCTTGAAAAACTGTGCCGGATTCAATTTCGTCTCTATACCACTGATCGTTTGATCCAAGATATAATTTTGCCCGTCACGGGTAAAAAGTACCAGATATTTCCCATCCGCCATGAAATAGGCAACATCTCCCACCGTCACGGATTTCATCTTCGTCCCCACGGTTACCAGGAAACGCTCCTGATACACGGTCAACGATGCCACGGGGAAAGGAGCATTTACCGGGGAAAGCGATTCCAGTTTATTCAATGCTTGCTGTAATTCCTCTTTATCAAAAGGCTTTAATATATAATCAATCCCCTGATATTTAAATGCCTTGAGTGCATATTCATCATAAGCCGTGATAAAAATAACCGGTACCGTGATCTCCACCTGCTCGAAAATATCAAAACTCTGCCCGTCCCCCAGATGAATATCCATGAAAATCACATCGGCTTTATTCTTCTTCAACCATTTCACGCTCTCGCTCACCGAATCCAGTTTCGTCAATATAGTGATCTCCGGGGCAACCTCTCCCAACAGCCGTTCCAACTCTGCCGCTGCAAGATATTCATCTTCAATTATAATTGCATTCATAAGCTATTTTTATCAATACTTTCTCCGGATTCTTTCATCCATCGTTTCTGTATTCACAAAAATAACGAAAATAATTCATGTAACAATAAAATAGCCGTGGGGAACCACCCCCACGGCCTTCCAACTACTAGATCAACCTAGTAACATACAAATTATCCTTGATTATATTTACAATAAATCCACATAACTATTTTCCCCACTCATTTAGGTTCGGATTATTCGTTATAGCCTCTGTTGGGAAGGGCAACGTATATTTGGCACTATTCGCAGGTAAAGTCACAGTTTCCTGTTCAAAATTCTTATTCCAGTACGTTTTTACAATTTCAGGTCGAGTTGTTCTACGTAAATCATACCATCTATGTCCTTCCAATGCTAACTCTCTAGCTCTTTCATCTGCAATTTCTGCAATCAACTCAGCTTGACTCATTGCGTCAATCTCTCCTTCACGTTCTGCGTAATAGCTAGCTGACAAACGTGTTTTAATCAATGTTTTCAAGAATGATTTAGCATCAGGAAGACTCTCCGATATATGGGCTGCAGCTTCTGCCGCAATAAGATATATCTCCGCACTACGGAAAGTAATCTTCATACTTGCATCATAACATTTATTCGGGCTACTTCCATAACGATAATACAGGTTCACACGCAGGTCCTCACTTTGATTATACTTATCCATGATATTAGATAACATCTCCATATCATCCGTTATCTCCGTATTGCCCGTTTGTTCCAAAGCTAAAATAGACTCTTTAGATGTATACAAATAAGGAGCAGAAAAACCATCTACGGTCAAGTCTTCCAAAGGACAAGAAGGTAATATTTCCTTTGCTGCTGCTAAAGCCTTATCCCACTCCCCTCGATACAAACGCACTCTTGCCTCTAATGCTTTGGCCGATTTCTTTGAAAAACGATAACGAGTTTCGGCCGGTTGTTCCTCAACAGTCATTAACTTCTCTCCCTCCTCTATATCTGACAAGATTTGCTCGTATACTTTCTCTATTGAAACAGGTTTAAACTCCTGATTAATATCAATCGTCAGATAAAGTGGAACACCTCTTTCAGAAGTAGCCGTTGCGGCATCGTATGGCTTAGCATACAAATTCAATAATTCAAAATGAGCATAAGCCCGTAATAACAAAGCTTCTCCTTTCAATTGTTCCCGAGTCTCGGTCCGATCATCAATCCCTGCATCCATTACATCCTCAATAACACTGTTAGCATAGAATATAACATTGTACATTTGGGTCCATGGGAATGTATAAGTTACCGGATCAGGAGATTCGTCATTCCAAGTTACAATATCAATCCATGCATCATAAGTGATTGAAATCATTCCCGGTCCCACTTCATCCCCACGTACTGTCAGTAATTTCTTATGTTGCGGGAAACGACTGTAAGCCGTTGTCAATAGTGCCCGATATTCCGATACTTCATCTGGAATTACCTTTCCAACTGGTTCTACATCCAAATAATTACAAGATGTAAACAACGCAGTCATCACTACTATATAATGTATTAACTTCATAATCTTCAAGTTTTAAAAGGTTAAGTCTAAACCACAAGAAAAGGTTTTTGCCAGTGGTTGAGCATAAATACTTCCATAGGTTTCCGGATCAAAGTATCCTTTATAAGAAGTTCCAATAACAAAAGGATTACGAGTTTCCAAACTTACACGCATACTTGCCAATCGTAATTTTTTCGCAATGTCACTAGGCAACGTATAACCCAATCTGATACTATTCACCCGGAAATAACTCATCTGTTTAAACCATATATCATAATTTCTGAATGAGTTTCCCGGATCCTTCAAGCTAATCCACTGTTGAGCCATATTCAAACTACCGTCTTCCATCGTTTTACCTAACAATGCCGGATATTTCCCATTAGGATTGGAGGAAGACCAAACATCAAACATTCTCTTGGAATAATTTTGTCCCGGAGAAGTTTGAGAAGGATCATAGAATGGTGTTTCTTGAACCGTCTGATCTATGATAAAACTACCTGATATTGTTAAATCAAAATTTTTATAATAAAAACGATTAATCAAGCCTCCTGTAAATTTTGGCTCACTCGTTCCCACATAAGTGAACAAATCCCGATACTCTTGATTGGATAATTTACTACTTAAAGTAGCATCTCCAAACAGATCATGATTCACTTCCAAACCATAAAAATCACTGAATGATACTTTCTGCCCGTCCTTCCAGAACATCGGTATGCCATTCTCGTCTAATCCCGCAGTTTTTAATGCAAAGAGAGCTCCGATTGAATAACCTTCTCCGGAAGGTAGATAAGAATTATCTGGGGTCTCTATACTATTAATTTTACTCTTGTTATGAGCGATATTAAAATCCATCACCCAACGGAAATCTTTTGTCTTAACATTTACTGTTGACAACGAGAACTCAACTCCTTTATTGGTTACTTTTGCCCAGTTCATAGGTGCGTAATCAAAACCATTCTCTCCCGGCAAAGCTCTGGTTCCTATCAGATCAGAACTAACTCGGTGATAAGCATCAATAGAGAAGGTGATACGATTATTCAATACGCCCATGTCAAGTCCCACGTTCCAATTCGTCGTTTTTTCCCAACGTAAATATGGATTTGGAGGATTCGTTACTCCAATATTTGGTTCACTACCTCCCGGTAATACAGAGGTGTTTCCCCATTCTCCCACAACCAAAGGAGAAGTATTCTTGTCTACATTTCCTTGAATTCCATAAGAAATACGCAATTTCAGATTAGTCAACCAATCAGCATTTTGCAAGAAATCCTCTCTATCCGCATTCCAAGCTGCTGATATCGACCATATCGGAAGATATTTATATTTCCGTTCAACCCCAAACATATTGGACCCGTCATAACGTAAACTCCCAAACATGGTATATCGATTATCATAGGTATAAGATGCTGTCATATAATATGACAAAAATCTATCTTCCGTGAATGATTTACTATATTGTTCAAAATTCGCATCATTCTGAAAATTTGTATTATCTGGAATAACTAATGTCTCCGTAGTTAAGGAATTAGGATCATAACCAAATCCCTTCGTATGAACATTAGTAGTCTTATTTCCACGCATTTCCAAACCTGCCATTACATTTACAGAATGAAACTCTCCAAAGTATTTTGCAAACTCACCTTGCAATTTCCATTGATATTGAGTCATATCATTGTCCCAATACTGTATAACACCTCCATCAGGCAAAAAATATCTCGTTTCACCCGGAGAGCCATCTGAAGGCCGATAGGTATACTTGGACTTTTCTTTATATTTCCGAACAAAGTAAGAGTTTTTATTAGCTATTTTCTCCGTTTTCGAATTTTCTAATTGCATTGAAAACTGAGTAAATAACCTTAACCAAGAAGTCGCTTTATAGTCCAAGGTAATCATCGGTTTTATAGATCTGTTTTTCAAAGAATAACTTGTATTCTTCATTTCCTCTATAAAATTGAATTCCAAATTCCGTCCATCATTGTCCAGAATATCCGGATCATATATATAATCTCCGTTCTCATCTTTCACCTCCAAATATGGATTCACCATTCTGGTATAATTAGATGGATTTGTAAACGCCTCCGTATCCGTCACATAGCTTTTACGTTTACTGTCCGTCAAGAATAATGACACTCCAACATTCAAATTTTCAAGCAAATTGAAATCCGTCTTCATGGTCATATTATAACGTTCGAACCCAGTTCCCCGAGTGGTTCCTTCTTCATTATAATATCCTGCAGAAAAATAATAATTTGCTAACTCTCCTCCACCTGATATACTCAAATTATATTGTTGATTCAACGCATTTCTATACACTTCATCCCCCCAATCTACACCAGATTTTCTCAACTTATTGATCTCATTTTGTGCCTCCGTAGAAATAGCATCGAAGCCATTATTTTGCAATGTTTCCAGCTGTCCATATTTATTTAAAATACGGGCAACACTTCCATAGTCACTCCGGTAGGTTAAATTTTTCTGGGCTGCAAGGCCTAACTCAAAATCTACCTTCTCAGAAGCATTCATCAAATTCAACTTATCTAAATCTGGCTTTAACGTATAAAAAACAGAACCGGATGCATTTACACGCATCTTTCCCGCTTTCCCTTTTTTAGTGGTTACAACAATAACACCATTGGCTGCACGAGCCCCATAAATTGCCGTTGCCGCAGCATCTTTCAAAATAGTAATATCCTCTATATCCGCTGGGTTTACACCAGCAATAGAAGTATTATAAAGATTATCAATATTATCCTTGTCACTGAAATTTACCGGAATATCATTCCCTTCCAAAATCATCCCATCCAACACCCAAAGAGGATCAGTACTTCCCGTCAGGGAAACCGTACTACGAATACGCATTTTGTTCGGGGCTCCCGGAGCGCCATTCGTAGGAATAGATGTCATACCTGCCACTTGACCTTCCAATAATTGATCAATACTAGCAACACCAATTCGTTTAATATCATCCATTTTTACAGTCTGGATTGCTGAAGTAACTTTACGTTTCTCGATCTGTTGGTAACCCGTCACCACCACCTCGGTCAACTGCTCCTGATCCGGTTGCAACATAACCTTAAATTCCGTGGTTTTCGTCACGTCCAGTTTCGCATTTTTATAACCGACAAAACTAACCACCACATATTTCACCGCTTTCGGCACTTTCAATTCAAACTTTCCGTCAAAATCAGTAATCGTTCCCTTCGGGCCGAGATTCTTAGCCTCTGCCGCATCCGGGTCAATCATTACCGTAGCTCCAATCAAAGTCTCGTTCGTCACGGAGTCCATCACGACTCCTTTGATCGTACGATAGTCGCTCTCGCTTTGGGCAAACAGCCAAAGCGGACACAATAACGCAATTAATAATAAACTTTTCTTCATGCTAACTTATTTAATTTGTATGTTATAAGGTGTAAAATCATCTCATGTTCAACGCCTCTTTCACCCGGATAATCAAATCCTCGTAATGATTACGAGTTTCTATATTACCCGTGTTTCGTTTATTTTCCGCTAATTTTAAAATTTTCAACAATTCGCCTCTCTTCACCGATACTGCCTCGGAAACTCTACCCATGGAAGAGAAGTGTAAGGTCCTCAATTGAACCTCTTCTCTAGGCTCAATCGTAAATTCGGGTGCTTTAGAAGCAAAACAACACGTGTTTGAATGATGCAACGCTTTCTTGGTCGTTTTCTCCACAGCCCTGTTCGAGCTAACGATGATCGCATCGACAAAATTCTTTTGCGTCATCCGCTCGTAGATAGACAAGTTACGCCCAACTTTACTGCTAGCAAATATCACGTTATGAATATCCGCAAACATCTCTTCCGGCGTGTAACTCTTCGCCCGGCCTAAAGTCGCTTCAGAATCAAACATACGCAACAAACGCTCGTCCTTCAACAGATTATAGAATGTAGCGTACTGCAACTCACGTGCAACCGTGTAAGGAGAATATTCCACGCCCATCTGAATCGGGTAACTCTTCTTCCAAACCTCCGCACCGAACAACCATTCCGGAACGATAAACACCTCTTCAATCAAGTATTTCACGCTCTCCTTCTGAATCTCTTTCGGCACCGGGATATACCGATCTTCCGGACTTCCCTTCACCGGGTTGTTGATATAAATACCCCCCACGTTAGCTGTAACATGCCCGGCATACATCTTCCATTGGTTAATCACCGCCATCAATAATTTTCCTGCCTCCGCGAAAGATTCTCCGTCTTCCTCTGTCCAAGCGACAATATTCGGAACAATCCGTTTCAGATTCATAATCCCGTAACGATTGGCTTTCACGATGTCATCTCCAAGGTCTTCATCCTGAGAACGAGGATCGATCGGATCTTTCGGGTCTTGTTGCTCGCCATACCAGTACATCGGGTCACCTTCATGCTCTTGAATCCATTCATTCAATATCGGCAACTCCTCTTGCGGTGTCTCCGTGTCTAGCCAACGATAAGCCCAGTTAATCGCGAACTTGTCATACGTCCCGATTTTAGGAGTAATTTCCTTTACCCCGTCTCCCGGTTGTGCCACGTAGTTAAAACGCGCGTAATCCATGATAGAACTTGCCGTTCCACCCATTTTTGCCGTAAAGCTCGGCGATCTCAAAGAATCCACGGGGAAAGCATGAGAAGCACCCATGTTATGTTTCAACCCGAAAGTATGCCCTACCTCGTGAGAAGAAACAAAGCGGATAGCGCTTGCCATATGCTCGTCGCTCAGTTTATTTGCACGGGCTCTCGGATCTATCGGTGCTGTCTGTACTCGCATCCAAGTATGTAATAATGACATCACGTTATGCCACCAAACCACGTCAGCCTCGATAATCTCTCCTGAACGGGGATCAACCACGGACGGCCCCATAGCATTAGCCTGCTGGGATGCCGCATAGGTGATAACGGAATAACGAATGTCGTCTATGTCAAAATCTTCATCACCTTCCGGTGCATCCTTCGCGACAACAGCATTTTTAAAACCTGCCGCCTCGAATGCGGCCTGCCAATCTCGTACCCCTGCTTTAATCTCTTCTCTCCATTGTTTCGGGGTAGAAGGATCTATATAAAACACGATCGGTTTTACAGGCTCTACGACCTCTCCTCTTTTATATTTCTCTATATCTTCCGGTTTTGGTTCCAATCTCCAACGATGAACGAATTCCCGTTTTTCCACTTGCTGTTGCTCGTCTGTAAAATAAATATGCTCCGTGGCAAAAAAACCTACACGGGGGTCGGCGAAACGTGGCTTCATAGGAACCTTAGGTAATAACACCAAATTTGTTGTCGTTTCAACCGTAAGAGGTACCGCCACGCCGCCATCAACCACCTGCGTCGTCATCAACGCCTTTACCACCACATTCTTGGGGAAAACCTTCACGCCCAATATCTTCGACAAGTCCTTTTTTACCGAACCGCCTAAAGCAATTTCATTATATATATCATTAAAACTTTTCTCGCTTCCGTCAAAAATCTTGTTCACCTTGATAACCACGGACGTAGAATCCTTCCCGTAAGCCTCAATCGGGAAATACTCGATCACGGACTCGCGATAATTGGCCTTCACAGATTCACTGATCGCATCTTCCTCGGGAACACTTACCTTTCCATTGTAAGTTGTCACCCACACCTTGTTCATAGATTTATCTTTATAGAAACGCACGAGCTTGTCATTCGACTCCATTCCTCTATTCAAGCCTGCATCATTCAACTCGTAAGGTACTCCCGATACTTTATTAACGATTAGAAGATCACGTCCCATCAACGAATCAGCCACCTCGAAATAGTAATCATTCTCAACCGTTAAAATCTTTACCATACCTTCAGTAATCTTGGCTTTTTTCACCAAATCCCCGTAAGCATCCGGTTTAGACACTTCCGTTGTATCCTTGGCATGTTTTTTCTTTCGTCTTTCCAGAGAATATCCCGGTTCTGACAATAATGATAGGGCAACAAGGGCTATCGCACCTAAAATGAATGTTTTTGTTCTTACCATACTTCTTTTATTCATTAAATCTATCTGGTTAACTGATTCTTTACAATGATAAGACAGATTTCAATCAATAAAAATAAAAGGGGAGTGAAACCCCGAAAAAAAGGAGTGAATCATCGATTTTTTGTTATAAACGATTTTTTAAAAGAGGTAGTCGACAAACGTAACATCCATTTTCACAATTACATACAAATTTCTCACCAGAATAAAAGTCATAAATGGCTTGAATGCGTTCGAAACCCACGCCCATGGACTCCTCGCTAGATTCTGCACGGGGCTGGTAATTATTCTCCACGATTAAACATTCATCCCGATCATAAATTTTAATATGCAAGGGATTTTGTAAAGTCACCTGATTATGTTTTATAGCGTTCTCTACTAACATCTGTAAACTGATCGAAGGAACCTTTGCTTCCAAACAATCCGGTCTCACATCTATGGACAAATCCAACTGATCCCCAAAACGAATCTTCTGCAAAAAATAATATTGCCGGGTAAACTCGATCTCTTCCTTCACCGTGGACAAGCTTTCGTTTCTTGTCTCCAGCAAATAGCGATACACCTTTGATAACTTCAACACGAATTCCCTCGCCAAAGTCGAATCCGAACCAATTAACACACTCAAGGAGTTCAAGGAATTAAACAAAAAGTGAGGGTTAATCTGATTTTTCAACTGTTGTAAATGCAGTTCCATAGACTCCTGTTCCAAACTACGCCGCAAACGGTATTCCTTACGCCATTTATGCTGGGCAAAAAGTAACAAAATCGCGAATATAACTACTGTAATCAAGGCAATCATCGCCGTGTAACGATGAAATTCATCCAATATCTCCCGATTTCCATACTGTGGCACGTTAACGGCAATCACCCACTTTTCACTCCCGACAAGTAGGGGATAGTAAATTCGAAGCACCTGTGAAGACAAGAAATTAGAATGAACCATAATTTCCAATTCACTCTGACTTTTTAATACCTCCTTGATGGAATCCAACTCTTCATTTTGGAAAGGTGAGGTTCCCAATAAATTTTCATCAGGATGCGAAAGTAATATTCCCCGTTCATTTACAATAAACACGTAACTTGACACCTTTCCTGTAACCTCTGCAAAGTATGAATGCAAGTCTGTCAACGAGATATCAAATCCAAAAAGAATACGCCGGGTCGCTGTCGGTTCAATAGCCTCGATTGTCGTCCAGTAAGTCTTTCCATCCTCGTGGTACGTACCACTAAAATGGTGATCCGCATGTGAATCCAATAAGGTATACATATACTTTAACTCGATCCCGGAAAGTTTCATCTTACGTAACTCGGAACTATTCCGTTCCAACAACCGTAGAGAATCATTGGTACCCCTGAAAAACCAAGTTCTACTTAATTTCGGGTCCAATTGTTGCATCGTCTTCAAAAGCGAAAATAAATCCTGCTCCCGGTAAGATTCACTTTTCCCAAAAAACTCTCTCGCCAATCGCTGTAATTCTTCGGTTTTCTTAAATTCATATGCAACAGATTCTGCCCGGTATCGACAAGCCTCTCGTGCATTCGCATTATTCATATCGTTCCCCACGTCACTAATCTTTTCCCCTATTAAATAAATAGCAGCAATGAATAAAGCTAATAAGATTAATCCTATCGATATTATATTGGTCCGAATTCTCATATACACAAAGGTAATGAAACAATTGAAAATTGAAAATGAAAGAAAATAAAAAAGAGCGAGTTCAAAAAACTCGCCCTCTCTTCTAAATTCGGCATCGACCTACTCTCCCACCTATCGGCAGT
>ERZ835051.3992-NODE-3992-length-10762-cov-2.985243_pt1 | contig 10762 bp, 10 predicted proteins | sample MGYA00519575_ERZ835051 | MGnify/ENA primary metagenome ERZ835051 (study PRJEB31850, sample SAMEA3708769) | human gut metagenome | biome: human gut; feature: human-associated habitat; material: faeces | place: China | collected 2014 ... | reverse complement strand
GGTGATGAGAGATTTGCTCGTCATAAAACAAGGCAACTTCGGCTCTATTGACGGCTACGGTGCAGCTGCCAGCCGTTATACCGAGGCGCGCATGTCTAAGATTACGGCGGAAATGCTGGCGGATATCGAGAAGGATACCGTTGATTTTGTGCCGAACTATGACGAAAACGAGAAAGAACCCACAGTCCTGCCTGCGCGTATTCCAAACCTGTTGGTAAACGGCTCAAGCGGTATCGCGGTTGGTATGGCGACGAATATTCCGCCGCATAACCTCGGCGAAGTCATTGACGGCGTAGTCTGCATGATTGAGAATAAAATCGAGGGCAGAGAAACCGATGTGGAAGAATTGATGCAATACATCAAAGGGCCCGATTTCCCCACAGGCGCGAATATCCTTGGCAAAAGCGGGATTCGTGCGGCGTACCGCACCGGACGCGGCAAGATTATTGTGCGCTCCACAGCGGAGATTGAAACGCATAACGGCAGAGAACGTATTGTCATCACTGAAATTCCGTATATGGTCAATAAGCTGCGTCTGCTGGAAAAAATCGGCGAGCTGGCGAAGGAAAAGCGCGTGGAGGGCATCAGTGATCTGAACGATGCCTCTGCCGGCGATGATATCAAGATTATCATTGATATCAAGAAGGACTATAACGCAAATGTCATTCTGAACCAGCTGTATAAATATACATCCTTGCAGGAATCCTTCGGTGCAAATATGCTTGCACTGGTGGATGGCAAGCCTGTTGTTTTGAATTTGCAGCAGATGCTTGCGGAATATCTGAAGCATCAGGAAAATGTTGTTACCAGAAGAACACGCTTTGATCTGGATAAGGCGGAAAAAAGAGCGCATATTCTGGAGGGTTTGCGGATTGCGATTGATAACATTGACGAGGTGATTCGCATCATCCGCACAAGCTATGATAATGCAAAGGAGCGACTGATGGAACGCTTCAGCCTGTCTGATTTGCAGGCACAGGCGATTTTGGAAATGCAGCTGCGTCGTTTGCAGGGTCTGGAAAAAGAAAAAATCGATGCGGAATATGCAGAGCTACAAAAGAAGATTGCGTATTACAAGACCATTCTGGCGGATGAAAAGCTGCTGCTTGGTGTAATCAAGGATGAAATTACGGCGATTAAGGAGAAATATGCCGATGAACGCCGTACAAAGCTGATGCAGAATCCCGGCGAAATTGATGTTGAGGATTTGATTGAGGAGGAAACCTGTGTATTTACGCTGTCGAATCTGAATTATGTAAAGCGTACCCCTCTGGATACCTATAAGAGCCAGAACCGCGGCGGCAGAGGGATTATCGGGATGCAGACAAGGGAGGAGGATTTTGTAAAAGACCTGTTCCTTGCATCTACACATGATACCCTGCTGTTCTTCACCAGCCGCGGCAAGGTGTATCGCATGAAGGGCTACGAAATTCCCGAAGCCGGCAGAACGGCAAGAGGGGTTGCCATCGTGAACCTTCTGGAGATTGATGCGGATGAAAAAATCATGGCGGTGATTCCCGCAAATGAATTCCGCGAGGATCAGTATCTTGTGATGGTGACAAAGCAAGGCTTAATCAAGAAAACAGATATGACCAGCTTTGCAAATATCCGCAAGAGCGGTCTGATTGCGCTGAATCTGCGCGAGGAGGATGACCTGATTTCCGTAATGACAACAGACGGCAGGGATGAAATTTTCGTGGCAACACGCAGCGGTATGGGCATTAAGTTCTCCGAGGAGGATGTGCGTCCCATGGGCAGAACCGCAACAGGGGTAAAGGCGATTACACTGAAGGAGGACGATTATGTTGTTTCCGCAGTGAAGATTGACCCCGAAGGGCAGCTTCTGAATGTAACCGAAAACGGCTACGGCAAGCGCACCACAACGGATAAATTTAATTTGCAGCACCGCGGCGGCAAGGGCTTGAAGGTTCATCAGCTGACGGAAAAAACAGGACAGCTGACCGGCGTGCTGATGGTCGGCGAAAATGATGAGCTGATGCTGATTACCTCCGAAGGGGTTATCATCCGCCTGCGCGGCAGAGAAATTTCCAGCTACAACAGGGATTCGCAGGGCGTGAAGCTGATGAATCTGGATGACGGCGTGAGCGTGGTCGGCATTGCGAAGATTTCCGAGGAGGATATTGAGGAGGAAGCCGAAGAAACAGCCGCAGAAGCAGAGAAAACAGAAGTAGAATAAGCAAAAAAACAAAGGGATATCGGTGAAGTATGCCGATATCCTTTTTTACGAACAAAAGAAACGGCAGAAAAAGGAGGAAAGCCCATGCGGCGGCGGATTTATGAAATGATTGAAAAGGGAGAGCAGGAGGACAAAATCAGCCTGTATTATGACCGATTTATGATTTTCTGCATTATTGCAAGCGTACTGCCTCTTTGTGTGAAAAACAGCACAAATCCCGTATTTTATCGGATTGACCGCATAACGGTGTTTATTTTCATCATAGATTATCTGCTCAGATGGGGCACAGCGGATTTTAAGCTGAAGGGGGAAAAGCCCTTTTTGCGTTATCCGTTTACGTTTTTTGCTGTGGTTGATCTGATTGCGATTCTTTCCTCTCTGACACCGCTGTATTCGACGCTGAAGGCGGTGCGTATCCTGCGTCTGCCAAAGTGCATGAAGCCCTTAAAGATTCTGCGCTATTCCAAGGGATTTCATCTGATGATGCAGGTGATTCATAAGGAAAAGGATAACCTTTTCACGATTGGGCTTCTGGCAGTTGGGTATATCCTTCTGTCGGCGTTGATATTATTTCAGGTTGAGCCGGATACCTTCGCAAGCTTTCTGGATGCGGTCTATTGGGCGACCATCACGCTGACAACGGTCGGCTATGGGGATATTTGCCCTGCGACGAGCATCGGCAAAATCATTGCCATTGTGACCTCTTTTGTGGGAATTGCGGTGTTCGCTCTGCCGACAGGCATTATCACGGCAGGCTATCTGGCGGAGCTGAAACCAAAGCATAAACGATAACGGGAATCCGAAGGGATGTGAATGAAAAATGGAACAGACAGCATTGACCTACCTTTGCCCCGACTGCATGGCGTATCTGCGCTATGATGGGAAGGAGCAGAAATGGGTCTGCGATTACTGCGGCGGCAAATTTACCAGAGAGGAGCTGGAGCAGAGAGGGGCCGAGACGAAGCAGGATGATTATGAAGTCAAGCCCAGAGCCGAGGCTGCGGAAAATACGGCGGAGATTTCCTATCATTATGAGGAAAATATTACTGAGACGGACGAAGATCTGAGCCATCTGCGCGCGTATCACTGCCCCTCCTGCGGCGGCGAGATTGTGACGGATGATGTAACGGCGGCAACCTTCTGCGTTTTCTGCGGCAACCCGACGATTTTGCCGACACAGCTGGAGGGGGAATACCGCCCCTCTGCGATTCTGCCGTTTGAGACGGATAAGGAGGACGCAAGAAAGGCGTTTTTGCAGCTTTGCAAGGGAAAAAGGCTGCTTCCGAAGGGCTATACCTCTGAGCAGCGGTTGGAAAAGATTACGGGCGTATATGTGCCGTTCTGGCTCTTTGACTGCAAAGCGGATTTTGATTACCATGCGACGGGCGAAAATGTCATCACATGGTCGGATACGCGTTTTATTTATACGAAAACGGATTTGTATCACATCCACCGCGCGGGAACGATGGAATTTGAAAATATTCCTTTGGATGCTTCGGAAAAAATGCAGGATAACCTGATGGATGCGTTGGAACCGTTTCATCTGGAAAAGAAAAAACCATTTGACATGAGCTATCTGAGCGGCTTTCTGGCGGAAAAATATACATACGAGCCGAAGGATTTGTATGACCGCATGACAAAACGCATTACCCCCGGCGTGGAGCATAAGGCGGCGGAGGGCGGCAAAAGCTATCAGCGTGTTTACGGCGTGAAATGTCATACGGATTTTTCCTCTAAGCAGCAAAGCTATATGCTCCTGCCCGTTTGGATGCTGATGAGCAAATATGATGGGAAGGAATATCTCTTTGCGATGAACGGACAGACAGGGAAAATCGTCGGGGAGCTGCCTGTCAGCAACAGCCGGAGCGCGAAATGGTTTGTGATTATTTTCTGCATTTCCTTTGTGATTGTTATGATTGTGCTTGCTCTGTTGGCGATGGGAGGTGTGCTGTGATGAAGAAAAAAGGATTTGTGCTTCTGATGATGGTGTTTCTCCTGCTTTCCGTTCTGCCTGCTTCTGCGGCGGAGCAGAGGGTATTTGACAATGCTGACCTGCTGACGGCGGAGGAGGAGCAGAATTTGCAGCAGTTCTGCGAGGATGCAAAGGAGGAATATGATATTGATTTTGCATACCTCACCACGAAGGATACCGAAGGCTTATCAACAAGGGAATACGGCGCACAATTTTATATAGAACAGAATCTGGGCGTTGGGGAGGATTACAGCGGCGCAATTTTCGTTCTGGATATGAGCGAGCGAGAAGGGCAGCTTGTGACCTGCGGCGAAGCAATGGAAATGATTACGGATGCGGATGCAGATGCCATCTGGGACGAAATCAGCGGCTATTTTTCCAATGGAGATTATTATGGCGGCATGGAGCAGCTTTGGTGGGACGTGGATTCCCTTTGTGCGGATTATCAGACCTACGGCGCAGAAGGCAGACCAAAATCGGATGCGTTTTTCTCGGAAAGTCCTGTTTCGAGTGGTGGCGGCATTGCGATGATTATTCTGCTTGCGGCAGCTTTTTCCGCAGTGATTGCAGGGGTTTCGGTTATGAGCATGCGTAAGGCTTGTAAAAATGTGCATCCCTTTACGGACGGCAGAGCGTATCTGAAGGAAAACGGCTGTCATTTGCGGACGAATCAGGATACCTTTGCAAATACGCATACGACGATGGTGCCGATTCCACGGGATGATGACAACAATCACCACCATACAGGCGGCTTCAGCGGCGGCGGCTCCTTTTCCAGTGGCGGCAGAAGCTTCGGTGGGGGCGGCGGAAAGTTTTAAACCCAAACGATTTGACATTATGTATACGAAATGCTACAATGTCTTTTAAGTGATAAAATGGAGAATTGAGGTGTTGGGTATGTTTTTATTTCCCGTTGATGGTATATTAGAGGTTGTTTTGTCCTATGGGCAGATGATTTCTCTGTTTCTGGTCTTTGTGATTTTTGAGGGCATGATTGCCGCAAAATCCGAAACGGCAAAGCCGGGTCTGGTGTTTATTTTTCTGGTATTCCTGCTGGCGGTCTTTGTCGGCGTTATGTTCCACGATATCAGCTTCTTCGTCTTTATGCTGATTCCTGTTGCGATGTGCTTGATTGCGTTTTTCATTGCCAGAAAGACAAGAGAAAAAAATATTGCGAAGGGCATAAAATATAACAAGGACGGACTGATTGAGGAAGAGCTTAAAAAAATGGAAAAGAATTGAAATTTTTGTATAATAAGCCTTGGCTAATGAATACCAAGGCTTTTTTTATTGCAGAAAGGGAAGGAAGTCCTCTTTTTATCAGACAACAGGGAAAAATACAAACAGAAGGCTTTGTTTTTCGTGTAAATACAGTGTTTTGCAAAGACAGGGGTATTAGGAATTTTTTTGAAAACATAAGAGATATTTATAAAAAAATATGAAAAATTTCTTGTCATGCAAGTATATTTATGATACCATGAGGTATGTATAAAAATACAAAACACAAATGAGAAAGGGGAGGCGCATCCTGAATGGAAGAAAGAGACTATTTAGCAGAAAATGCCGCATATCTGAAAAAAGATTTGGGAAAAAATAATATCTCCCAGAATTTATTTCAGCGTTTTAAGGAGCTGATTACAAACGGACAGCTGCCGGCAGGCTATATGATGCCAAATGAAAACGTGGTAAGCGAGCAGCTTGGCATCGGCAGAAGTACGCTGCGCGAGGCATATACGGCACTGGCGGTGTTTGGTTTTATTCGCCGTTCAAAGGCAGGCACCTTTGTAAATGAAATTGATAATATCGTAAATATTGCGCCTTTCAGCATTACGGTTGAAAATTCTGACCTGAATGACCTACTGGAATTTCGCTATATGCTAGAGGGAGAAACGGCGAGCTATGCCGCGAAGCGCGCAACGAAGGATGACATTGCCCAGCTGGAGTATTATTATGAAAAAATGAAGGAATTTCGCCATAACGTGAATCAGTTCGTGGATTATGACTCTATGTTTCACATGCAGGTGGCGGTGGCAACGCATAATAAGCTCTTGATGAGCACGATGCTTGCATCGAAGGATTCCTTTGAAAACGGGATTCGTCTGGCAATGCGTGAATCGCTGACGCAGAACCCCAGAGTCATTGATGTGACGATTGAGCTGCATGGGAAGATTATCGAAGCGATTAAGGGCGGAGATTATCAGACGGCGTATACCGCCATGCGGGAGCATATTTCTTATGTGAACCTGACGGTGAAGTATGGTTGATGGAAAAAGACCCGAAAAGGGTCTTTTTTTGTGGGGAAAAGTAGCAGTGCAAGCACCGATTGGGTTGATGAAAGCCGCATGGGCAAGAGAGAAAAGCAGCAGTGCTGCGCACTGATTGAGCGCAGTCGCGCTATAATTTTTCTTGGTGAAGACTTAGCTTCACCGAGAAATATTTTCGTCCGAAGGGACACAGATGCATTTTCTTATACAGCGAAAGCTGTAATTCCCTTGTAAACCCTTGTTTTTCCCCCTTTTTCATGCTATAGTAAATAGAAGTATGTCCCTTTTTTACAGGGCTTTTGGAGGTATCAATTTATGGATTTTAAAATAGAAATTGCAAAACTTTTGGCGGCGGCAGCGGAAATTTCCGTTGAGGATGCGGCGGCGGCAGTGGAAATTCCTGCCAAAAAGGAAATGGGCGATTTTGCGTATCCCTGTTTTCGTTTGGCGAAGGTATTCCGCAAGGCACCCCCGATGATTGCTGCGGAGTTAATCGAAAAAATCGAAAAGCCTGCGTTTATCGCAAAGATGCAGGTGGTCGGTGCATATATCAATTTTTTTGTGGACAAGAGTGTATACACAGAGCAGGTGCTTTCTGCCGTTCTGGAGCAGAAGGAAAGCTATGGCAAGAGCGACATGGGCGCAGGCAAAACCGTTGTGATCGACTATTCCTCTCCCAATATTGCAAAGCCCTTCCATGTTGGGCATCTGCGTTCTACCGTAATCGGCAACGCGATTTATAAAATTCACGAGGAGCTGGGCTACCATTGCGAAGGCATCAACCATCTGGGGGACTGGGGGACACAGTTCGGCAAGCTGATTGTTGCGTATAAAAAATGGGGCAGCAAGGAAGCAGTAGAGAAAGACGGGATTCAGGAGCTGATGCGGATTTATGTAAAGTTCCATGATGAAGCAGAAAAGCATCCCGAGCTGAAAATGGACGATGAAGCGCGCCTGTGGTTTGTAAAAATGCAGGAGGGCGATGAGGAAGCATTGACGCTGTGGAAATGGTTCTATGATATTTCTATCAAGGAATTTGAGCGCGTATATGAAATGCTTGGCGTGAAATTTGATGCATACACAGGAGAATCCTTCTATAATGATAAGATGGATGCGGTTGTGCAGGAATTAAAGGACAAAAACCTGCTCAAGGAATCCGAAGGCGCGATGATTGTGGATTTAGAGGATAAAAATATGCCCCCCTGTCTGATTATCCGTAAGGATGGCGGCACGCTTTATGCAACCAGAGATATCACTGCGGCGCTTTACCGCAAGAAAACCTACAATTTTGACAAGTGCATTTATCTGACTGCACTTGACCAAAACCTGCATTTCGCACAGTGGTTTGAGGTCATTCATAAAATGGGCTATGATTGGTACAAGGATTTGATTCATGTGCCTTTCGGTCTGGTTTCTCTGGACAGCGGCAAGCTTTCCACCCGTCATGGGCATGTTGTGCTGATGGAGGATTTGTTAAATCAGGCGTGCGCAGAAACAAAGCGTATTATTGAGGAAAAGAATCCCAATTTGGAAAATAAAGAGGAAATTGCGAAGCAGGTCGGCATTGGCGCGGTTATTTTCAATGACCTGTATAACACAAGAATCAAGGATGTTGTGTTCAGCTGGGAAAGAATGTTGAATTTCGATGGAGAAACAGGCCCCTATGTGCAGTATACGCATGCGCGTGCCTGCTCCATTCTGAAGCGTGCAGGTGAAACGGATTTCAGTGATATCCATTTTGAGGCACTTTCCGACGAGGCATCTTTGGATGTCTGCAAGCTGCTGGAGGCATTCCCTGATAAAATTAAGGATGCGGCGGCAAAGCTGGAGCCCTCTGTTGTCACCAGACATCTGGTTGCGATTGCACAGGCGTTCAATAAATTTTATCACGATAATCCGATTCTCAGCAGTGAACCTGAGGTAAGACAGGCGCGCTTGGCGATTGTTTTCTCTGTAAAAACAGTGCTGAAAAAGGGTCTGGCACTCTTAGGTATCGAAGCACCCGAACAGATGTGATATGCTATAAAAGCGTTTTCAATCTTCTGAAACAAAAACTGCTTGCAGGATTTTGTTTTCAGAGATTATAAAACCTCTAACCGAGGGGCTTTTAATCATCTTAAAATAGATATTCTCTTTATAAAGGAAGGTATTTGTATGAAAAAGTTGAAATTATTTTATAATCCCTTTTCGGGGAATAAAAGCTTTAAATTTGACTTAGATGTTTGTATTGGTATCTTTCAGGAGGGCGGCTATGAGGTGCATCCCTTCCGCACGCTCCATCCCGGAGACATTGACACGCATATTGCCACAATGGACCCGAATTATGATATTATTGTTGCCTCCGGTGGTGACGGTACAGTGAATATTGTGCTGAATGCTATGATGCGCCGTGGTCTGCATATTCCTTTGGGTATCATTCCTTCCGGCACGGCAAATGATTTTGCGACCTACCTTGGCTTCAAAAGCGGCGAGGTGGAGGATGTTTGCAGAACGATTGTTTCTACAAAGCCGGTGGATATTGATTTGGGTTTGGTGAATGATTCCATTTTCTTTATCAATGTCTGCGCAGGCGGCTTTTTCACAAATGTTTCACAGATTGTGGATAAGGATGTGAAAAACGCACTTGGCAGCCTTTCCTATTATTTAAAGGGCGTGGAGCAGCTGCCGCAGTTCAGAAAGGTGCCGTTTCGCATTACGACAAGCGAAGATGTCATAGAGGAGGATTTGTATTTCTATATGATTATGAATTCAGCAGGGACGGGTGGTTTTACGAACCTTTCCCCCGAAGCATCCATTACGGATGGGAAGTTTGAATTTATTGCTATCAAAGGAAAGCCTCTGATTGAAATGACACCTGTTTTGATGAAAATGCTGACGGGGGAACATATTCATGATAAGAATGTGTTGTATCTCAGAGATCATTATTTTAAGATTGAGTGCTTAGATCCCGATTTCAAAATTATGGAATCTACGGTTGATGGAGAGTTGGGACCGGATATGCCGTTTGAAATTAAGGTGATTCCGAAGGCAATCCCTGTTTTTGGGAAATTTGAAAAGGAACCGAAGGAGAATATTATCATGTCTCTTTTGAAAAGCCCCGCAAAGTCTGCAAAACTATAATTGTTTCACGTGAAACATAGCGCATAACAAACAAAAAGCCATTTTATTTCACAAAATAGAGTGGCTTTTTCTATTTTTATATAAATTCCTGATGTTTCACGTGAAACATCGTGTTTTTGCATTGCTTTTTCATATTGATTATACTATTATATAAAAAGAAGAAAAAACGAGAAGGAAAGGCGGGAATTTATGAGCAAAGTTAGAGTCATTGCAGTGACGAATCAGAAGGGCGGCGTGGGAAAGACAACCACAGCCATCAATCTTTCCGCCTGCCTTGCCGCAGAGGGAAAGCGTGTGCTTGCCGTTGATGCAGATCAACAGGGAAATACCACCAGCGGACTTGGTCTGGATAAAAATGATGTCCCTCTGACGATTTACGATGTGTTTTTGGGCGAAGCCACGATTGCAGAGGTAAAGCAGCCGACCTGCATGGATGGCTTGGAGGTAATTCCTGCAAATATCAATTTGACAGGAGCGGAGATTGAGCTGATTGGCAACGACCGCAGGGAATATATTTTGCAGGAGGCGTTGGCAGAGGTGAAGGACGCATACGATTTTATTATCATCGACTGTCCGCCTTCCTTAAATATGATTACCGTCAATGCACTTGTGGCGGCAAATACGGTTCTGGTTCCTATTCAGTGTGAATATTTTGCGTTGGAAGGTTTGGAGCAGCTGCTGCATACGGTAAATCTGGTGAAAAAACGTCTGAATCCCGAACTGGAAATTGAGGGAATTGTTTTTACCATGTATGACGCAAGAACAAACCTCTCCTTGCAGGTTGTGGAGGAGGTTAAGCGTTCTCTGGGGCAGAGTGTTTACCGCACAATTATCCCAAGAAATGTGCGCCTTGGGGAATCTCCGAGCCATGGTCTGCCTATCAATCTTTATGATCCGAAATCCAAGGGCGCAGAGGCTTACGCATTGCTGGCAGAGGAAGTCATGGAAAAGGAGTGGAATTGATATGGCAGAAAAGAAAAGAGGTCTTGGTGCAAAAGGTCTTGGAATCAACGCCCTCATCAATACAGAAGTACAGGATTTGAAAACAGCAAAATCGAATGAAACGGTGACGGAGCTGGATTTGGATTTAATCGAACCCAACCGCAAGCAGCCGAGAAAATATTTTGATGAAACCGCTTTGGAGGAGCTGGCGGCATCCCTAAAGGCATACGGTATGATTCAGCCCATTGTTGTGAAGAAAAACGGGGA
>ERZ835051.3985-NODE-3985-length-10774-cov-3.441366_pt1 | contig 10774 bp, 8 predicted proteins | sample MGYA00519575_ERZ835051 | MGnify/ENA primary metagenome ERZ835051 (study PRJEB31850, sample SAMEA3708769) | human gut metagenome | biome: human gut; feature: human-associated habitat; material: faeces | place: China | collected 2014 ... | reverse complement strand
GGTTACCCAGTGTACCCCATGAACCTTTCAGTTTCAACATATCCAGCCAAGTGATGTCTTTCATCCATTCTTCTTCGCTCATCAGCCAGCCAAGACCTACGGAATAGAAATTCTGCCATTGATTGCCTGTATACGAAAAGGCGGAAGAGCCATCGCGACGGTAAGAACCGTTGAACAGGTATTTACCTTTATAGTTATAGAGGATACGTGCCAGTACAGATACCGTAGAACGTTCCCATTGTGTACTACCATTGGTAGCAGTGGCTGCATCACCGATGCTTACATACCATTTGTCTGAGTTATCCGGTATGACCAGACCTACACCTTGTGTGCGTCCGGCATTCAGGTTTTCGAGTTTATTGTAATAGGTTGTGAAACCGGCGGTGGCTGTCAGGCTGTGATCACCCCATGAATTGGTGTAGGTCAACAGATAATCACTCTGCACTTTCATTTCCGTTTCTTTAGCCTGGGTGACTCCGGTCTTGCCGTTACCCAATGTGGCTATATCTCCTTCGGCACTGGCGTCATATACCTGAATAATCGGTGTATAAGTCCGTGTGCTGTTTGAAGCATAATCCAGTGAGAACATGGCTTTGAACTGGAAATGTTTCAGGAAGTCCCATTGCCCGTATATATTGCCCGAACCACGGTAGTTCTCCGCTTTTGTAGTGTTCGCTTTCAGGTCAACGTCCACCATCGGGTTATTCATCTGTGCTTTCTGGAATCCGGGGAGGGAAGTATATAAGCCATATTCCTTATTATATACCTCTGCCACCGGAGCTGCACGCAAGGCAGTGGCAACGCTCTTTGAATCGGCCGGCAGCATACGTGCACCGTTGAATTGGAAACCTACTTTGAAGTTATCCGTCACTTTGTAATCATTGCTGATGTTCAGTGTGATTTTGCTATACTTCTCATGTTTGATGTTTCCTTGTTCGTAGGCATAGCCTGCACCGAGGTAGAAGCTATGTTTATCGGAAGCACCTGTGATACTGATGTTGTTGTTAGTGATGAATCCGGTCTGGAAGATTTCGTCCTGCCAGTTGGTGTTGCCTGTCCAGTCCGAGAAATTATATTCCGGATTACCTTCATTTCTTAACTGTTCGTTATACAGCAACTTGAAGCCATCTGCATCCACCATCGCAATTTTGTTGGTAATGGCTTTGAAACCAAATGAGCCGTTGATGTTTACACGGGTCTGTCCTTCTTTAGCTTTCTTGGTGGTGATGATGATAACACCATTAGCACCACGTACACCGAAGATGGCAAGTGAAGATGGGTCTTTCAGAATTTCCATAGACTCAATGTCCTGTGGATTCAGGAAGTTGATGTTGTCATTGAACAGCCCGTCTACTACGTACAATGGTTTGTAACCATTGATAGAATTTGTACCGCGTACACGGATTTCCGGGTCGGCACCAGCCTTACCGGAGTTGATGATTTGTACTCCGGCCACTTTACCTTGCAGGGCGGACAGTGGGTTGGCAACCGGTTTGTTGGCAATCTCATCCCCTTTGATATTGGTGATAGATCCCGTCAGGTCGCGTTTTTTTGCGCTACCATAACCGATGACTACTGTTTCGGCAAGCATTTGTGAGTCTTCTTTCAACTGTACATTGATGACATTGCGGTTGCCTACTTTGATGCTTTGCTTCTCCATACCTACGTATGAGAATTCGAGGGTAGCATCTGCAGGAACTTGGATTGAGTAATCGCCATCCAGTCCGGTCACTACACCGGTGTTGGTTCCTTGTACCACTATGGATACACCAATCAACGGTTCTTTAAATGAATCGGTAACAACACCTGTTACAGTGTGTTCCTGAGAGAATGCGGCAGTGCCTATCAACAGGAAACATGCCGTCAAGAATAGATTTTTAAGCCTTAGGGCTCTCTTCATAGGAGGGTTCAGGTTTCTCTTCATTGCATTAAATTTTTATGTGAATGATATATTGCATCAGAACAATGCAAATGAAAAAAAGATTTCGAGGTCATTCAAATCCCGGTTTTTTAACACAATTCCTTTTGTAAAACAGGGCTTGGAAAGATGCTCGTTTTTCTTTGGTAGTAAGCGTAAAAATAATATCTTTGTATTATCGTAATGGCTGTTACCGTAATATCTGTTGCGATAATAATATCAATGAGCATGTGCTTACTTGCTAAAGGATAGTATATTATGAAGTTTTATGATCGTGAAGAAGAACAAGATTTATTAGAGAATATCCGTGCGAATTAATATCTGTATTTCTTGAAATATTGAATTGTAAACAAAGAAAAGCCTCCGGGAAACTAATTCCGAAGGCTTTTTCTTCTTACATTTTTAACTGTATCTAAATATTTGTGCGGGTGATAGGACTCGAACCTACACGCCTCACGGCACCAGATCCTAAGTCTGGCGCGGCTGCCAATTACGCCACACCCGCAGTGGCTTTCTTGTTAAGCGACGGCAAAGATAGAAAGATTTTTCTTTTCAGCAAATAGTTTGGTGCAGAAAGTAATTATTGAACCACTTTTAAGAGTTCCCGTGCCCTTTCAATGATCGTATCTATCCCTTTGTCTTCATCTTCTTTTGCCATATCTACTTTCTCATCCGGGTCAATGCCGAATTCGATATGTTGCTTTTCGGCATCCAGATGCGGGCTGGCAGAAAAACGTACTCCCCAGCCGTTAGGAAGTTCCGAAGAAAAAGGTAAACCTGAACCACCACCGGTTTTGTCACCTACTAAAGTGACATTAGGAAAGTAGCGCATAGCGTTCACGAAATCATTCGTTGCACTGTAAGAGTGGCGATTGGTGAGAAGCATTACCTTCTTCTGCCAACGAATGCTGTTGGATGGTTCCAGATAAATAGGTTCAGGATCAGAGAAATCACTGTGTCCCTTTCCTGTCTTATGCTGGATGTATCCCGTCAATACCTTTTCATTAGTGAAGCGGGAGGCAATACGCTCAGAGTAAGTAAGATTACCTCCGCCGTTATTTCGTACATCGAAAATCAGTCCGCTACATGGAGCAAGGTAGGAGAGAACTTCGTCCAGATTACCGTTGCCGACACCATTGGAGAATGATTCGTAATAGATATACCCTATGTTGTCTTCAAGGATTTTATATTTGAGGCCACCGGCGATACGATAACTCTTTCCAAGATACTGCCGTTCAATGATACCCTCGTTGAAATTGCGTGGATAATCCAGGTACCAGTCCCAGTATCGGGCCATATTCGAAGAACTGTACAGATTGACATGGCCATCCTTCAGTTCCGCCAGCATACTGTCAAGTACTTGGAATAACCCATCGTTGGGCATATTCGAAGTAATGAGAGGCTGGTACTCGTCATGAATGGCTTTCCAGTCTATCTGTTTATAGTCAAGGAAACAATATTGTTCGTCGATAATCTTCCACAAGGCTTCGAAATTGCCTTGCGGAGAGTTGTTGAACTCTTCTTCCCGAATGCAGCTTGAAAACAATGGCAGCAATATGAAAAGTATTCCAAGCCACCTTAATTTAATATGATATATTCCTTTTATTTTCATTATTCTATCACCTTAATACGGTGTCGCTTTATCACTCTATTTTCTTTTCTTATCACGAATGAGAAACAACTCTTTTACAAAACCTACCATAAATACGTGCGAGTAGGTATGCATCCTTATGCCATTTACTTTTGCCTGTTGTGCATCCCAGAGATAAGCCAGGCGCATTTTTGCCCTTCCTACCGGAAAATCAACAGTCAGCATTTGCCGCAGGGATGGCTGATTGTGCAGGGAGGTGAAGTTTATCACTCCGCCCCAGTTGCCCAGCGTAAATATCTCGTAGTACGATTGTCCGTAATTCGGGCAGAACATAACGCCTGCAAAAGGAAGATTAACCTGATAGCGCAGGCTGATGGGATAGTTTTTGATCCGTAAATCCCATATTGCCATTCCGGATGCATCCAGATTGATATAAGCGCGTGCCTGTGCCGGATTATTGCCATTGCGCAGATTGTAGACAAAGCCACCGTTGAGGTCGATCAACCCTCCGGCAAGCAACTTGAAGTTGGAAGTAATCGGGAAGTTGTAGTGCAACCCGTAATTCCAGTTGGCAAGCCCGGAGAATGTATTGTTGTTATCCACACGGTTGTGGGTATAACCGAAATCAGCCTGGAAAAAACTTTGCAGGGATACGTTGCCATTCATCCACTTGGTCATGCGCATGCTCTCGCGTGAAATGCGGAAGTCTATGCCTTTGTATTCCTGCGGTGACAGGTAAGTGTCGTACACATTGGTGTAACCGACGCCATACATGGTGGCACGGGTTATAAAACGTGTCCGGGCCGAAGAGTCCGCTCTTAATTCCTGTAGCGCCCTGTCTTCCACACTTTGCGCCTGTATACTTCCGCCTGCCAGAAGCAGACATCCCATTAGTATTACACCAATCTTATTTAGCTTCATTGATAGAGTTGCTTATCACTAATCATTAGCCGTTAATCACTTAAAACAGTTTCATCTGTCCTGTTATCTCGTCCCGGATATCGTCTTCACTTTTGCCATGATCCGGGTCCAGTATTTCCGGCTCTTCTTCATTCTGCTCTTCCGTTTCCTCAGTAACTTCGGGTTGCCTTGTAGGTTCCAGTTCATTGACAGTTTCCATCGTGAACGTAGTGATGCGTTTACCTTTTGCCTTGAAACCTTTTACGGCAATAAATTCATCAGCTTCTATAATCATCGGTTCGCGGAAACTGTCATGTCCGCCGAATATAATCTCCAGACGGGGATAACATTCATCCGTCAACAGGATCAGGCGATTATTCTTGTTCTCTCCCATATAGTTCTGCTTGCGGTTGGTTGCTTCCATGCAGAAACGTTTGATATACGGGAAATTCTGCTGATCTGCATCGTAGAGCACAGCGGTCCATACCTTGTTCGGATCAAATTTCTCCAATATTCGGATGTTAGCCTCATAGTGATTGCTAAGGTCGAAGTTGGTGATGTAGAAATCTCCGTTATCATGTACTACCAGGATGCTGTCGTCACTCTGGAATTCTCCCAGATATTCACCCCGTCCGTCATAGTTGAGTCGAAGTACGTCGCGGTCGAACCAGACTTTCCGTCCGCCCAGTGTTGATCCGCCACGCTGTTTCAGGGCAATCTTGTGCACCGGAAGCTTGGTTAGTATATTACCTCTTGCCTGGCGTCCCTTGATGCTGATGTTGCTGAAATCTTCTTCGAAGATAATGCGGCGCACACGCGGATTGGGCTTCAAGGTTACTTTGATGACTTCCGCTTCACCGTTAGGATTGGCTGTGAAGTACATGATGCGTGAATCGGGTGTACCTTGAGTTACATCATATTCACGGTCGCGGATGATGCTTGTTACGGCAAACCGCTTGATATACTGTGTACCTTCTTTTCCGTCGCGATAAACAACGTTGTAGATTGTACGCTTGTCGTTCTTCTTGAAAACGTTGGCATAGAGAATATTTTTGCCTACGAACTTCTTGTCTGATACGGGAGTAACCAGATAGCGTCCGTCCCGGAAGAAGATGATGACATCATCAAGACTTGAGCAGTTACACAGGAATTCATCCTTCTTCAGACCTGTGCCGATGAAGCCTTCTTCACGGTTGATATATAGTTTTTCGTTGGCTTCCACCACTTTACTTGCTTCGATGGTGTCGAAGTTTCGCAATTCTGTGCGGCGTGGGAAATTCTTGCCGTATTTGTTTTTCAGCATTAAATACCAGTCTACCGTATATTCCACGATATTTGCCAAATGATGGTCTATTTCCTCTATGTCCGCTTTCATGCGAGCAATGAGTTCTTCCGCTTTGTCAGAGTTGAACTTGAGGATACGTCCCATCTTTATCTCCATCAATTTGAGGATATCCTCCTTAGTTACTTCGCGTATGAATCGTGGATAATAAGGCGTCAGACGTTCGTCGATATGTGCGCAAGCAGCATCCATATCCTTGGCTTGCTCAAATTCCTTGTCTTTATAAATGCGTTCTTCGATGAAGATCTTTTCCAGTGAAGCAAAGTGCAGACTTTCCAGTATTTCGTCTTTGCGTATTTCCAGTTCCTGGCGTAGCAAGGATAGGGTATTGTCTACCGATTTTCTCAGTACATCGCTAATGGTGAGGAAATGAGGTTTCTGGTCGTCGATGACGCAACAGTTAGGTGATATGCTAACCTCGCAGTCCGTGAAAGCATACAGGGCATCGATTGTTTTGTCCGAAGAAACGCCGGGGGCAAGATGAACAAGTATCTCCACGTTTCCGGACGTGAGGTCTTCTACTTTCTTTATCTTGATCTTGCCTTTCTCACTTGCTTTCACAATGGAGTCACAAACACTGGCTACCGTCTTACCATAAGGAATTTCTTTGATGGCAAGTGTCTTGTTGTCGATCTTCTCGATTTTAGCACGTACACGCACTGCACCTCCGCGTTCACCGTCGTTGTATTTAGAAACGTCGATGCTACCGCCAGTCTGAAAATCCGGATAGAGCTTGAACTCTTCCTCGTGCAGATAGCAGATGGATGCATCGCAAAGTTCATTGAAGTTATGGGGAAGTATTTTGGAAGAAAGACCTACGGCAATACCTTCTACCCCTTGTACCAGGAGCAAAGGGAACTTTACCGGTAAAGTTACCGGTTCCTTGTTTCGTCCATCGTAGGAGAGTTTCCATTCGGTTGTTTTAGGGTTGAATACCACATCGAGGGCAAACTTAGACAGACGTGCCTCGATGTAACGGGGAGCAGCCGCACCGTCGCCGGTGAGTATATTACCCCAGTTTCCCTGGCAATCTACGAGCAAATCTTTCTGTCCCAGCTGTACCAATGCATCACCAATGGAAGCATCACCGTGCGGGTGAAACTGCATGGTATGTCCTACGATGTTTGCCACTTTGTTGTAGCGCCCATCTTCCATACGCCTCATGGAGTGTAAGATGCGTCGCTGCACAGGCTTTAAACCATCATTGATGTGGGGTACGGCACGTTCCAGAATAACGTATGAAGCATAATCCAGAAACCAATTCTGGTACATACCGCTAAGTTGGTATTTTGCTTTTACGTCTTTCGTGTCAGCGGGTTTATAATCCGAATGTCCTTCGTTCCCTTCCGGGAGGTTCTTTTCCAAGTCGTCTTTCGGTGCTTCAAAGTCTTCGCTCATATCTATTTCGGGAATATCTATTCTGAATAATCACTGAATTTTTCAGTCGAACGCAAAAATACGAAATTTCTTGGGAAAATCTGCAAATGAAGACTTTTTAATTATCTGGAAAAGAAAGGTACATCTTGGATGTACATAAGCTACAATCTGCAGATGAATAATAAATTATCATTTATCAGATGTTGCATGTGTGATTTTCTCTTTTGCATTCAATGTGTTATTATATCATAAATAAATGCTTTTCAAATAAGACATTTATGGCCGAAAACGCACTATTTGAAATGTGAGTTTTTTTCTCTAATATGTGGCGTTTGGCTGCTTGTGGGCGGCATTTCGTTTTTTTGTCAACTTTCCGAATCTACTTGTAGAATTTATGAATGAGAATGGAAATAAGAAGGCGGATGGTTGTAAAGTGTTGATCGTTAGCATGATATCTTATGACTTTTTGTCCAGTTAACAAGTCGTTTCCTATCTCATTTCCTGCATTTCAAATAGTAAGAAAACGGCCCTTTTCGTGAAAAACTGTTTTTGGTGTAGTGGAATAATAATCGGATCTTTGTAAAAGCAAAAAGATAAATTATTTGAAACAGAATTAAGCAGAATATGAACAAGCACTTTTACCTTAAGCATAAGATTATGTCTTTCAATGATCCCCGTATTCAGAATATGATTTCCCGTGAGGGCGGTAAGGCCTACGGTACTTATTGGTATATTTTGGAGAAACTGAGCTTTCTGCCCGATATGGAAGCGGACATGAAATATCTGAAACCTTTTGCCACCCGTAATTTTACTTATCCTTATATGATGAAGATCGTCACGGATTTCCAGTTGTTCACTATTGTCGGAGATCATTTTTCACCCGTGCAGCTAAATACGAAATACGTTGAAGAGCCGCAAAAAAAGGAAGAGGATGTGGAGGTGAAACCGACAAAAAATACTGCGAAAAACAGTGGGCAAAACGGCAAAAAGTACATGAATATCACCATTGCGACACGGCGCGAACCTGATAAGTATGAGAATACACATACAGTATTTATGAGTCAAACCAAAGAAGAACGGGAAGCGGGAACGGGACGCATTTACATTGGCAGTGGAAAAGGATTCGATTTTACACCGGCTGCAACGACTCCGGAAAGCGTAGACCAAATGCCAGTAGCATCAGACACGGACGATCTGCCTTTTTAAACCATGATCTACGACCTGAATAACATACTCGATAAAGAGCGTTTTAAACGTCGTTCGAACGATCTGTACAAGAAGAAAGCGGTCGTCGAACTGACCGAGAAAAAACGCAAAAGAACCCTGTCGCAAAATAGCTACCTGCATTACCTGCTCGGATACTATGCGATGGAAACGGGAAATACTATCGAATATGTGAAACGGGAATATTTCAAAAAACTGTGCAATCCTTCGCTGTTTCTGATTCCGAAACATGATAAATATATCGGAGATGTGTACGACTACCGCAGTTCCGCAGGGCTGACAACCGTCGAAATGACACAAGCGATAGAACGGTTTAGGAATTGGAGTTCATCCGAATGCGGGATATACCTTCCATCCCCCGATGAAGAAGCATTCCTGCAAAGCATTGAAATGGAGCTTGAAAGACACAAGAATTATTTATGAATGAGATCGAGCAGAAAACGTTCAATACAGTGGCCCATATTTCCGCAGGGAAGGCACTTTCCAAACTAATTCCGACCACTGCGACTATGGGGGAGATATTCTCTCTGATGAAGGATGCCGACAGCGAGGAAGTACGAAAGGCGCTACGCAGTCTGACGCGATCCGGAAGGCTCACATACGGCAGAACGATAAATGACTTTTACTTTAAAATTAATACGGATGGAAAAGAATAAAGACGACCCCCAAGGTGAATTTTACCGGTTGCTGAACGAGGAAAAAAGACTGATACGTCAACTCGGACGTACAGGGCTATGCACCGGGAAACTAAAAGAACTGAGCCGTATTCAGGCTCGCAGGGCCAAAATTGGCAAGATATTAAACATTGGAATGTTATAATCCGAATGGACGGCTTTATTCGATTAAATAGAAAGTTCTTCACGAATGTTTATTGGTCGCAGCAACGCACCTTTAGTCTGTCGGAAGCGTGGCTCGATTTGATTCAGATGGCACGATTTGACGCGGAACCAGCAACGAAAGAACTACCTAACGGTCGCTTGATAACTATTAAACGAGGCGAAATACACGCGGGTTTGCGATTCTTATCCGATCGTTGGGGCTGGAGTGTCGAAAAGACGCAGCGATACATCAATAAGCATATTAAAAAACACGAAATCGAACGCCGAACCGAACACGGAGAAAGCATTATAAGTCTCTGTAATTACGAGTATTACAATCCGATGGAAGGCACTCTGCCGAACACTACCTCAGACACTATGTCAGACACTACCCCGTACACTGCCCGAACACCGACCAGTACGAATAATAAGAAAGATAAAGAAGTAATATATAAAAAAACTCTCTCTAAAGAGAGAGTAAAAAAAGATTTCGTACCGCCGTCTCTTTCGGACATGGAGGAATACTTTGAGCAGAATGGATACACTCGTGATGCAGCTAAAAAAGCGTATCTCTACTACACCGCTGGAGATTGGGTTGATAGCAAAGGGAATGCAGTAAAAAACTGGAAGCAGAAATGTGTTCAGGTTTGGTTCAAGCCGGAAAATCAACTTTTCAAAATGCCTTTGTAGCTATGTTTATCATCGAAACCAAAACGCAGAAATTATACGAAATTAATCCGGCGAAGCCGCATGGCGAGAATTACATGACTTGCCCGGTGTGCTCGGAAACCCGCAAAAAGAAGCGGGAAAAGTGCTTCGTATGGAATGCGGACAAACAGATAGGTCACTGTTGTCACTGTAATGCCACTTTTTCGGCACATATGTCGCTTAAATCCCGGCAACCAAAGGATTATGTCATTCCGGTATGGAAAAACAAAACTGAACTATCGGATGAAGCAGTAAAATGGTTTGAAGGCCGGATGATCTCGCAAGCTACGATTCGGGATATGCGGATTTATTCGGACAGAGAGTGGATGCCGCAGTTCGGTAAGGAGGTAAAGGTCATTTGTTTCCCGTACTTCATCGAAGGCAAATTAGTCAACATCAAGTACCGCGGGCCTAAAAAGTCATTTCGGATGGTAAAAGATGCAGAGCTGACGTTTTACAACTTCAACTGCACTTCCGAAGCCAAAGATTTGATTATCTGCGAAGGTGAAATGGATGCACTCAGTTTTATCGAGGCTGGGTTTAAAAATGTTGTTTCTGTACCGAATGGGGCCGGGGCTACGGATTTACCCTATCTCGACAATTACATCGACAGTCTCGGACACATCGAGCGATTCTATATCGCGACGGATTTTGACGATGCAGGATTGAAGTTACGCAACGAGTTGGTACGTAGGCTGGGCTCCGAAAGATGCTTGATCGTCACCTACAAGGGACGTAAAGACGCCAATGAGTTGTTGATTGCCGAAGGTGGCCTGGCTATCCGGGAGGTAATCAAAAACGCTCAGGAGATTCCGATTCAGGGATACATCCATCTGTCTGATCGATATGATGATATTTTCGCCATGTACCAACATGGGCTTCCGGAAGGGAATCGT
>ERZ835051.3979-NODE-3979-length-10788-cov-3.276437_pt1 | contig 10788 bp, 10 predicted proteins | sample MGYA00519575_ERZ835051 | MGnify/ENA primary metagenome ERZ835051 (study PRJEB31850, sample SAMEA3708769) | human gut metagenome | biome: human gut; feature: human-associated habitat; material: faeces | place: China | collected 2014 ... | reverse complement strand
CAAAAGTCAAAAGACTCCACTTCTTAAAAACTGAATTCATTTTCATGTTTTCTTCTTTTTAATAAATTAATAATTGAATTTGATGAAATAGACTTGCCGTCCATCATTTTTATTTTTCAGAACAGATTCATTTGAAGGCAAACGCCCCCGGAGAAATACTTGCCGTTCTGCAAGGAAGCCTGCAACAATAAATGTTTCCATAACAGGCAGTCGGCTCCGATATTGACCTCGTTGCCGGTATATTCGGCAATGGCACGCAGGCTTTTCAGGAAGGACGGCCGGAAGGTGATGCCTCCCACGGGACCGTTCCATTTGCGGTTGCAACTGCGCTTCCATTTGCGGTAAGCCAGATGGAAACCAATGCAGTGTCCTTCTATGTCAAGATGTTTGGTGGCGGCAACATAAACATTTCCGAATATCTGATTCTTGTTTTTTTCCGGCAGACCGGTTTCATGAGCATTATTGTCTGTCGTGACGGGATCATTGCTTCCTACAGCAATGCCCGGCCACCATTTATCTTCTTTAACGGGTCTGATTTTCACGGAAAAATAACGGTCTTTATGATAAAAACCGATATCATCCTTATTGCCGTTCTTCAATCCTTTTTGCAAGGTGCAAGTATATCCTAACTCAATCCACGAAAAGGGAGTGATGCTTAAATAATGGTTTGTAGTATGATATTTTCCTCTGCCCAAAGGATTGAAACCCGCATCCGGCAAGAACTCCTTATTCAGGAAATGCGCCCCTACACGAATTTCACCGGCATCATCCATATCCGCACTGGGCACATGAATCAGCCCGCTCATGCCTGTATATTGCTGTGCAGGAGCAGAAAAGGTTCCAGTAAGCAGAAATCCCCAAAGAAACAACCACCTAAAAATTCCTATTCCCCGTTCTTCCTTTCTCATTCCCCTCCACCTCCTTCCTTAACGCTAAAGTCCGGTGACATCCGGTTGGCTCCCCATTGCAGGCAACTACGGTCAAAGTGGCCCTCCCTTTCGTTCTCTTCCGGATCGGTAGTGTACATCTTCATATCATATACCAGAGCCATGATGTCATACGTCAGGCGGAAATTGGAAGCCGGACGTACCTGCACCTTTCTTGCCTTCCGCTTGTAAGGCGGAATCATCATCACCACTTTGAATCCCCCATTTTCCTTGCCCTTGTCACTATACTGTGCATATACTCCTACCGTGCTATGTCTGAAGTGGCGCATAACTTCAGCCATCACGCCATAATCTTCATAAATATACCGTCCACCATGCAAACGGAACTCCGTATTCACCTTTTCCAGATAAACGTTCATACCCGCTTGTCCGGTCACCCGTTCCATCTTGCTACATTCCCAATCAACAGCCATGGAACAGAATCCCGTTATTCCCGCCTGCGCGTCTATTGCCAGCCAACGGTTCACAGGATACATCCATTTAAGATCCAGCCCATAACGCTCCCTTCCGAACAGCCCCCCACTTATTTTCAAGAACTGGCTTCCGTTCCAGTCCCATTCTTTAGAAAGCACCGCCATATTCAGACGAACCTTTTTGTAACGGCCACCATAATCGTTATAGACCGGTACAATGGCTTGTCCCGCCAATTTCCACTGCCGGCCCATATTCCACTTCACGCCGGGAGTCAAGTTCACCAGCACTTCATAAATCTTACCATAAAAAAGATCTTGGTAATGCAGTTCAGCTCCGGCAAAGATTTCCACTTTCGGCTTCACCATTTCCTGTGAACGCAATGCCGGCATACCGACAAGCATTCCAGCCGCCAACAGAATTATTTTTTTATTCCACTCCATATCCAGCCTTATATCCTATGCAGCAATGCATTTACTATACGTGCGCAAGCCTGTCCGTCCCCGTATGGATTCACCGCTTCGCTCATTTTTTCGTATACACCTTCATCATCCAGCAACACGGAAACCCCATCCACTATCTTGTCATAGTCCGTGCCTACCAGTTTCACTGTTCCGGCCTCCAGTGCCTCCGGACGCTCGGTCGTATCACGCATCACCAATACCGGTTTTCCCAATCCAGGTGCTTCCTCCTGAATGCCGCCGCTATCTGTCAGTACCATGCAGCTTTTCTCCATCAGACAGACAAAGCTCAAGTATTCCAACGGCTCAATAAAAAACAGATTTCGAAGACCGGATAAATCCTCTCCGAAAACTTCATGAATCGGTTTACGTACATTCGGATTCAGGTGCATCGGATAGACAAAGTCCACCTCCGGGTATTTTCCTGCCAACGCCTTGATGGCACGGCACATACAGATAAATCCATCCCCGAAATTCTCTCTGCGGTGCCCGGTTATCAATACCAATCTCCTGCCGGTGTCCAAACGGCTACTATCATATCCTGCCTCCTTCAGTTCCTTGTCCAGACGCACACCCAACTCTTTTTCTTCCTTCATTTTCCTTACCACCCAATATAAGGCATCAATCACCGTATTACCGGTCACCATTATTCGACTGGAATCCACCGCTTCCCTCATCAGGTTAGTCCTGCTTAACGGTGTTGGAGAAAAATGGTAAGTCGCCAACCGTCCTGTCAGCAGACGGTTCATTTCTTCCGGCCACGGACTATAGATGTCATGCGTGCGCAGTCCGGCTTCCACATGTGCCACCGGAATTTGCAGGTAAAAAGCCGATAGTGCGGCAGCGGTTGAAGTCGTGGTGTCTCCATGTACCAGCACCACATCCGGCCTTTCTTCTTTCAGCACGTCACGCATTCCTGTCAACACCCTTGCCGTCACGTCATACAGGTCTTGCCCCTGCTTCATGATATTCAAGTCATAGTCCGGCTTGATGCCGAATATCTCCAGCACTTGATCCAGCATTTCCCGGTGCTGTCCGGTTACGCATACCACCGTTTCCACCCGTTCTTTCTGCTTTTGGAATTCTTTCACCAACGGAGCCATTTTGATAGCTTCGGGACGTGTACCAAAAACAAGCATTACTTTTTTCATTTGCCATTATAATTTTTTACAAATCAACCACCAGACGTATTTTACCAGATGAATCTGCCGTTTTATTCTTTTCGGTTCTTTTATCAGCCGGTAGGCAAATTCCAGATTATGTTCCACCCACCATGCCGGAGCACGTTGTACATGTCCCGTATATACATCAAAACTGCCGCCTAATCCTTGGAAGATGGCATTATGCCGTTGCCGTATCTCTTCCATAAGCAGTTCCTGCTTGGGCGACCCCATAGCTACGAACACCACATCCGGACACTTCTCCACAATATCGTCTATTAAATTTTGCTTTTCTTCTTCTGTCTTGATATAGCCGTCCCGATAGCCTACAATGCGGATAGCTTTATACTCCCGGCAGAGTTTTTCTACAGCCTCCTCTATTACTTGCGGTTTACTGCCTACTAAATAGAAGGTCTTTTCTCGATAGAAACGTGCTACTATTTTCAGCCAAAGTTCGCAGCCCGGCACTTTACAAGCGCATTTATATCCCTTTTGTTTGAGTGCTATTTGTGCACCCGCCCCGTCGCAGTAAGCTATATTGCGGTTTATGATGGCACGTGTCTGCTCCGTAGCGTGTAGTATCTTTTCCGCATTGATGGCTACAAGGATGCCTTTATGCATATCCATATAGTGCAATAATTGTTCTTCGGAGATGAAAGGGAAAACATCAACTCCGTTTAATGAGACTTTATTCATGATTATTTAGTCAGTTTGTTTTTACGACTTGTTTCTGGGTGAGCTATTTTATGCAAATATTATTTCTTTGTATTTCTTTATCATTCTCTCTTCCGTAAACACTTTTTCGTATTTTAATCTGGCATTTAAAGATAACTTTCTGTATTCTTCACTATACGGCATTGGCAAATTATTCAATCCTTGAATAAGCGAACCGAAATCAGGAAATACAAAACCTGTTTCCCCGGCTTCGTTTACATCAAGTACGGCAGAAAGATTGTTTGTAATCAGAGGTTTTCCAAACATACAGCCTTCTATAAGAGACAAGCCCAATCCTTCTTTCTGCGAAAATAAACATACATAATCATATCGGTTCAAATTCTCCTCTATATCGACAAACCCGATATAGTGATACTGTGATTCATTTTCTATCTCTTTTTTCAGAACTTCTAAATCACTTCCTGTTCCGGCAAAGAATATATGTATATGTGCTGCAAGTTTTCCTCTTGTCTGCCTTACAATTTCCACCTGCTGTTTTACTGTGCATATTCTTCCTGACAACAATATATGGATTTCGCTTTTATCAGCCTTTACATTCCTGTCATTACGAAAATCCTTTATCCCGTTAAATACAACTATAATGTGCGAAGCCGGTACATGGAAATAATTTATTAAATTTTCTTTCACTCCATTAGATACTGCTACAACTGTTTTGGGAAAGAAACTAAAAAAACGCAGATTATTAAATGTATTATGTGCTACATGAACAATGTGTAATTTCTTTCGTAATAAAAAGCTAAAAAGCAATAGTAATGATGTGCTTTTACGATGATGGGAAAGAAAAACGGTATTATCATTTGCCAATTCGCGGACTGCTTTCCATCCAAATGAAACAAACTTGGCCCTATTCCAATAATCAGGTACAATCTCTGCAAAATGAGTTTCAGTTAAGACCACTGGCATTACTTCTTCATTCAGTTTTTCTGCCAATTGCAAAGCTACATCCTGTGCCCCGCCTTTATTTAAAAAATTGGGATATACAGATATTATCTTTATTGTATTATTCATTGTAATATTGCTTTACGATTTGAAAAGCATATAGAAACCAAGCCTGAAATTCAATATAAGGAATTCTATTTTTACCGTAAACAAATATTTCAGGTACCATATACCCCTTTTTCTTAGTATAGAATTTATCGTAAGTATATCTCAGAAGTTTTTGCACCATTTCCTTGTCAGGCACATATTTAGTAAAGAATACCAATGCCTCCGCTACATCCCGTCCGTCTACTTTCACAAATAGCCAAGTGTTGTATGGTGTATAACGTTTATCGTAGCGGACGGGACGGATATAGCCTTTACCCTCAATAAAAAGAGTTTTATAATAAATAATTCCTTTATTTATAACTACACTTGCATCAAAAGGAAGATATTGCTTTACCGAACAGATAGCTTGCAGAATATAAGACTGATGAAAACAATCAATGGTAGCACGTGAAGGTTTTCCTGCATAAAACCAGCTTCCGTCCTCGTTCTGTTTATGGCAGACATATTGTATTCCTCTTTGTCCTAATTTCACAAAAGTATTATTTCCGTATTTTACCCCCAACTTTATCAAAAATGCACTAATGATGGCACTGGCATTATAAACTTCTTTCTTCAATGTGGGGCCATAATAGAAATAGACACCTTGCTCCTTATGATCTATGTACCCTAATTCTTCAATAAGATAAGTTGCGATGGAATAAAGCAACTCTTTTTTCTCCGTCTCCGGTATTTCTCCGGAATGTTCTTCCAGTAAAAATTGCCCGAACCAAACGGTGTTCAATGGTGTCGGATCATCGGCAGAATTCTCATAAAGACTGATTGCTATTGTGATACCTTGTTTCAATGCAAAGTTCTTTGTTTTATGTGAACGCAATAATAACATTCGTCTATAAAGTTTTCCTATGATTTCCTTATTATTCGATATCGCATAAGCTTTCAATAGAGCGACATTACTTTGTGGAGTTATCGGATATAATCCATTTGGAGGACGTTTCATATTTCTTAGATTATAGGGACATAATCTAAAGAATGTCCGCAATAATACATTCATTTTGCGATTATTGCCTAATAAATGTTCGGGTACGTGATTACATTCTATATAGTTATAATCTTGTGATTTCAACCACGTTTCCAGTCCATACAGCATTTCATTTACTTGAGGGAACATAAGATAAAAAGTAAATCAAGTGGTTATTTTACTAATCAATGGTAAAAATTTGCCATTTGATTGAATAATAAGTTTGTTAACATATTTAAGCTCTACTCTGGCATCCTCTCCTAATGCACTTTCAAAATGGCTTTTGAGGAACCGAGTATCAGTATCTGTATATTTGGTATTAGGAATAATCAACACAATTAATTCTCCTTTTTTCTCTTGGATATATTGCAAGCCATCAATATGCTCGTATATTTCAGAGTGTAAATTCAGTGCTGTTAGTGAAGTATATCCACCATCTTTTCTATATATAACAGATTTGTCCCAATGTCCCCAAATGCCACTTAGCAACCTATACTCTTCTTTATGTATTGGGCAGTGATGGTCAACATAAGAAGAAATATCTCCTGTTCGATAGCGTATTAACGGAAAATATTTATTGATAAAAGTAGTACCAACTAATTCTCCTTGCTTGTTCTTTTCACTAATAATCTTACCATTATCATCAAGCAACTCACAATAACCATAGCATGGCTCAATATGATAATATTCAGAGCCGGGACAGCTACCTGCCATAATCAGCTTCTCACTATGACCATATGAAGCATAAATAGGGATATATAATTCTTTTTCTATAAAATGGCGCTGTTCATCCGTCACGCCTTCCGAGGTTAAGATACATAACTTTATGAAAGAAGTGTCCAAATTCTGATTGGTACAGTATTTTAGAAATTGATAGACTGCTGAAGGGTAGGCATGTATATATCTAATATGATGTTTCCGCATTATTTGCCATACTCTTTTTGCGTAGTCAGCATCCATCCTGAAAGCATCAAAAATAAACTCCTTCAGGATAGGATTTACCATATAATCGCGCCCTTTTTCTAATTTGTGATTGCGAATGACTACCCGGGTATCATAGTTCCATCCATACCATTTCAATTCTTTATGCCAAAAGGCTAACGAATGTATATAGCGGTTTTTAGGAATTACTAATTTCATAGGCTTACCGCTTGTGCCTCCAGTTGTTCCTGTTACACATTTGCTCCAGTCAATGTTATCGACAACAAACTCCTCCCAATGTTCCATTACTTCTTTCTTGTCAATAAACCTGATTTTTTCCTTAAACTCTGCGAGCGTATTCACACGTAAGCCACCATAGCGTTTGCGATAATATTGCACATGTTCAATAGCATAGTTCACCATTTCCAGCAATTGCTTTTCCCAATCTGCCTCATCGATATGCTTTATGACTTTTACATATCCTGTCCCATAAGCATATTTTCCAAAGATATTGCAATGGAGTAATAAGAGGTTAAGCCAATTAGGCCATTTGGATATTCCTGTTTTTAAATAATCAGCTAAATTCATTTTATGATAATGCAAGAAAAATAGTATTCTTAATCTTGATAATTTCATTTTACTATAATTATGAATTAAAATGTCCGTTTAACATCTTGTGTTATGATATCAAGTAAATCATTGTCTATTACGTTCTTAGTGTCATATTTCAGAACTACTTTCTGACAATTTTCTGACATATTTTCATTATCATACTTCCCTGATATTACATCTTTCATCGCTTTGTATAGCTTTTCCGGTGAATGAGTTGGCACGACAATGCCAGTTACACCGTCATTAATAAATTCGGGATTTAAGTTCCAATCTGATCCTATGATAGGAACCCCGGCCTTGTAAGCGTCAATCACCACACCAGGGAAACCTTCACCGAACCAGTAAGTAGGGAACAACATATAATGGTAGTGAGCTAATATCTTGTAATTATTGTTATCCTGGAGTTTGAGACTACCATAGTAACTCACATTGACGGCACTATCTACTTCCTTTTCAAACTCCAACCGATATTCTTCAGCCATATTTCCGTAGAAATCCACGACATATTTATCTGAAAGTCCCGACTTGTTTAAACGGTTAACACATTGCAAAATATAGCGACATCCCTTGTCAGGAACAATACGTGAGAGAAAAATAAAATAAATCCTCCCATCATTGTTTTTTTGTATTTTCGGTAAAACACCAACTGACTTAAAATTAGGTTTATAGCATATATTATTGAAGCCCAATTCTATCATTCTTTTCTTCATTTTCATACCCTCCACAATAAAAAGGTGTATCAACTTCATGTACTTGGATGAATAGACACCTTCAGATATTCGTTCTGCAAAAGTTCCTCCTATCACCCAATATACAATATGTAGCTTGACAGGTAACCGGTACAAAATCTTGAATAGCGGATAAATATTACCAAATGAAGTAGAAAAGATGAATGTCGCTTTCGGGTACCATAGTACACAGCCAAAGAAACGTAGCAGTATTTTGGCAAGTTTCATTTTATTGCTTCTTGCCCTGAACGAATCAATTACAGTAACATTGCACCCTAATTCATCCAATCGAGCAATCATTTCCTTATTCTTTGTGAGTTCACCACCAAATGCAGTGGGTGATCCTACACCACCAAAGAATATTATTTTCTTATGTCTCATTTTATTTAAAAATGTTTTTTACTGTTTTTCGTCTAACTCATCTTTATAAATCTTAATATAATTTTTCACCATACCCTCCACAGAATATTGCTCATGAATATGCTTGTATGCTATGGGTATAAGTTTTGAAACATCATTGTAATTTTTATATATATACTCTATTTTATCTGCACAATCCTCAACATTTTCCATCTTGAAGGCAGTTCCAAATTCCCCATAATTAATAATTTCAAAAGGACCGCCTTCATTAGACACCAATACGGGTAACATTGCCGCCATACCCTCAGCAACGGTCAATCCGAATCCTTCGTAACGGGAAGGGTGGCACATTAAGTCATAATCTTTTAGATGACTGTAGATGTAATCTCTGTCACGAAGTCCCAAGAAATGTATCTTATCGGTTACACCTTTTTCTTCAGACAATTGTTTCAGGCTCATTTCCGACTCTCCAGTCCCTATAAAATCTACGTCTATATTATTAACTCCACGGTTTTGTAAAACAGCAACAGCATTAATCAAGATGTCTTGTCCTTTTTTTGAAGCTTCCAAGCGTCCCACTTGTATTATTCTCATTTTCCCGTCTTGAATAGCAGGAGGCATATCTTTCTTGGCTATGGCATCAACATTTATACCATTCGGTATAGTAATGATGTCATAATTGCCTCTGCTTAAAACATCTTCTTTTACAGCTTCTGAGATTGCTATCAGTTTTAGCCCACGCCTTACACATCTCAATGAGATGTGTAAGGCGTGGACTGTCAAAAACAGTCCACGACTTGCAAAAGAAAAAATTATTTGGGGCAACATGGCATTGTGCATGTGTACCACATCCGGCAGCAATTTCATCAAAGTCCAATTCAGTTTGATTATAGGCCATAAGGAACGGCTGCCGGGATTTCTATGAATAAAGATAACTTTTACTTTCGGCGAAAGTTTATCTATTAAATATTTCTGATAAGAATCGTTGACTATAATAATGGTTACGTTCTGTGTCTTCGCCTGTTCGTTGGCTATATCGACGAGCATAGTTTCCGCACCTCCGGTGTGGAAACTCCAAATGCAATGTACTATCTTCATTTAATTATGCTACTTTTTATATGATTGTAGCTTCATTATCTTGATTTATCTTTCTGATGACTCGTGCAGGATTGCCTGCAGCAATGCAATCAGATGGAATACTCTTCGTCACTACACTGCCAGCCCCTATTACCGAGCGAGCGCCGATATGAACGCCTTTCAGGATGATGCTGTTAGCTCCTATCAGCACATCATCATCTATTACGATTTCTTTATCAACTCGGTTTGCCATATCGATAGCCCCTATACGCCTGTCCAGATAGTTCAAAGAATGGGAGTCTGTGTCTAATAATATCACCCCTCCTCCTAAATTAACATTGTTTCCAATTATTATACATTTTCTGACTCGAATAATGGGGGATGACATGCCACAATCATTACCTATTTTCAAGGTCGCTCCTTCCGGTACAGCGATACATGATTTATGTGTACTAAGTGGAAAACTATTGGAAGAAACCAGTCGGAAGTTGTTACCTATAGAAACATGTGAATGCATGCCTACTATAATCTTGCAGTGCCCTATCAGCCTGCAGTTTGAGCCATGTTCTATCCCATAGGCGCACAGCTTCATCCGATTGATATAAGGTAATACCTTGAATGATTTCCAAGATACAACCCAATTAATTCCTCGAAAGAAAAAGTTTAAGATTTTATTCATATTAAGCGATTTTTTTTTCAACCTGTATTGGGAACGGTGCGTATCCATCTATTATTTAATTAGGTGTAGTTTTATCTGCCTATTTCAACCAGATTCCGGTAGCTTTCTGATTGATGATTTTCCCTAATTGGATTTTTCCTAATAGTCCCTGCACAAAATACACGGTGCAAGGAATCGCTATGATTCCTACCAGTCCAAACATTCGGGCAGATACCGTAAACAATGGCCAAGCCAATAGTGCAAATAGAATGTAAGTAATCATTTGTATCCTGATGGTTCCCAGCCCGTTTATCATATGCATAAAAATGCTGCCTAAAGACTGGCATACTACAAGGAAAAACATCGCTATTGAAATAGCAGCAGGCATCTCTACGCTGTCGCCAATCCAGATTCTATAAAACAATGGAGACAGTAGTAGCAGTAGCAATCCCATTCCGGCTGAAATCATCCAACATTTTTGCATCCGCAAAGCCATGGACTTCATCCATGAGAAATCCTTTCTGGCATAAGCGTCTGTAAACGACGACCACAACGGTACTACTATCATGTTAAGCAGCATAAGCATGATGCCAAAGTACCGGTTGGTTATATTATACTGCGTCACTCCCACAGCCCCAATCTCTCTTGAAATTACTACATTAATCACTTGAAAAATGGCGATGAGGCATATATAGATAATGAAAAAATGAGAG
>ERZ835051.3978-NODE-3978-length-10790-cov-3.070983_pt1 | contig 10790 bp, 8 predicted proteins | sample MGYA00519575_ERZ835051 | MGnify/ENA primary metagenome ERZ835051 (study PRJEB31850, sample SAMEA3708769) | human gut metagenome | biome: human gut; feature: human-associated habitat; material: faeces | place: China | collected 2014 ... | reverse complement strand
TGTGAGCCGCCACCGAAACCGCCGCCACCAAAGCCGCTGAAACCGCCGTGGTATCGGTATTCCGGCAGTGGAGGATGCAAAGATTGATACACTTTTAGGGCTTACTTCCGGAGTTATCATGATTGTAGGACCGACTGGTTCAGGTAAATCTTCGACGATGTATACGCTGATCCGCGAACTTCTTTCGGATCGGACCAACCTGATTACACTGGAGGATCCGGTGGAATACCATATCAAAGGCGCGACACAGGTGCAGATCAATGAAAAAGTGGGGCTGACTTTTGCATCGGGTCTGCGCTCAGTCCTGCGTCAGGATCCGGATATCATCTGCGTCGGCGAGATCCGTGACGGTGAGACGGCAGAGATCGCGATGCGTGCGGCAATGACGGGACATCTCGTTATCACCACGATTCATACGGAAGATGCGATCTCGGCGATTGACCGTCTGCGAGATATGGGCGTGGCGCCATACCTGATCGCGGCGGGACTGCGAGGCGTTATTTCCCAGCGGCTGCTGAGAAAAATCTGTCCGAACTGCAAAACTCAGATTCAGCCGCCGAAAAAAGCGCTTGAGATGGCAGGAATCCCGGAGAACCCTGGAAAATTATACTGGCAGGGAGCCGGATGCGATCAGTGCTTCCATTCGGGATACCGGGGCAGAATCGGTGTGTTTGAGGTAATGCTGATTCAGGAGGAGCTGCGCCGGTGCATTCTGGAAGGAGCTGACCGGACACGTTTCTTAGAGGCAGCCAGAAGAGCGAGCCAGTATGTTCCGATGCTGGAACACGCGCAGAAGCTGGTAGAAGAGGGTGTTTCGACGGTAGACGAGGTGATCCGGACGCTGCTGGCGCTGTAAATGGTGCAGAAAGAGAAGAGGAGACAGATGGTATGTATGGAATCGAGGAATTAATCGCGCTGGCAGCTGAAAAAAGGGCATCGGATGTGCATCTGATTGCAGGGCTGCCGCCAAAATGCAGAATTGACGGCAGAATCGAGACGCTGACGGATGGCGGGCTGACGCGTGAGGATTGTGAGGAATATGGACGCCAGCTGGCAGGCAATGCGGCCGATCAGATCGAGGCGATCGGACAGCTGGATTTTAGTGCTTCGTTTGCGGGACGGCGTCTCCGTGTGAATCTGTTCCGGCAGCAGGGCGCGCTCTCTGCGGCGATCCGTCTTCTGGGCAGTACGATTCCGAACCTGTCGGAGCTGGGGCTTCCGGAAGCAGTGAATCAGTTTTCAAGCTGGAATAAAGGCATTATTCTGGTAACCGGCGAGACGGGAAGCGGCAAGTCAACGACGCTGGCGGCAATTTTAAATGAGATCAACCAGAATCGTCCGCTCCATATGATTACGCTGGAAGATCCGATCGAGTATGTCTATGAACCGGCGCAGGCGATCATCAACCAGCGCGAGGTGGGCGTGGACGTAGAGAGCTATGATAAAGGGCTTTATGCGGCGCTCCGTGAGGATCCGGATGTTATTCTGATTGGAGAAATGCGTGATCCGGCGACGATCGAGACGGCGCTGATGGCGGCGGAGACGGGACATCTTGTTTTTTCCACCATTCATACCAATTCGGCAATCGACAGCATTGACCGGATTGTGGGTGTTTTTCCAGAGGATAAACAGCCGCAGATCCGGATGCAGCTCTCGATGACGCTGCGGGCGGTGCTGTCGCAGCAGCTGGTGCCGAGGGCGGGCGGCCAGGGCAGGGCGGCAGCTTGTGAGCTTATGATGCTCACGCCGGCGATCCGGAATCTGATCCGTGATGGAAAAACACCGCAGATGCAGAGCTATCTGCTTTCTAGTGCAAAAGAGGGCTCTATTACGATGGATAATTTTCTGATCCGTATGGCGAAAGAGGGCGTGATCACACCGCAGACGGCAGTCGATGCGTCCCAGGACCCGCAGGAGCTGAGAGAGAAACTGGCGGCGGTGTAGTATTAATAATATGGTAAAAACGGGTGAATGAAGCCTGCGAGGAATGCAGATTACTAGAGAACATAAAAATGTATGTTTGTGTAAATACTGAGATTGTAGCGAAAGTTTGAACAGTATATTTTTGACAATGTTTTTATGTTTCAGGAGGAATTTTATGCAGGCAGGTAAATCAAGCATCCAGTTTGAGCATCCGCCCATCATCACATCGGCGGCATCGATCGTGGGGCAGACGGAAGGCGAGGGACCGCTGGCAAGTTTTTTTGACCGGGTGGAGCCGGATCCGACGTTTGGGAAAAAGTCGTGGGAGGAGGCGGAGAGTGAATTGCAGCGCCAGACGGTGCAGAAATGTCTGGATAAGGCGGGCAGACAGGCGGCGGATGTGAATTGCCTGTTTGCGGGAGACCTGTTGGGACAGATTGTGGCGACCTCGTTTGGTGTGGAGTCGTTTGATATCCCGTTTTTCGGGCTTTACGGCGCCTGCTCGACGATGGGAGAGGCGATGATTCTGGGGGCGATGGCAGCAGGGGCTGGCTATGCGGACCGGGTTCTGGCGCTGGCGTCGAGCCATTTTGCCTCGGCAGAACGGCAGTTCCGGTTTCCGCTGGCGTATGGGAATCAGAGACCGCAGTCCACAACCTGGACGGTGACCGGGTGCGGGTGTGTGATGATCGAGGGAAATGAGAAAAATGAAGGGAAAAATGGGCGCAGAGCGAAAGAAAATGCGTCAGAATCACTGAAAAATGCTGGACAGGAAAAATTGCATCCCAAATTTCAACCTTGTATCCCAGCTGCCACCCCCGGAAAGATCGTCGATATGCAGATGCGCGATTCCATGAACATGGGGGCGGCAATGGCGGTGGCGGCGGTAGACACAATCTTGCAGAATTTCCGTGATTTTAACCGGAAACCATCTGACTATGACCGGATCATCACTGGCGATCTGGGAATGGTGGGGAAGGAAATCCTGCTTGATTTTATGCGCGAGGCAGGACAGGATATTTCCAGCATCCATATGGACTGCGGGATCGAAATGTTTGACCCGAAGACGCAGGATACCCATTCGGGCGGGAGCGGCTGTGGTTGCTCGGCGGCGGTGCTGTGCGGCTATATTCTTCCGAAAATACAGGTGGGTGAGTGGAAACGCGTCCTGTTTGTGCCGACCGGGGCGCTGCTGTCCCAGATCAGCTTTAATGAGGGGCAGAATGTGCCGGGGATTGCCCATGGAGTGGTGCTTGAGGGAAAAGAATCGTTCGGTGAATGATAGGTATTTGCAAGAAACTTTAGAGAGGGAGCAAAAAAATGGACTATATCAAAGCATTTGTGACCGGCGGACTCCTCTGTGCCGCCGTGCAGATTCTGATGGATAAAACGAAACTCATGCCGGGGCGGATCATGGTACTTTTGGTGGTATGTGGCTCGATTCTCGGTGCGATCGGATTGTACGAACCGTATGCCAAATGGGCGGGTTCCGGGGCAACAGTGCCGCTGCTGGGGTTTGGGAATACGCTCTGGAAGGGTGTGCGGGATGGAATAGATAAGGATGGGGTTCTGGGGCTGTTCACCGGCGGATTCACGGCGGGTGCGGCGGGGATTTCCGGGGCGTTGATCTTCGGCTATCTGTCGTCGCTGATTTGCAAACCCAAGATGAAGGATTAGAGAGAAGACGAAAAAAGGAAAAGTAAAAGAAAGCAAAGCAAAAGAAAATCAAGTTGAGGAAATAAAAAGCTGCTGTAAAAGAGGCATATGAATGTCACTTTTTACAGCAGCTTTTTGCAGATATATTATTTTGCTGTTAATGCTCCGGATTCGCTGGGACAATCGGAATATTATTTCCATTCCGTCCACTTCCCGTCATCGGGCGTGGAACCACAGAGTGGATCGGAGCCGATAGATTATCTGAATCGGGGCTGTAGCCCGGAGCTGAGAAATCGGCGCTCTCAGAAGGATGGATGATCGTGGACGAACCATTGTGAATCTTGCACTCGCCCGGCATGGAGAAGCGGGAATCGTCCGTTTCTCCGCCGTCTTCCGGAACGACCATAACTGTCTTGGAAATCTGCTGGTTCGTCGGGCAGAAGGCAGTCGAGATGCCGCCGGAGGCGGAGCAGATCGTCACGCGGGTGTGGTGATCGCAGGTCTCGGTCGGAACCGTGCCCTTCGCGAAATATTCAGTGTAGACGGCCGTTCCGCGCGGGTCACTGCTGCAGACGCCGGAAACCGGAAGCTTGCCGGATTTGCGGCATACTTCAGCAGTTTCAATGCTGTCCGGAACCGTAAATCCGGGGTCGCTTAAGCTCTCATGGACACGTGTCATGATATTTCGCCAGATGCGCTTGTGGTAACTGGTACCGCCGTTTGAAACGGTGCCGCCTTTTAATGGCTGGTTATTGTCGCACCCGCCCCAGATACCGGCAGTGTAGTACGGCGTAAAGCCTACAAACCAGACGTCGACGTTGCTGGTGGTCGTACCGCTCTTTCCGGCGCAGCTCATATTGGGAATCGCCGCTGTCGTACCGGTCGATTTAACCCCGGAACCGGAACGCGTATACATTGTATTGCTCTGCATAACATCCTGCATCGCGCTGGTTAAAAGATAGGCGGTAGAGTCTTTGAGCGCCTGCCGCGTCTCCGGTTCATTGTCGATCAGTATCTTTCCGTTGCGATCCAGGATCTTAGTAAAGAAGATAGGCTTCGTGTAGGTGCCGCCGTTGGCGATCGCCGCAAATGCATTTGTCAGTTCCAGGTTGCTGACGCCCTTTGTCAGACCGCCGAGTGCTGTCGAGAGAGTCTGATCCTGGCTTACGAGGGAAGTGATTCCCAGCCGTTCAGCATATTCGACACCGAGCTGCGGCGTTACCGTGTCCGCCATGCAGCGCAGGGCGACGATGTTCATGGAATAGGTAATGCCGTCGCGGATCGTGTGATAGCCCTTGTAATCGCTGCCCCACCAGTTTCGGAACTCTTTTTCACCGGAAGAGTATGGTCCGTCATAGTAAACAGTTGATAGGGTCGCGCCGCAGGCATCCAATGCCGGGGCAAAGGAGGAAATGACCTTGAAGGTCGATCCTGGCTGCCGCAGGGAGTCGGTCGCACGGTTTAAGGTGCGGTTTGCCGTCTTCTGTCCGCGTCCGCCGTTGATTGCCTTGACATAGCCGGTGGACTGTTCGATCAGGACGAACGAGGTCTGCGGCTCTAAAATCATGGTAACTGATTCACCGAGAACGGTGCTTCCGTCCTGCGTGAGGGCGGTGCGGTACTCATCGATCGCCGTCTGCGCCTCTTCCTCGGAATTAAACAGCCCGTCAAAACCGCTTTGTCCCTTGACCTGCTGGATCCATGTTTTCAGAGTTTCCTGTGAATAATGCTGCGTTTCCCCGTCTGGATGGGTCAGGGAAAGGCGGTATTCAACCGAATAGCGAGCCGCGTCGTAGTTGGCAGGATTGTTGACTTCCTCATCGACGATTGCCTGAATCTGCGGATCCTGCGGGGTATAAATCTGCAGTCCGCCGCTGAACAGAAGATTGGACGCCTGCGTGTCAGTATAGCCGAGCTGCTCTTTGAGTGCTTCGGTGACCTGGCTGATCAGCTCGTCCGTGTAATAGGAGTACGGTGTCTCATTTTCCTTGAGCGCCGTGTCGACATTCTGGATACGGGCGTAGACGTCGTCCGCCAGTGCTTCCTCCTGTTCTTCTTTTGTGATATAGCCCTGCTCATACATTGCCTGTAAAATGACCTTGCGCCGGGCGGCATTTGCCTCCGCGCCGCTGATCGGATTCAGCTTTGACGGATTCTGTGTGATACCGGCGATGACCGCGCACTCAGAAAGAGTCAGATCGGAGACGTTCTTATTAAAATAGCGCAGCGCCGCTGCTTTGACGCCCAGCGTATTGCTGCCGAGGTTGATCGTATTTAAATAGTTCGTTAAAATGACCTTCCGATCGACGTTTTTTGTCAGCTGCAGCGCCAGATATTGTTCCTGGATTTTTCGTTCGATTTTGGAACCTTTGCTGGTCTCCATACCGCCGTTGAAGACGGTATTTTTGATGAGCTGCTGGGTCAGGGTGCTGGCGCCGCCTTTATAATTATTTGTCAGGACACCGACCACGGCGCGTGAAATGGAGCGCAGATCGATACCGCTGTGCTGCCAGAAACGCGAGTCCTCGATGGAGACGAATGCGTCGATCAGATCCTGAGGAAAATCCTCGTAGGATGCTTCAATTCGGTTCGAGTTGGAACCGACCAGCGTGTCGGTCACTTCCCCGGCGCTATTATATATAGTAGAAAAATATCCGCTTGGAGTGAAGCTGTCCGGGTTGAAGTCCGGCGAACTGTCCAGAATGCCTTTAAACATGCCGATAAAGGTGCTGACACCCGTCACGCAGAGAAACAGAACAAGAACAAAGGCAGTCTTGAAGAAGGTCAGAAACAGCCGGTTGGCGTATTTCTTCTTCCGGGAATTGGCTGCCCGGATCCGTTTCTTGGTTGCTTTTACACCGTAATTCATGAGAACCTCCTTTGGGTTCGTAGTGGTTCGTTCTATTAATAAATACAGTATTTCCAATTATATCAAAATTCATGGGATAAATAAATACTATTGTCATGAAGTTTTTTTTACGGTATCATAAAAGATAAGGTTTGTTACTGGGCACGTATGCGTGAACAGCAACTAAGGTTTACAAGCGTTTAAAGAAGTGAAAAAACATCCGTTTTAAGGATGCGTTGTTCATAGATGGAGGAAAAGATGAAAGAGCGCTATAAAATCATCTATCAGGGCGGCGAGGGCGAGATTGTGGAGAAGAAGTCCCGCTTTATCGCGGAGATCCGCCCGGTGGAATCGGAAGAAGAGGCGACGGCATTTATTGCGGAAGTCAAGAAGAAATATTGGGATGCGAGACATCATTGTTCGGCATTTACGATCGGAGAAAATAACGAGGTGGCGCGCTGCAGCGACGACGGCGAACCGGCGCAGACGGCGGGACGCCCGATGCTGGATGTGCTGCTGGGACGTGAGCTTCACAATGTCTGTGCGGTCGTGACCCGGTACTTTGGCGGGACACTTTTAGGAACCGGCGGACTGGTGCGGGCATACGGCGGCGCGGTCCAGGAAGGTCTTAAAAACTGTGTGGTTCTGGAAAAATGCCTGGCTCGCAAATGGAAGGTCGGGACAGACTACAGCGGGCTTGGAAAGGTGCAGTACATTTTGGCAGAAGCAGAGCTGCCGATTCTGGACAGCGAGTACGGCGAGGGCGTGGATCTGACGATCCTGGTGCCGTTTGACCAGGCGGGAGCAGCGGAGAAGAAGCTCATAGAGGGCACAAATGGAAGATGCCGGATCGAAAAACTGGATGAAGTTTATTTTGGCATGGATGACGGAAAAATCATTTTATTGTAAAAAAAGATTGAATAATGGATAAAAAAATGCTAAAATAACAAGCTGTATTATTTTGTGGGCGGATCCTTTGCCAAAGACGAAACGGCAGGATGCTTGTCTGTGACAGAAAATAATTATTAATTAGTACATGTAATGAATCATCATAAGAAAAGAGAGTAAGCAGATATGAAAATGAAACGGGAAGATGTCAGAAACGTTGCAATTATCGCTCACGTTGACCACGGTAAAACGACGCTGGTAGACCAGCTGCTTCGCCAGAGCGGTGTATTCCGTGCCAATCAGGAAGTAGTCGATCGTGTCATGGACTCTAACGATATTGAGCGTGAGAGAGGTATCACGATTCTGTCCAAGAATACGGCTGTTAATTACAACGGCACCAAGATCAACATTATCGATACACCAGGACATGCGGACTTCGGCGGCGAGGTAGAGCGTGTTCTTAAGATGGTAAACGGCGTTATCCTTCTGGTAGACGCATATGAGGGCGCGATGCCGCAGACCAAATTCGTTCTGCGTAAAGCACTGGAACTGGATCTGCCGGTTATCGTATGTATCAATAAGATTGACCGTCCGGAAGCACGTCCGGAGGAGGTTGTGGACGAGGTTCTCGAACTTCTGATGGATCTGGATGCATCCGACGAGCAGCTTGACTGCCCGTTCTTGTATGCATCTGCACGTTCTGGATATGCAAAGAAGAACCTGGACGATCCGAATGTGGATATGAAGCCACTGTTCCAGACCATTCTGGATTACATCCCGGCGCCGGAGGGAGATCCGGATGCAGAGACACAGGTTCTGATCAGTACGATTGATTACAACGAGTATGTAGGGCGTATCGGCGTTGGTAAGATCGACAACGGTTACCTGAAAGTAAATCAGGACTGCGTCATCGTCAACCATCATGAGCCGGACAAGTTCCGCAAAGTTAAGATCGGTAAGCTCTATGAGTTTGAAGGTCTGAATAAAGTAGAAGTACAGGAAGCAAAGATCGGTTCGATCGTAGCGATTTCCGGTATCGCAGATATCCACATCGGTGATACCCTGTGTTCACCGGAGAAACCGGAGGCAATTCCGTTCCAGAAGATTTCTGAGCCGACCATTTCCATGGATTTCATGGTAAACGACAGCCCGTTGGCAGGTCAGGAAGGTAAATTCATCACTTCCCGCCACATCCGCGAGCGTCTGATGCGGGAGCTGAATACCGATGTCAGCCTGCGTGTAGAGGAGACAGACTCCGCTGACTGCTTCAAGGTATCCGGCCGTGGTGAGCTGCATCTATCCGTCCTGATTGAGAATATGCGCCGCGAGGGCTTTGAGTTCGCAGTCAGCAAGGCGGAGGTACTCTACAAATATGACGAGAGAAACCGCAAATTAGAGCCGATGGAGATCGCTTACGTCGACGTACCGGATGACTTTACCGGTGCTGTTATCCAGAAGTTGACCAGCCGTAAAGGCGAGCTGCAGGGCATGAGCCCGATCGGCGGCGGATACACAAGACTGGAGTTCTCGATTCCGTCCAGAGGTCTCATCGGCTACCGCGGCGAGTTCATGACCGATACAAAGGGAAATGGTATCTTAAACACCAGCTTTGACGGCTATGCACCGTTCAAGGGCGAATTAAGTTACCGCAAACAGGGATCCTTGATTGCATTTGAGGCAGGCGAGTCCATCACCTACGGTCTGTTCAATGCCCAGGAGCGCGGAACCCTGTTCATCGGACCGGGCGTTAAAGTTTACTCCGGCATGATTGTCGGACAGAGCGCAAAACCGGAAGACATCGAGTTAAACGTCTGCAAAACCAAAAAGCTGACAAACACCCGTTCTTCCAGCGCCGATGAAGCCCTCCGCCTTGTTCCGCCGAAAATCATGAGCCTGGAGCAGTGCCTCGACTACATCGATACCGATGAACTTCTCGAGATCACCCCGACCAGCTTACGAATCCGTAAAAAGATTCTTGATCCGACTCTGAGAAAGAGAGCGATGATCAGCCGTAAAAATAGCTAAATAATCGTAAAGTGGGAGCAGCCGCGCAAGCCAGCTGCTCCTTTTCGTATATTCAAGCGAGAGATATCCAGGAAACGACGCGCCCCGCCGTTTCCGTCCCTCTGCCGATCCCATTCCCTCTGTCGATTCATGTCCCCCACCCTGTCGAAATTTCCCCCTCACTTCTTCTTCTAAAACGGTCATTCCCCTCATACATATATACAGTAAGAAGCAGGACTCCAAGAACCTGCCGTGAAAAACTGCAAAAAAGAAGAGGAGAGAGATACTATGTCGGAAAAAATGATTGAAAACAACAAGGTTAGCGTGATTGGTGAGGTCGTATCGGAATTTACATTCAGCCACGAAGTATTCGGGGAAGGATTTTATATCGCAGACCTGGCAGTCAGCCGTCTGAGCGATCAGGTGGACGTGATTCCACTCATGATTTCAGAACGGCTTCTGGATGTATCGAAAGACTACCGCGGAATGACGATGGAGGCGATCGGCCAGTTCCGTTCCTACAACCGTCATGAGGGCGCGAAAAACCGTCTGGTGCTGTCTGTGTTTGTCCGTGAGATTCATTTCCTGGAAGAATTTACGGATTACACCAAAACCAACCAGATTTTTCTGGAAGGCTATATCTGCAAGGAGCCGATCTACCGGAAAACACCGCTGGGACGCGAGATTGCCGATATGCTGCTGGCGGTCAACCGTCCGTATGGAAAATCCGATTACATACCGTATATTCACGGCTCTGCCCGCTATGCGTCCGGATTTGGCGTGGGAAGCCACGTGTGCGTGTGGGGGCGCGTGCAGAGCCGTGAATATACGAAGAAGCTGAGCGAGACAGAGTGCGAGAAACGTGTGGCATACGAGGTGTCGGTCAGCAAGCTGGAGTGCGTGGAAGAATAGGATAGGTTTAGGATGTTACAGCAAAGTTTGAAGCCGGTTATGCAATCTATAGGGCATGATAAATGGCTGGTTTTGCCATAGCTTGCCAAAACAGATAAAATATGCTAGAATAAGGCAGCTTACAGAATTCGTAAAACGATTATTGGATGGATAGAAATAAAACACACAGGTCTGTGTGTAAAAAGACATCAGGAAAGACAGTCTGTGCGCCAGCGCAGCGGGAGGCACAGAAAGAGGAGAGGGAAATGAAAAAGGGGAAAGTTCATATCATCTTCGGCACCGGGATGGGAAAAACAGCGATGGCACTGGGACGTGGTGTCAGTGCAGCCATGCACGGCCGGAAGGTAATTATGATACAATTCTTAAAGGGAGTGCTGAGCCATGAGACAGCAGATGGGTTAAAACAGCTGGAGCCGGCATTTAAAGTATTCCGATTTGAAAAACAGAATGAGTATTATGAAAATCTCTCTGAAGAAGGCAAAAAGGAAGAGCTCTGCAATATCCAGAATGGGTATAATTTTGCAAAAAAAGTACTCTGTACCGGCGAATGCGATATGCT
>ERZ835051.3958-NODE-3958-length-10844-cov-3.370841_pt1 | contig 10844 bp, 5 predicted proteins | sample MGYA00519575_ERZ835051 | MGnify/ENA primary metagenome ERZ835051 (study PRJEB31850, sample SAMEA3708769) | human gut metagenome | biome: human gut; feature: human-associated habitat; material: faeces | place: China | collected 2014 ... | reverse complement strand
GTCGGCCGCCGTATACCAGCCGAGGAAGGTATAGCCGTTTCTGACCGGCGTACTTTCCGCCGCAACCTTATCGGTAATTTTCACATAATGCATGGTCTCGCCGCTGCTCCATGCGCCGCCGTTGGCGTCGAACGTCACGATCGGCCACCACTGGGCGACGAAGGTCAGATTGGAGCGCACAGGCATATTCAGAACTTCCAGATCGGTATAGAAGATCTTTTCCGAACCATCCTCCTCCAGGTCCCAGCCCTTGAAAAACCATTGATTTTCCGAACCGGGAACCGGTGTCGGCAGGCTTTTGCGTGCATTTTGCAGGGTAGAGCCGTAGGGAACCGGAACCTCATATTTAGAAACGGTTTTCGGAAGGCCCACATTCAGGGATCCGCGTTCGGGCATCATATAATCCGCGTAATCCGCGAGAAACGTTACGTAACATTCTTTATGTGTCCATTTGCCGTAGAGGTCGATAGTCGGATCTGTGCTGCTGTACTTTACCTCGCCTACGAGATCGCCCGTGCAGGCCTCGTTATCATACCAGCCCGAGAACGCCCAGTCCTCTACTCGGGCAACCGTTGCGACCGGATGAGGCGTACCCTCGGTCACTGTCGCCTGCGCCGGGAGGACGGCGGAATCCGGGTTCTCCGTGCTCACCCAGTGATAAGTTACCGTGCATTCGTCCTTCTGAGGGAAGGTATAGGTATAGACATAGTTTCCCGTCTCACTGATGCCGTCGGTGTTCGTGTTCGGGCGGCTGTCCCACGCGCCGGGAGCCTGGTATCCGTCGTCCGGAATCATACCCGTCGGCACGTCATTCTCAGACAGCGTTCCGAAGCCGTTGCGCAGCGCGACGGGAACATTCCTGTCCTCGCTCGTGCCGTTCGACCATTTGCCGTTCTGCACCTTGAAGGTCACGGTCTTCGTGCCGAGCCTCGTCCAGCGGCCGTAAAGGTCGGTGTTTGCGGTCAGAACCTCGCCGTCCTCATGGAATTTCTGCGTGCAGGCGGAATCCTTGTACCAGCCGTCGAACTCGAAGCCGTCCGCCGTCGGCGCAGTCGCCTTATAGTAACGGTTTCCGTCTCCGTCAAGCGAAACGTCAAGCGAAAGGCTCAGCGCGGACGGCGCCGCGATTTCATTGCCGTCCCCGTCCACCGGGATGACCGAGCCGGCCCAGTGAAACGAGACCTGAATCTCGGGCAGCCAGCGGCCGTACAGCTTGAGGTCGCTGCCGAACGCTGGGAACACTCTTCCGGTGTATTTGACGTAGGTCTTTCCGTCGTATGTCCACGTTGACTTTCCCTGGTCGATCGTCTTGTCCCACAGGCGGTACCAGCCGTCGAATTTCAGGTTCAGGTCCTTCCCGGCCACTGCGTTCTGCGTCGGCGCGGCAGGCTTGTGCGTCGTTCCGCGCGCGGCGTGCTCGTGTTTGGGCGGAGCAACAAGGTCCGGCCGCCAGCGCCCGATCCAGTCATAGTCGATGCAGACCGGGTCAGTGATGGTGATGACGACCTTCTCGCCGTAATTCGCGCCCCTGATCTCGCCTGCCTGCGCCTGCGGCGGAATCGGCAGAATGTTCAGAGAGGTCTGGATGGCGTCGCCGCGGCCGATGTCCGCAAGGTTCTGTTCGGTATGGCGGGAGGGCGTCGACTCGAACAGCGGCGTTCCGCTGCTGTCATAGCCGGTGAAGCGGTAATAATCCACCGACGCGACCTCGCGGATGCTGCCGGCGGACAGGATATGGTGGCCGTCCTTCAGCTGGCTCCAGCTGTATCCGCCCGCGCCCTCGGTGAATCTGTCCACATCAATACTCAGCTTCTCGGCTGCGCCCTCGCCGACATTGGCGTCGATTTTGGTCATCAGCTCGTTGAGCGCCTCGTCGATGTCGTGCACCTGACTGAGTCCCTTGAAATAGTCCACGCCGCTTGTAGACGAATTGCCGCAGATGGACGCCATGGTGTCGTTGAAGTTCTTCCGCTGCTCGTCGGGGTCGTTCAGAGGATTACCGCTTTCCAGGTTCAGCTTGTTGAAATCGCCCAGACCGAAAATGGTCGCGCCATAGGTTCCCTTGAGCGTGTTCGCCGCCGCGATCGCCGCCTTCGGGCGCAGCTGCTGATAAGTGCCGTTGTTCTGGTAGGGGAGCGAGCTGGCGGCGATGCAGACGATCAGATTTCGATCCTCACCGTCTACCTTGTGCTGCTCCTTGGCGATCTCGGCAAGCCGCTCCGTGATGGTCAGACCGGCGTCCATGCGCGCCGCACCGGCGTACCACGGCACCATTTCACCGGCGTCGATGACCTGCTTGGCGTCGCTGACCGACAGGAACACATCGTCATAGCCATCTTTACCATCTGGATCTGGATCTGGCAGATAGCCCGACGGCAGCTTCGGCAGGGACGTGTCATCTTGCAAGTCGCATTCCTTCCAGCCGCTCTGCGAATGAAAGCCGCCGTCTTTGGTATAATAGCCGGTGTTCAGGCTCTCATTACTGCTCGGCAGCTAGAGCGCGGCATCATAGCTGTCGCCGATGCCGGGGTTGTTGATGCGGCCGTAGCCCGCGATCGCAATGCGGTGCTCGCCGCCGGTGGTCGGCTTCGGCATCCCGTCCAGCAGGCGTTCTATGGCGCCCAGGATTTCCGCGCGCTCGTCGCCGGAATTGGCCGAGCCGTTCTGCGTATTCATGAATTTTGACTGCTCGATCAGGAAAATGATGTCGCAGGGCTTGACCGTCCGGGTCTTGTTGGCCGGATCGGTCATGTAAGCCTCGATCTGCGCGGTGATCTGTCCGGTCTCCGCGTGCTGCACGGTGGCCTTGACGGTCGGCGTCGCGTTTTCTGCCGCCTGCGCCGGTGCCGGAAGCAGGGCGAAGATCATGCAGAATGCCAGAAAACAGGATAAAATACGTCTTTTCATATCCATATCATTCCTTTCTCAGCATGAAATATACTGTGTATTTCCCAATTATAGCACCGGAGCGGAGTGTATTCAAGGAATAAACTGGAAGGAAACGATGCAGAAAAGCCGCAGAAAGTGTATTTTTCTGCACGGCGGCTCTCCCGTATCCGTTTTCTCTGTTCCGCGCGCGGCGCACAAACTAACAAGTTGTTAATGGTTATTTTTCAGGTTCCGCTGTATCCTACAGGTACGGTGGAACCTTTTTATCTGCATTCTGAGAAAGGAGGGGAGGGCAGATGGAGCGGAAATATATCGAGGCCGTCCGTCCGCTCGGCGGTCATGTGCTTCAGGTCGATTTCGTCTCCGGGAGCAGGCTCCTGCTGGACATGGAGCCGTATCTGGACAAGTTCCGATTCCGGTCTCTTGCCGACCCGCAGATCTGGAACAGCGCGGTGACGAACGGCATTTTTGTCCGCTTCTGCGACGTAGAGCTGAGCCACGACGAGCTTCTGTCCATGGCGGAGCAGGAACACCACAGAAAAGGAGGAAAACAGTATGAGTAAAAAGCGAACGATACGGCGGCGGGGACTGAGCGCAGTTCTGGCGCTGTCGGTGTGCTTCGGTCTGCTGCCCCCGACAGCAGGGGCGGCGGTGACGGCGGAGCACGACTGGGAGATCTTCGATGCCTCGGACACCTACAACCTGCCGGGCACACAGGAGCAGATCCTGCAGGAGATGATCCGGAATCCCGAATTTGCGGAGAAGTGGGCGGCTATTGCGAACGATATTCTGCCTGCACAGTTTTATGCGGATGACGATGTAGGCAGAAAATACTTTGATTACAAGGACTTTACAGCGGACAGCTACAGCGCAGACAATCTGAAATACACCGACAAGGGTCTGCGTGATGCAGTAACCAAGGCGGTTGACAATTCCGGCCTTCGGGACGGCTCCGGAGTCATCGACAAGCTGCCGGAAGGGGAATTTCCCGTATTTTATGCCTCCACTTATGAAACCCAGGGATATTCCTCTCAGTCTGGCCAGTACAACGGCTACCACGGCACCGGCTACGGCTACTATGTGCAGGCGTTCTACGACTTCGAAATTCAGGGCATTGCGGACCGGTTTAAAACGCCTTCCATCGAGGCGAACGATACAACGGCGTCGCTCGAGAAGAAGGGCTACCAGTTTAATCTGGGCGGCAGCTCGGACAGCTACAAGGTGACGGCGGAAAACCGCAACGACTTCGAAAACACGGTCGAGAAGAGCTATACCTATGAAAAGAGCACCACGACCTCGACCACGGTCTCCAATACCTATTCGCAGAACTGGACCGAGGAGACCACGGTAGGCGTCGAATTCAGCGTGCCCGTTCTGGCTGCGCTTTCGCCCACCGCCAAGGTCGAGCAGAGCTTTTCCTACTCCTACGGCATGGAAAAGACCTACGAGAGCAGCAAGGAGGAGTCCTACGCGCAGTCCATTACGGATACCATCTCCGTACCGCTGCCGGCGCATACGGGTCTCGACATCAATGTCGATGTGACCGACCTGCAAACGACCATTCCTTATACCGGTGCAGTGCGCATCAAGTATAAGACCATGCTGATCTATGTCACCGGCTGCTATCTGGATGGCAAAAGCCAGGGACATAAATGGTACAGCTACAAGGGCGACGGCCGCAAGAGCGGCGTGTATACCTTCGGCCGGAACGGCCTCAGCGCGATCGAGGATCTGGATGCCCGCATCCAGAACCGGGATGTCTCCGGCTACGACCCCGACGGTCTGGATATGAACACCCTGTATCGGGGCGCATTCAGGACGGCCGCCGATCAGCTGCGCTCCGGTCAGCCGGTCGCGCCGTACTTCGGTTCGTTCCACTATACATCTAAGAACACCGTCATCACCCCGCAGAAGGTGTACCCGATCTATGCGCTCGACCGTCTCGTACCCGATACCGAACAGGTCTCGCTGTACGAGCAGCAGAGCCTGCGTCTGGACAGCATCAAGGTCGAGGCGAAAAACGAGTTTGACGTCGACTGGTACGGCTTCAATCCCCGCCTGAGCGGCGAATGGACGGTCGTGGACGAAAACCTCGATGACGCTTCGGAGTACGCCGAGGTCACGACAAACCGCAACGGCTACCCTGTCCTTGAGGCGCGGAAGCCGAATGACGGAAAGCCGCTGTTCCTGCGCTATCAGCCGAAGACTTCGATCGAGACCACGGCTGACTTCAGGAGCGAGCTGGTCGAGCTGACCATCCTGCCTGTTGCGCTGTCCTCTGTCACCGTAACCGGCAGCTTTGAGCCGTTCTACTTCAACGACGGCAGCAACACCGCCGACGTTTCGGGTCTGACCGTGACCGCCAAGGACGAGAACGATAAGGACTTCGACGTGACCGGCAGAGTCAAATGGAGCGTGGAGGACAACGACGGCCTGACCATCGACGAAACCACGGGCGACATCGAATTTACCCAGCCGGGCAATTATCAGATCTACGCCATCGTGAACGACACCGAGTCCAACCGCGTGCCGCTTCAGGTACTGCCCGAGCGGCAGCTCGAGACGCTGACCGTGAACGGCACGATCCCCGATCTCATCTATAATGATGATACGGCGAACACCTTCGACCTGAGCACGCTCGACGTGGAGGCCAAGGATCAGTACGGCGAGGACATGACGCTTAACGAAAAACTGTTCGAGTGGCGGCTCGCCACGGACAAGGGCTATGCCGAAATTCAGGGCAGCACGCTCACCGGCCTTGTCGTCGGCACGGATACCGTTACCCTGTATTACCCGATCGGACAGGACGAGAACGGCGAGCCGGTTTACAAAACGACGCAGCCGCTGGCTGTACAGGTGACGGCGAAGCCGTATCTGAACGAGCTGTACTACAACGGCGGCGCTCCTGCGGCTGTCGAGGGCGCGTCCTATGACCTATCCCGCATCCCGCTGCTCGCGCGCGACCAGCACGGCAATCCCTGCGCGGTCCCGTCCGACATCGAGTGGACGCTCGCGGCCGCCAACCAGACCGACGCCGTGATCGAAAACGGCACGCTGCTCGTTGCGGCCGGCAGCGTCCCGGAGGCGTCCTATGCGGACGTAATTCTGGAAGCCTCCTCGGCTTCTGCCGGAAAGACGGCGAAGAATGTCGTCGTCAAGGCCGAGCAGCAGCCCGTCCTCAAGACCATCCGCGCCGACAAGAAGGACGGCTTTGTCCTGCGGCTGGATGAGAACGCGGTCCTCGCGGAGCAGTTCACCGCCACCGGCTTCGACCAGTACGTCCGAGAGATGGCCGGCGGCAGCTTTGAATGGGTCAGCTCCAGACCGGATGTGGTTTCGCTCGAAAACGGAACGCTCAAGGCGCTGAAGGAGGACTCGACCGAGATCTACGCCCGTTCCGGCGACATCGAAAGCAACCATATCACCCTGACGGTCACGGCGCCGAGACGGCTGACCGCGATCACCGCGGACGGCGTCCCCTCGTCCGTCCGGAAAAATGCCGCGCTCGACCTGTCTGCGGTCAAGGTCACGACGCTCGACCAGTTCGGCACGGCCTTTACTGCGGAAGAGCTGGCGGCCTACCCGGCTTCGGTACGCTGGACGCTGGAAAAGAATGATACCCACGCCGTGATCAGCGGAAATACCCTCAGCTTCGGTGAGCAGGAGGGCACGATGACTCTGATCTGCGCCGCAGTCAACGCAGATACCAGTGTGATCGCCGAAAAGAAGATCAGCATCCGCATCACAGACTCTACCTCCGGCGGCGGTTCCTCCGGCGGCGGCGGCGGTGGTGGAGGAGGCGGCGGAAGCGTCTCCATTCCCGACACCAAGATTCCGACCGGCATCTATGAGCACGGCACCGTGACCGTTTCTCCCGAGTCCGCCTCCAAGGGCGACACTGTGACCATCACGGCAACCCCCGACAAGGGCTACACCCTCGAAAGCCTGACCGTGCTGGACAAGGACGGCAAGGAGCTCGCGCTGACCGACAAGGGCGGCGGCAGGTACACCTTCGTCATGCCGGCGGGCAAGATCACGGTGAAAGCGGTCTTTATGGACGACAACACCATGCTCAACTTCTTCACCGATGTCAGCGCGGAGGATTACTACTATGACGCAGTCCTCTGGGCGGCGCAGAAGGGCGTGACCGGCGGCACGAGCGATACGCTGTTTGCCCCGAACGCCGGCTGCACCCGTGCGCAGGCCGTCACCTTCCTGTGGCGGGCGGCAGGCTCGCCCGAGCCGAAATCCGCTGACCTGCCGTTCACCGATGTCCCGGCGGACGCTTATTACGCGAAGGCAGTCGCGTGGGCGGTCGAAAACGATGTTGCGAAGGGCGTGAGCGAGACCGCATTCGCCCCGGACACCAGCTGCACCCGTGCGCAGATCGTCACCTTCCTGTGGCGTGCGCATCAGTCCCCGAAGTCCGGCGGCGAAAACCCGTTCGCTGACGTTCCCGCGGCTGCGTACTACTATAATGCAGTGCTCTGGGCGGTCGAAAACGATGTTGCGAAAGGCGTGAGCGAGACCGCGTTCGCCCCGGACGATAACTGCACGAGAGCGCAGATCGTGACCCTGATTTACAGATGCAGGAAGTAAACTGAGCAGAAAACGGCATAGAATGCGAAAAAACGGCAAAGGAGCGGCGAAAGCCGCTCCTTTTTCCGACAGACGAAAACGAGACCGCCCTGAGGCAGTCTCGTTTTTTGCTTTCTGTGCAGTCTTTTATCCCAGTACGCGGAACACGCCGAACACGAGGGTGCTGACGGCCAGCATGGCGAAGCCGTTGATGGCCTCATAGCCGAGCAGCTTGAGTCGCTCGCTGATGCCCATGTTGACGCCGCCTGCGCTGACGTGGAAGAACGAGCCGTGCGGCAGACCGTCAAAGACGAATACGCTCGCGTTGGTCATGGCTGCGGCAGCCAGCGGCGCGATGCCGCTCGCGACGACGGTCGGCCCGAAGATCTGGCTTGCGAGGGTCGTGCCTGCGGTAGCGGACGCGGTCGCCGCGCCCATCATCATGCCGGCGATCGGTGCGAGCATGAAGGCGGGCAGGCCGAGCGTTTCAATGCCGGAGATGATAACGTCCTTGAGCGAGGAGTTGGAGATGATGCCCGCGAGCGCGCCCGTGCCGATCAGCAGCATGGCCACGCCGCTCATCTTCGCGAGACCGGCGGTGAAATAGTGACCCATTTCCTTGGTCTTGCCCATCGCGATGGTGCCGACGATGCCGCCGACCGGGAGCGCGATCAGAGGGTCGATGGTGATGCCGGCGATCGGGCGCAGGACCAGGATGGCGATGGTGACGAACGGACCGGCGAGCGCCGCCCACAGGGGAGGCAGATCCTTGCTGTCGACCGTGTTGACGTCGCTGTCCGCGATCTCGGTGCCGCGCATGCGCAGATGGTAGGCGAGGAGCGAGGTGACGATCAGAGCCACGACGGCCGGGATGATGCCGACCGCGATGATCGAGGTCAGCGGCACGCCGAAGCCCTCAGCCGCCGCGATGTCGTTCGGGTTCGGGCTCATGACGTTGCCCGCGCGGACCGCGCCGAGCTGCGCCATCAGAACGCCCATCTTGTGATAGCCTGCACGCTTCGCCATCTGAAGGGCGATCGGTGCGACCGTGATGCACGCGACGTCGCCGAACACGCCGACGGCGGTCAGGACCCACGTCGCGAGCGTGATCGCGATCAGGCAGCGCTTCGCGCCCAGCTTGTTCATGATCGCCTCCGCGATGCGCTCGGCCGCGCCGCTCTCGATCAGCGCACCGGCGAGGATGCCGGCGGTCACGATGCGGATGATGGCGGAGACGATGCCCTGCGTGCCCGAGATGATATAGTTTACGGTTCCGGTCAGACCGGCGCCGCCGATGAGGCCGCCGGCGACCGCGCCGATCAGCATGGCGTAGGTCGGCTGGACCTTTTTCAGAATGAGTACGATGGCCACGACGAGAGCGGCCAGAGCGCCCAGAACGGATACGGTTACTCCATCCATAGTGAAATTCCCCTTTCTGTCGGCTTACAGGTGGTCGAACTTCATGACGCCGCCCTCAGAGCCGGAGGCCGCGAGCTTGCAGTACAGGCCGAGCCAGCCCTTCTTGAACTTGGGCTCGGGGCGCTTCCACTGCTTGAGGCGCGCCTCGATCTCCTCATCGGGCACGAGCAGGTTGAGCTGCTTGTTATCGACGTCGATCTCGATGGTGTCGCCGTCATGGACGATGGCGATCGGGCCGCCCTCTGCCGCCTCCGGGGAGATATGGCCGACGAAGCAGCCGTTGTTCGTGCCGGAGAAGCGGCCGTCGGTGATGAGCGCGGTGGTCTTGGCGAGGCCGCGGCCGTACAGGTACTTCATGGCCTTGAACATCTCGCGCATGCCGGGGCCGCCCTTCGGGCCTTCGTAGCGGATGACGACGACGTGGCCGTCATGGATCTTGCCGGCGAGGATAGCCTCCTCTGCGGCCTCCTCGGAGTCGAAGCAGATGGCCTCGCCCTTGAAGTGATGCAGGCTCTTGTCGAACGCGCCGGGCTTGGTGATGCCGGTGTCGGGCGCGAGGTTGCCGCGCAGGACAGCGACGCCGCCGGTGTAGCCGAACGGGTCGTCGAGCGTGTGGTTGACCAGACCGGTCGCCGGGTACAGGTACTTGTGGCTGTCGATATTCTCCGCGAGGGTGTGCGCGGTGACGGTCATGACGTCGGTCTCGAGCATGGAGCGCAGGTTCTCCATCAGCCGCGGAACGCCGCCGTCCTTGTAGAAGTCCACGATGCTGTACTTGCAGGACGGGTTCATGCGCGCCAGCTGCGGCGTGGTGTCGGACAGGCTGTCGAACTCGTCGAGCACCTTGATGCCGAGCTCAGCCTCGTAGGCGATGGCGGTCAGGTGCATGACAGCGTTGGTCGAGCCGCTCATGGCCAGACATGCCTTGATGGCGTTGCGGATGGAGCCGTCGGTGATGATCTGGCGGGCGGTGATGTTCTTCTCGACCAGCTCCATGATCTTGACGCCGGTCTCCTCGGCCTTCATCATGCGAACCGCGGAGGTCGCCGGGGCGGTGCCGCCGTCCGGCAGGGTCATGCCGAGCGCTTCCGCGAGGGCGCACATGGTGTTCGCGGTGCCGAGGTAGGAGCACGAGCCGCAGCCCGGGCAGGCGGTATCCTCCAGAGCCACATACTCCGCCTCCGTGATCTTTCCGGCGGAAAGCATACCATAAGCCTCGGTGGCAGAGGTCTGGTCGGCCTGACGGCCGTCGAACTCAACGCCACCCTCCATCGGGCCGCCCGGCAGGAAGATGCACGGGATGTCCAGACGGGCTGCCGCCATCAGCATGCCCGGAACGATCTTGTCGCACGAGCCGAGCAGGACGAGGCCGTCGAACAGGTTGATCTGCGCCATGGACTCGATGGAATTGGCGATCAGCTCGCGCGAGGGCATGATGAAGTGCATGCCGTCGTGACCCTGACCCATGCCGTCGCAGCCGCCGATGACGCCGAACTCGATGGGCGTGCCGCCTGCGCGGTAGATGCCGTCCTTGACGCGCTGCGCGACCTGACGCAGGTTGTAGTGGCCGGGCACGCACTCGCTCCAGGCGTTCGCGATGCCGATGAGCGGACGCTTGAGATCCTCGGTGGTAAAGCCCATGGATTTGTAGGTTGCACGGTAATACTGGTTGCCCAGGCCCTTCAGAATATGTTCGCTGCGTAACATAACGCATTCCTCCTGTAATATCTTTTCACCCGAAAATTTTCTATGCTGATCCCCGGAAACGCCGGCTGTTCCGAAGCGGGTCTCTATACTCAGCATTATAATTTTTGAAAAGATGTGTTTCAAGTTGTCCAAAATGCTTTCTACTTTTGCAATAAAATTTTTTTATAAAATCGTGCAAAACCATCAAATTGCGTAAACTGTTTGCGCATTTTTGCGGGAAATGCGCGGGAAATAAGAAAAAGCGAGAAAAA
>ERZ835051.3943-NODE-3943-length-10891-cov-2.253968_pt1 | contig 10891 bp, 10 predicted proteins | sample MGYA00519575_ERZ835051 | MGnify/ENA primary metagenome ERZ835051 (study PRJEB31850, sample SAMEA3708769) | human gut metagenome | biome: human gut; feature: human-associated habitat; material: faeces | place: China | collected 2014 ... | reverse complement strand
CCCCCCATGACAGGAGGACTGATTGTTGCAACGGGAAAAACGGATCACAGCAATCCTTTTGTTCCAGAACGTATGATTGGAAAAATCTCCGCTCTGGAACGGATGGTTTTGCTGCTGCAGATGTCCGGAATCCGGCGGATTGCGGTGGTAGGGGACGAAAAGGAGTGGCCCAAAAAGCTGGTTCCCTCTATGAATCTGGTGTTTCTTACTGCTTCATCAGAGGGGGAGATGATGGACGGAGTCCGGCAGGGAATCGATTTTCTTCAGGAACAATGCACGGAGATTCTGGTATCCCATGTCAATGTACCGATGTTCTCAGAAAAAACCGTCCGGATGCTTCTGGAAGCGGAAGGAGAGGTGTGCATCCCCTGCTGTCAGGGGCGGTGCGGTCATCCCATCCTTTTAAGAGAAGGCTGTTTTTCCCGGCTGCTTGCCTATCAGGGGGAAAACGGATTGAGAGGAGCAATTGAAGCCTCCGGGATTCATCCCAATATTATAGAAACCGATGATATCGGGATTTTATCTGACAAAAAGACGGGGACATCTTATGAAGGTCTGTCAAAAAATCATGATATCAGGAAAATGACAGCTCTGGTTCAGCTGCGAATTCGCCGGGAAAAAGTTTTTTACGGTCCAGGAAGCCATCAGCTTCTGCAGCTGACAGAAACAGAAGGTTCGCTGGCGAATGCATGCCAGCGCATGGGAATTTCCTACACCAAAGGGCGCAGGATCATATCTGTGATGGAGGAGCAGCTGGGTAAACCTGTTCTGGAAACAGGGCAGGGAGGAAAGCGTGGGGGCTATTCCCATCTGACAGAATCTGCCAGGCAGATGATGGACTCCTACACTGCGTTTCAGGAAGAGGCGGAGGATGCCGTTCAGAAGCTGTTTCAGAAGCATTTTCAGAAAATATCAGAGGAATTGGAAAGCGAGAGAGAATAAGCATGAAAAAAATATTTGAGTTTATCCGGCAGGAAGCCGCAGCTGGTCATGATCTGGTTCTGACCAGTATTATTTCCCAGGAGGGCTCTTCTCCCAGGGGGCTGGGAGCGCAGATGCTGGTAGGAGCAGAAGGACAGATTTGCGGTACTGTAGGCGGCGGAGCTGTGGAGCTGCAGTGTATCCGTTTTGGACAAAAGGTTCTGGAGGAAAAGCACTCCTGTGAGAAATTTTTCTCCCTGACACCCAAGGCCAAAGAAAATATTGGCATGGTCTGCGGCGGAGATGTAACCGTATGGTTTCAGTATATTGATTCCTCTCTTCCCTTCTGGAGTGAGTTTTCTGAGCTTTTGTTAACGAAGATGGAGGAGAGAAAACCCGGCTGGCTGGTGCTTCACCTGGACGGCGGACTTCCTTCCTTTGCGGAGGCAGGAGTGGAAGGAAGGGAAGAGCTTCCCGGAACCGGTGATTTCGGCCGGAACGAAAGTCAGGTATTCCTTCCGGTTCCCATTGGGGATCGCGCAGTGATTTTTGGCGGAGGCCACTGCTCGCAGGCTCTTGTTCCCATACTGAATACAGTGGGATTTCGGGTAACCGTTATGGATAACCGTCCTGAGTATGCAGCAAAGGAGCTTTTCCTCGGAGCAGAAGCGGTAATCTGCGGTGATTTTCGGAAACTGTCAGAATCTCTGATTCTGTCAGAATCGGATTATGTTGTAATTATGACCAACGGACACAGCTTTGATTATGAAGTAGAACGTCAGGTTCTCCAGAATCCGCCCTGCTATGTGGGAGCAATCGGTTCTCAGCATAAAAAGAATTTTGTGAATGGAAAGCTGCGCGAGGCAGGAATTGAAGAATCGGTGATTCAGCAGGTGCATTGTCCCATTGGAACAGCGATTCGGGCTGTCACACCGGAAGAGATTGCAATCAGCATAGCCGGAGAGATGATTTCAGAGAGGGCCCGTATGCGGGAAGGAGAAAAGGGCGGTCATCATGGCTGTCCCATGTCATAAAGGCAGTTTTTACAGGAAAAAACGGCCGATACATCAGTTACAAAATAACCGGTGTATCGACCGTTTCTTTTTGAGATGAACCTGTTAAGGAAAATCCCGTTTTTGATTATTACATATGAATCCACCCGAGTACATTAGCAATGGAGCTTAAAAGAATGATGGTAATGCAAAGGGGGGCAAGGTACTTCAGAAAGAAGCTGTAAAGTTTCTTTCTTTTAAATTTGGAAGAACGCTCAATTTCTTCGGCGATGGTCTGAATTCCAACAACCTTCAGAATCAGGAAGCAGGTTGCAAGAGCAGCAATCGGCATCATGACAGAGTTGGTCAGGAAGTCAACAAAGTCAAGAATCTGCATTCCGAAGATCGTTACGAAATCCCAGATTCCGTATCCAAAGGCAGAGGCGCTTCCAATGGAAAGCATAACGAAAGCCATAATAATACAGCTTTTTTTCCGGCTCCAGCCCAGCTCATCTGAGATAGTGGAAACGCTGGTTTCCATCAGAGAAATGGCACTGGTAAGGGCTGCAAGCAGTACAAGAAGGAAGAAGGCGAAGCCTGCGATTCCTCCAAAGCCCATGCTGGCAAATACCTTCGGCAGGGTGATAAACATCAGGGACGGACCAGCCTGCAGGGTTTCCGGAGCACCGCCGGAGAAGGCAAATACTGCAGGAATGATCATCAGACCGGCCAGCAGTGCAATGGCTGTGTCAAAGATCTCCACCTGTTTGGTAGATTCTTCAATATCCACCTCTTTTCCCAGATAAGAGCCATAGGTATAAAGGATACCCATTGCAATGGAAAGAGAGTAGAACATCTGTCCCATGGCGGCAACCACTGTCATAGGCGAGAAGGTCTCAAAGTTGGGGATCAGGAAGTATTTAACGCCTTCCATGGCTCCCGGTCTGGTAACAGAATAACCGGCTACAAAAATTGCCAGAAGCACAAGCACCGGCATCATGATTTTGGATACCAGCTCGACACCATTTTTTACACCTGCCAGGATAACAATAAATACCAGGGCAGAAAAGATGAGGAACCAGAACTCAGCTGTACCTGAAGATGCAATAAAATTGGAAAAATAATCATCTGCTGCCAGGGCTGCAGAATTTCCTTTTAAGTATTCAAACAGGTATTTGATAACCCATCCGCCGATTACAGAATAATAGGGGACGATAATCATAGGAATAACTGCATTAATCCATCCGCCAAAACGGAACGGAAAGCTTTTTCCAAATTTAGAAAAGGCGCCTACAGGGCTTTTGTGGGTCATACGTCCCAGCGCAGTCTCAGAAACAATCAGCACATAGCCAAAGGTAAGGATTAAAAGCAGATATACCAGCAGGAACATTCCGCCGCCGTACTTGGCTGCCAGATAAGGGAACCGCCAGATATTGCCAAGACCTACGGCAGAACCTGCAACAGCCAGCACATAGCCGATGCGCCCGGAAAACTTGCCGCGGGCATGATGATGTTTTTTTTCAGTTTCGTTGTTATTCATTTTAACCTCCCATTCAGTCATATGATAACAGGATACCATTTTCCGACATTTTATTCAAGGCATTTTTCCCCCGGCGCATTTTTGCCATGTTTTTGCACGTTTTCTGGCAGGAAAAGAAAATTTTTGTCAAACCGGACTCATTTCAGGGAAAAGACGCATAGGATAGGGTATGAATGATGTGGGAGAGTGATGGAAATGCCGGAGACAGCTGTTTTGCTGACACCGATTCATTTCGTTTATCTTGCAGGTGTAATTGCAATTTTGTCAGTGATGATTCTGCGGATTGAGACTCCGCCGGTATGCATCCTGTTTCTTTTTTTGATTGGATTTTTTGGCCTGGGTACTGTGAGCGGAGGAATACAGACTGTTTTTTCAGCGATTATTTATGCGGCCAGAGAGTTTATGGAGGTAATTGCAACGATTGCCCTGGTTTCTGCCCTGTCTAAATGTCTCACGGATTTGGGAAGCAGCAGGTTTTTGATGGCGCCTGCAGCCCGGATTATGAAGACACCGGTTATGGCATGGTGGGTTCTGGGAATTTCCATGTTTCTGTTTTCTCTGTTTTTATGGCCCTCGCCCTCTGTGGCTCTGGTGGGGGCAATTTTGCTGCCCTTTGCAGGGAAAACAGGACTTTCGCCGATGATGGCGGCTATGGCGATGAATCTGTTTGGACATGGAATGGCTCTCAGCTATGACCTGGTGGTGCAGGGAGCGCCGTCCGTATCTGCAAAGGCAGCGGGGATTACTGCACAGGATATTCTGCAGGAAGGCGGTCCGCTGTTTCTTGTGATGGGAGTCGTGACAGCAGCGGCGGCTTTTCTTCTATATAAAAAGGAAATTGGGGAAGGAACGCAGGGAGAAAACGGTTGTAATGAAGAACCGCAAATCTTCGGGAATTCACTGAAAAGAGAACCGGAATCCGGAGAAAGGAAACGGGCAGCTGTGGCTGCGGCTGTTTTGACACCCCTGGCATTTTTGGCGGATATTGTATTTTTGACGGTTTGTGACGGGAAGGGGTCAGATGCAACCAGCCTGGTTTCCGGAACAGCGCTTCTTGTTATGTGCATCAGCGCAGGAGCAGCCTACGGCCGAAATTCCTTTGGGAAAATTACAAAGTATGTGACAGAGGGATTCCTTTTTGCAATTCAGATCTTTGCACCGGTAATCGTGATTGGCGCCTTTTTCTTCCTGGGAGGAGGGGGATTAAATGCAGTGCTGGGCAGGGAAATCAGCAGCGGTTTGATGAATGACTGGGCTCTCTGGCTGGCAGCGCATGCGCCTGTGAACCGGTATGGTTCTCTTCTGATTCAGATGCTGGCAGGAGGGCTGACCGGGCTGGACGGTTCGGGATTTTCCGGACTGCCTTTGACAGGAGCTCTGGCCAGAACCTTTGGCACAGCTTCCAAAACATCGATTCCAGTGCTTGCTGCCGCAGGACAGATTACAGCAGTTTTTACAGGAGGCGGAACGATCATTCCCTGGGGACTTGTCCCGGTTGCAGCGATCTGCAATGTGGATCCGCTGAAGCTGGCAGGAAAAAATCTCAGGCCGGTGCTGATTGGATTTGCTGCAGTCTTTCTGGCGGGCTGTGTACTTTTGTAGAACGGAGAAAGGAACAGAAGAAAGTCTTTAGGTGGAACACGGAAGAAGATAGACAGGAGTTGAAAATCAGAAAAGGAGACAGAGCTTATATGGCAGCAATTGGCGGATTTTATGGAGGATTCTGGGATACAGGAGAACAGGAGGCAGCGCTGGAAGGGATCTTTCAGGCGCAGCAGGATCGGGGAGCCGTATCAGCGGGAAGAGTGTGGGGAAACCTGGAGGAGACAGCAGCTGGTGGAGTGGCTCAAATGCATATGTCTGCCCGGAAAGAACAGGAAGAACATGAATGCTTCTGGGAATGGCGGAATGCGGGACGGAGAGCGGCAGTTTTGTTAGACGGGGAATTTTATAATTCCGGGGAACTGCGCTCTGCGTTGAAGGAACAGGGGGAAAAGCTGGAGACAGACGGGGATGCAGAACTGGCAGGACGGATGTATCTGTGTTACGGCCCGGAATTTGTAAAACAGCTGAACGGAGTATTTGCAATGGCTGTTTTGGACTTAGACAAAAAGATGATTTTTTTGTATCGGGATCGGATGGGTGTAAAGCCTTTATTCTATACATTCTGGAAAGACCGGCTGTATTTTGCTTCCCGGATCAAAGGACTTCTTGCCTGCCCCGGGATTCAGCCGGAGATAGGACTGGAGGGCCTGAATGAGATTTTCAGTGTCGGTCCTGCACGGACACCGGGAAATGGAGTGCTGAAGGGGATTTTTGAACTGGAACCGGCCAGAATGATGATTGCTGCGCCGGAAGGATTGAAACAGATAGAATGGTGGAAGCTGGAAAGCCACCCCCATGAGGACAGCTATGAAACAACGGTGGAGACGGTAAGGGAACTGGTGATGGACGCAGTCACACGCCAGGCAGATACAAAAGAGCCATTGTGTGCCTTTCTCTCCGGAGGCCTGGACAGCAGTCTGGTATCAGCAGTCTGCGCCTCTCTTGCAGGAGAAAAAGGACAGCGGCTGGAAACCTTTTCTTTTGATTTTACGGATAACGGGAAATATTTTAAGGCCAATGCGTTTCAGCCCTCCCAGGATCATCCCTATGTAGAGCAGATGGCGGAGTTTCTCCATTCCCGTCATCGCTGTCTGGAGTGCAGCAGCCGTCAGCTGGCAGATTTGCTGGAAGATTCTGTAAGGGCGGCAGATTTGCCCGTGATGGGAGACATTGATTCTTCTTTATTATATTTCTGCCGTCAGACTGCCAGGTATTGCGGGATCGCGATGACGGGGGAGTGTGCGGATGAAATTTTTGGCGGGTATCCCTGGTTTCATAAAAGGGAGATGATGAATGCAGATACATTTCCCTGGACCAGAGATCTGGATGCCAGAAAGGTTCTTCTGAAGGAGGAATTTATTCAGGAGCTGGGAATGGAGCAGTATGTGGAAAAACGTTACAGGGAAACCCTGGAACAGGTTCCGGAATGTCCGGAGGAGGGAGAGGAAAAGAAACGGCAGCGGCAGATGGCATGGCTGAATCTGAGGTGGTTTATGCAGACGCTTCTGAATCGTATGGATCGGACCAGCAGCTCGGCCGGGCTTACAGCGCGGGTTCCCTTTGCGGATTACCGGATTGTGGAATATCTCTGGAATGTTCCCTGGGAAATGAAGGCCAAAAACGGGGAGGTCAAACATCTTCTGAGGGAAGCTGCAAAGGGAATTCTGCCGGAGGAGGTTCGCATAAGAAAGAAATCTCCTTATCCAAAAACCTATGTGCCGTATTATGAAGAACTTCTTGCTGAGCGGATGAAGGAAATGCTGGAGGATTCCAAAAGTCCCGGAGCAGAGTTTCTGGATCGGGAGAAAACCCTGCGTTTCCTGAAAAAGCCCTCTGATTATGGAAGACCCTGGTACGGACAGCTGATGGCAGCTCCCCAGATGATGGCGTATATGCTTCAGACAGACTTCTGGCTGCGGGAATATGGCATTAAAATCAGGGTATAAGGAATGTTCAAAAAGAAAAACAATGCTGTAAAGAAAAAATACTTGACACCTGCCGGACTTTCATGTATGATAACCAAGGTGATGTTATGGAAAGCATTATAAAACAGAGTCTCTTGTATGACTTTTACGGAGAGCTTCTGACGGAGCATCAGCGGACTGTTTACGAGGATGCGGTGTTTAATGACATGTCTCTCGGAGAGATTGCCGGGGAGCAGGGGATCAGCCGTCAGGGAGTCCATGATTTGATCAAGAGATGCGACAAGATTTTAAGCGGATATGAGGAAAAGCTTCATCTGGTACAGAAGTTTCAGCAGACGAGACAGATGGTAGAGGATATCCAGGAAAGAACCAGAGCGTTTCATGAGACGAAAGACGAGTCTCTGATTGCGCAGATCGAACAGATTTCCAGCAACATCCTGGAACTGTAGGGCATGGATGCAGTGATGCTGCAGTGTCTGTGCAGATTTTCCACAGGAGGATGATTTATGGCTTTTGAAAGCTTATCTGAAAAGCTGCAGAACGTATTTAAAAATCTGCGGGGTAAGGGCCGTCTCAGCGAAGCGGATGTAAAGACTGCTTTGAAGGAAGTGAAGATGGCACTTCTGGAAGCGGATGTCAGTTTTAAGGTAGTAAAGCAGTTTATCAGCTCTGTTCAGGAGCGGGCGGTAGGAGAAGAGGTATTGGGTTCTCTTCAGCCGGGACAGATGGTTATCAAGATTGTAAATGAAGAGATGATTCGTCTGATGGGCTCTGAAACAACAGAGATTGCACTGAAGCCGGGCAATGAAATTTCGGTGATTATGATGGCTGGTCTGCAGGGTGCAGGTAAAACCACAACTACCGCAAAGATTGCCGGAAAGCTGAAGGCAAAGGGAAGAAAGCCTCTTCTGGCAGCCTGTGACGTATACCGTCCGGCGGCAATTCAGCAGCTTCAGATCAATGGTGAAAAACAGGGGGTTCCGGTATTTTCCATGGGAGAAAACCAGAATCCGGTTAATATTGCAAAGGCCGCAGTTGAGCACGCGGCAAAAAATGGCTACAATGTAGTGATTCTTGATACTGCCGGTCGTCTTCATGTAGATGAGAGCATGATGGAGGAGCTGGTAAACATCAAATCCGCAGTATCTGTAGACCAGACCATTCTGGTGGTAGACGCCATGACCGGTCAGGATGCAGTAAATGTAGCATCCAATTTCCAGGATAAAGTCGGCATTGACGGTGTGATTCTGACAAAGCTTGATGGTGACACCAGAGGCGGTGCAGCCCTTTCCATTCGGGCGATTACCGGAAAACCGACTTTATATATTGGTATGGGAGAGAAGCTTTCTGATTTGGAACAGTTTTATCCCGACCGTATGGCTTCCCGTATTCTCGGAATGGGCGATATCCTTACCCTGATTGAGAAAGCGGAGATGGAGCTGGATGAAGAAAAGGCCAGAGAGATGGGTCAGAAGCTGAGAAAAGCAGAGTTTGACTACAACGACTTTCTGGAACAGATGCATCAGATTAAAAAAATGGGCGGCATCGGAAGTATTATGAGTATGATGCCGGGTATGGGACAGATGAAAGGCGGAATGCCGGAAGTGGACGAAAAGGCCATGGATCGGGTGGAAGCTATTATTCTTTCCATGACCAAGGAGGAACGGGCGAATCCGGGAATTATGAATCCCTCCAGAAAACAGCGGATTGCCAGAGGCGCCGGTGTGGACATCAGCGAGGTAAACCGGATTGTCAAGCAGTTTGATCAGATGAAGAAGATGATGAAACAGCTTCCCGGCATGATGGGCGGTAAAAAAGGCCGCGGCGGCCTGGGCGGAATGCTTGGAAAGTTTAAAATGCCCTTCTGATGCAGGTCAGACAGGTCAGCTGAAAAGCTGTCCGGTTATTATCAGGTAACAATGCAGACATTCTGTATTTGTTGATATATCAGTTCAATTTAAGGAGGTGAAATGACATGGCAGTAAAGATGAGATTAAAGAGAATGGGTGCTAAGAAGAAACCTTTCTATAGAATCGTTGTTGCAGATTCCAGATCTCCGAGAGATGGCAGATTCATCGAGGAGGTTGGTACTTACGATCCGAACCAGGAGCCGAGCGTTATCAAGTTTGACGAGGAGGCTACCAAGGAGTGGTTAGCAAACGGCGCACAGCCGACCGACCGTGTAGCAAAGCTTCTGAAGACCGCTGGCATTCAGTAATCTGAGAGGTGATCGCTATGAAAGAACTGGTTGAGGTTATTGCAAAAGCATTAGTTGACAATCCGGACGAGGTGGTTGTTACCGAGACCGAAAAGGAAAGCGGCACCTTTATTGAGCTAAAGGTTGCCCCATCTGATATGGGAAAGGTGATTGGCAAGCAGGGACGCATCGCGAAGGCGATCCGCTCCGTTGTCAAGGCAGCCGCTTCCAAAGAAGAAAAAAAGGTTGTTGTAGATATACAGTAGCCATCAGAAACTGTCGTCGGATTTTCCTGCGGCAGTTTTTCTTTTATAAAAATCTGGAGGAATGGAAGATGGAGGATACCTTAAGAGTCGGCGTGATCTCATCCACCCACGGTGTACGCGGTGAGGTCAAAGTATACCCTACGACCGATGATGTAAATCGTTTTAAAAAGCTGAAAACCGTCATCCTTGATACTGGCAGAGAGCAGATGACCCTGTCCATTGAGAGCGTCAAGTTCTTCAAAAACATGGTCATCCTGAAATTCAAGGAGTTTAACAATATCAACGAAATCGAAAAATACAAGGGAAAGGATCTGCTGATCCGCCGCGACCAGGCCGTGAAGCTGGCTCCGAACGAGAATTTTATCACCGATCTGATCGGTTTAAAAGTCGTGACCGATGAGGGAAAAGAGTTCGGTACCCTGACTGATGTCCTTCAGACTGGTGCCAACGATGTTTACGTTATCGAAAGTCTGGAAGGCAAAGAGTATCTGTTCCCGGCTATCCCGCAGTGCATTCTGGATGTAAACCTGGAGAACCAGATGGTGACCGTCCATATCCTGGATGGCCTTCTGGACCTGTAATACGCTGAAATCAGGAGAAAGCAAAAGCATGAATTATCATATTTTAACATTGTTCCCGGAGATGGTGTTAGACGGCTTGAATACCAGCATCATCGGACGGGCAGCCGGAAAAGGCCTGCTTTCCATTGAGGCGGTCAATATCCGGGATTACACGAAAGAAAAGCACGGCCACGTGGATGATACCCCATATGGCGGCGGAGCAGGCATGGTGATGCAGGCGGCTCCGGTGTGTGATGCCTACGAGGCGCTTTGTGAGCGTATCGGCAAGCGTCCCCGCGTCCTTTACATGACTCCGCAGGGACAGACCTTCAACCAGAAGATTGCCGAGGAGCTGGCGCAGGAAGAAGATCTGGTCTTCCTTTGCGGGCATTATGAGGGCATTGATGAGCGCGCGTTAGAGCTCATCGTGACCGATTATCTTTCCGTGGGCGATTATGTCCTGACCGGCGGTGAGCTTCCGGCCATGGTCATGATCGACTGTATTTCCCGCCTGGTGCCGGGCGTTTTAAATAACGATGTTTCCGCGGAGATCGAGTCCTTCCACGACAATCTCCTTGAGTACCCGCAGTACACCCGCCCGGAGGTTTACCAGGGTATGCGCGTGCCGGAGGTGCTTCTTTCCGGACACCACAAAAACATTGAGACCTGGAGACGTCAGCAGTCTATCAGGCGGACCATGGAGAGACGGCCGGATCTTCTGGAAGAGGCAAATCTGTCGAAGAAAGAGCGCCAGTATCTGGCAGAGCTGATGGCAGAGAAAGAGGCACAGGAGAAGTAAATTCAGGGGAGTAAATTCAGCAAAATAGTGCTTGCAATTTATTTGTCCCTATGATATCATTATACCGTTGTGACTAGAAAAAGAGA
>ERZ835051.3942-NODE-3942-length-10891-cov-6.318106_pt1 | contig 10891 bp, 10 predicted proteins | sample MGYA00519575_ERZ835051 | MGnify/ENA primary metagenome ERZ835051 (study PRJEB31850, sample SAMEA3708769) | human gut metagenome | biome: human gut; feature: human-associated habitat; material: faeces | place: China | collected 2014 ... | reverse complement strand
ACTTGAAGATAAATATATATTATTATCTTCTATATAAGTATTAATATTTATTAATTTATCTCCATAATAGTTAGTACTAATATCTATATTAGTGATGTTTTCTTTAGTATCAATACCATAATTCATACTAAAGTCTAAATTATTTAATATTTTAAATATCTTTTTCTCTTTATCAGTAGTATCTCCATTTACATTTAAAGAAAGACTACCACTAGTAGAATTATTTTTACCTATATTATCTTCTAACTTATTAAAATAATCATTCATAAATATTTTAATATTATTTCTTGAAGCTAAATAATATTTACCTCCAAAGAATGCTAAACCTAATAATGCAATAATTACAAATATAACTACTACTACTGGGGCTATACTACCTCTATTAGCACTTTTTAGTTCCTTCTCTGTAAAAAAATTATCATCCATACTTACCACTCCTTCATATACATATCAAGTATATCATAAAATAACATTAAAAAAAAGAAGAAATATTACTTTTCTTCAGTTTTGTATCATTGTTTTTTTATTAAGATGTTTTATCTATTACTTTATTTTATTACAATCTGCCATTGACCTGTCTTATTAGAGCCTATTCTAACTATATAGTTACGTTCTGTTAATTCCTTCATATTATATCTTATCGTTCTTTCTCCAACGCCTAATATTCTAGCTAATTCAAGTTGAGTTAAAGTAGAATCATCCAATAATAAATCAATAATTCCTTCTTGTATCTTTGATAATCCTTTAAAATCAATATGATATTTATTCCCACTATCATACTCAAATTGATTTTGATTATATTTTATACTAACTCTTATAAAATGTGGGAAAAAGTGATAAACATCTTTATTATATTTTTTTAAAATTTTTCTAACACCTGTTCCTAAATGTTCAACAAGCTTTAAATCTCTGAATACACGCATCAATTCCGGATTTTTGGGAGCCGAATATCCCTCCAAAAACTCATCTTCGGTAAATTCACTTTGTATACCACCGAATGAAGAAACTTCTAATCTATCACTAAAAAGCTCGAATTTAGGAGGATATTCAGTAGTCCAATCATTGTGTACCAAAGCGTTTATAATAACTTCCCTTACTGCATTATAATCATACATTGGTTGTTCTTTTCTCTCTGGATATGTTATTTTAGTAAATATTTTATTTTCTACTCTAAACTTTTCCAGCACACGATTTGTCGCCTTTATTAATGAGCAATAACCGAATTCATAATTTTCCATTAATTCATCAACGTCAGTACCAACATACTTAGCCACTTTGATAGATATAGTGTTTTCATCAACTAAAAGATATGCTAAATAATTATATTTATTATCAAAGGTAAAAAAATTCAATTGTTTTTCAAAATTACTTCCAACATCAAAGCCTTTTTCTTTATAGTATATTTTTAAGTCTGTAAAAGTTAAGTTTTGATTAGGTGAAACAATATTTTTTATCGAGTTTTTTGTTCTTTCTTTAAACATTTCACTTATTAAATAATCACTCATTTTTTCATTAGAACTTCCCACTCTGATAAAGCAGCTATCAGAAGTCATTCCCATTCCCTTTATATGGTAAGGCTTTTCTAAACCTCTTGCTATGATTATTTTTAAATATTTTTTATTATCTTTTTCAAAAATTTCCAAATCAAATAATCCTAAAGCAGATGGTTCTATATTAGAAATAATTCTATCCTTAACTTTTCTTTGCAGCAAATCTAAATTGCCATTTAAACCTATGATTTTTCCCTTATCATTGATTCCAAGGTAAATTATGCCACCATCTTTACTATTTAAAAACGCAATTATAGTTTCTTCCAAATTGTCCACCATCTTTACTTTAAACTCAATTCTTGAACTTTCAATTAAATCTAACACCATGTACCTCCTTAACATAATTTATATTATTTATTATATGCCGGTTATTTTGCCGGTTATTTTGCCGGTTAATTATTTGTACTAACTCGCAAAGCACAGCTATAATAAATATTTTTTAATTGTACAATTTATTGTATCAATTTTATAAAATATGTCAACAGAATACCACAATTTCCCAAAATTGTATAAAAAAAGAAGAAATATTACTTTTCTTCAGTTTTCTTAGTACTTTTAGTAGTTGTTTTTTTAGCAGCTGGTTTCTTTTCACTAGCAGCCTTTTTAGCAGTAGTCTTAGTTTCTTTAACTTCTTCTTTAACTACTACTTTCTTTGGAGTATAAGTTTTACCATTTAATGCATCTTTAGCAATTACTACTAAATCAGCAAATGCTTTAGGATTATCTATAGCTAATTCACTAAGCATTTTTCTATTAACAGTAACTCCTGCTTTATTTAATCCATCAATAAATCTAGAGTAAGAGATTTCATTTTCTCTACATCCAGCATTGATTCTTGTGATCCATAATTTTCTAAAGTTTCTCTTGTTTTGCTTTCTATCTCTAAATGCATAAACTCCAGAATGCATAACTTGCTCATGAGCAGTTTTATATAATCTATGTTTACTACCAAAGTAACCTTTTGCTTCTTTTAAAACTTTTTTTCTTCTAGCACGTGCAACAGTGCCACCTTTAACTCTTGTCATTACTATCCTCCTATATTATATCTTTAATTCTCTTGTAGTCTGCTTTAGAAAGAGCTGTACCTTTCTTCTTACTACTTGCTCTAGCAGCACTATTCTTACCAGTATTATGAAGTGTTCCTTGTCTTGATTTACTAATAGAACCACTTTGTCTAATATTTAATACTTTTTTTGTTCCCTTATGTGTCTTCATTTTATTCTTCTTAACTTTAGTCATAATATCCTCCTTCTATTTTTTAGGTGCAAGCATCATATACATAGTTCTACCTTCTATTTTAGGTTTAGTTTCTATGTCTGATACATCACTAACTTTTTCATAAAATCTATCTAGAACTTCTTTAGCAAGTTCTGGATGAGCAATTTGTCTTCCTTTAAATCTAATACTTGCTTTTACTTTATTACCTTTTTCAAAAGCTTTTCTAGCGTTATTTACTCTAGTATTAAAATCATGAATATCAATATTAACTGATAATCTAAACTCTTTAGTTTCGATCATAGTTTCTCTTTGTTTTTTCTGAGCTTCTTTAGTTTTCTTTTTCTTCTCATACTTAAACTTATTATAGTCCATAATTTTACATACTGGCATATTACCAGAATCACTCATAAGTACTAAATCAAAGCCGGCATAACCTGCTAATGTTAATGCATCTTGTTTAGACTTAACTCCTAATTGTTCTCCATTAGGTCCAATTACCATCATTTCCTTACATCTAATTTGTTCGTTGATAGGATTATCCTTTAAAGTAGCTATAGCTAACACCTCCAAAAAAATGAATACTAAAGAAGTATTCATTTATCTATAAAAAGCTAATTAAAAATATAATGTATATTCTAGGTTGGCTTTTTACCTATTACTATGTGTAATCAGGTGAGATAAATATAATCTTCTTTCCGTTTCTAGTTAATTATATTATATACTTATCTAAAAGTCAACCAATTTTTATATTTTTTCTTTATTTTATGCACTATAAGCCTTATTCTAAGTCTTATTAGTGTTATTCTTAGCCTAATTCTTAGTCTAAGAATAATGTATCTACATACCTATTATATATAAGCATAGCATATATACTTAGATATTATTTACTAATTAGATATGGATTACTACTTGTTCCAGTGCCTCCTACTATACTAATGCCTGATATTAAATATAATACAGGGAAAGTTCCTAGTTGTGAATATAGTTGAGGTCCATTACCACCAGAATTAAAAGTTCCATTACTGCCAGAATAATATCCACCATTTTTCCAAGAATAAGTAGTCATCATTTGGAAAGCCCATGTGTTATTACTATGATTCCCATCTTGTTGTATTGAAGCATATAGAAAATCACTTAGGTTTATTAAACCTATCTTCCCGGTCCATGTTTTTTCCTCTTCAGCAATATAAGCATCATTTACTTTATCGTTGAAAGTGTTTTCAATATAAGTATTCCAACTTTCTTCAGCAATCATGTTTCTAGTAGTATTATTCTTTATTCCTCTAACATTACTAGTATTCTCTGAAAAGTCACATTCAAAAGTTTTATTATCACCACCACCATAACATTTTCCACTTTCACTATTCCAATATAAACTTTGTCCTAATTCACCATCAGTATATGAGTAATAAGTACTTGGATTAAGTAATTTCATCAATACTGAGTTATTCCAATATCTACTGCCACTCATAGTTTTAGTATAACCATAATTACCTATACTTTCACTTCTAATTAGTTTTAATTTATCCTCAAACACTCCTATTATTCGCCATAATTCACAATTAGTATCTGGATATGTTTCACAATTAAAATATATATAGTTATTTGGACTTGCTCCATAATATCTTATATTACCACCATCTAAATCAGTTGTAGTACCACCTAATCTATCATTCATAAGTGATACTGAAGGTGCTGTGTTATAAGTAATACTATTATTTGTTACTGTTGTCTTTGATGCAGTAGTATAAAGCTTGGTTATATATTCTGCGGCTGTTGGAGGCGGAGTATATGTATCAGTAACTAATGTTACTCCGCTAGGGACGACTAAGTCGCCACCATTTTCATAACCTAGTACTGTAGATAGTTCTATTGTTTTATTTGTACTATTTTTGTTTTCTAGATGTAGTTTGATATATTTCTTATCATTTTCTTCAATTGTACCAGTGGCTGGATCTTCTGATGTATCATACACTTTTACTGTAACTCCTGAAGTTGTTTGATAGGCTACGCCATATTTTACAGTACCTGGATTAGTGTTGGTAAGCATGTAATAGACATTACTTGAACCATTCGCAGGTATTGAAGCATAGGAATCGTCATTAATATATACATCAATACCGGTATCAGTCACGGTACCAATATAATTACTTAAAGCGTAAGTTTGATATAATTTTACTATTCCTAGTGAAATTGTAACTACTGATAAGGTAACTGAAGTAACAATTAACATTCTTTTTTTACTCATATAATCACTCTCTATTCTATAAATTAATTTTATCATAAAGATATATTTTATGCAATATTATTGTTATTAAAATTATTAATTCTCAGATAATTGATATGGATTACTTGAAGTACCATCTCCTACTTCTATGGCTAAATCTGAATCTAGAAAAACTACTGGGTGAACGCCGTAGGAGGCATATACATTACTAAGGCTATTTATATGGTTTGTTGAACTTATTCCCCAAGTACCATATGAACGAGCTGAATTTTGTGTTATTGTCCATTGGATAACGCCATTATACATCCAATCACTATTTTTACATGATGTATTGTCATAATTGTATAAATTTTGTGTACAGCTACTTAAGTCTGCAGCATAACCATAATCTGATGGATATATTAGACCTATGTTACCAGCTCATGGTGTTGTTCTTCCTGAATATACTGTTGTTCCTCTTTCATAAGCATATATTTGGTTTGTAAATATTGTATTACTATTTTCATAGCCTAATATTGTAGATAGTTTTATTGTTTTGGATGTGCTATTGGTATTTTTTATTCGTAATCTGATATATTTTCTTTCGTTTTCTTCTATTGTACAACTTGGTAAATCTTTTGAGGTACTATAATACTTTTACTGTAACTCCTGAAGTTGTTTCATAGGCTACGCGCAATACTTTACAGTACCTGAGTTTGTATTTGTTAGCATATAATAGACACTATTTGAACTATTCGCAGGTATTGAAACATAGGAATCGTCATTAACGTATACATCAATACCGGTATCAGTAGTACTACCAATATAATTGCTTAAAGCATATGTTTGATATAACTTTACTATTTCCTAGTGAAATTATAATTACTAATAAAATGATAGAAATAACTATTACTATTCTCTTTTGATTCATGTAATCCTGCTCTATTCTACTCTATATGTAATTTTACCATAAAGTAGTATTTAATGCAAATGATTTATTACAAAAAAAGATACTCAAATGAGTACCTTTTAATTTAATTATTCAATAATGTTAGTTACTGAACCAGCACCAACAGTGTGTCCACCCTCACGGATTGAGAACTTAGTTCCATTTTCAACTGCGATTGGAGCTATTAATTCAACTGTCATAGTAACATTGTCACCAGGCATAACCATTTCAGTTCCTTCAGGAAGTGTAACAACACCAGTTACATCTGTAGTTCTGAAATAGAATTGAGGTCTATAGTTTGTAAAGAATGGAGTATGTCTTCCACCTTCTTCTTTAGAAAGTACATATACTTGTGCTTCAAATTTCTTATGTGGATGAACTGTTCCAGGTTTAGCAAGAACTTGTCCTCTTTCAACATCTTTTCTATCAATACCTCTTAATAATACTCCAGCATTATCTCCAGCTTCTGCATAGTCAAGTTGTTTTCTAAACATTTCAATACCAGTAACTACTGTTGATTTAGTAGGTTTTAATCCAACAATTTCAACTGTATCATTAAGTTTTAATTGTCCTCTTTCAACTCTACCAGTAACTACTGTTCCTCTACCAGTAATAGTGAATACATCTTCAATTGACATTAAGAATGGTTTGTCGTTATCTCTTTCAGGAGTTGGAATCCATTCATCAACTGCATCCATAAGGTCTTCAATAGCCTTAACATACTTAGGATCTCCTTCAAGAGCTTTAAGAGCAGAACCTCTAATGATTGGAGTATTGTCTCCATCAAATCCATATTCAGTAAGTAATTCTCTTACTTCCATTTCAACTAGGTCTAATAATTCTTCATCATCAACCATATCACATTTATTTAAGAATACAACCATTCTAGGTACACCAACTTGTCTAGCAAGTAAGATGTGCTCTCTTGTTTGAGCCATAGGGCCATCAGTTGCAGCAATAACTAGGATTGCTCCATCCATTTGAGCAGCACCAGTAATCATGTTTTTAACATAGTCTGCGTGTCCTGGACAGTCAACGTGTGCATAGTGTCTCTTTTCAGTTTGGTATTCAACGTGTGCAGTGTTGATTGTAATACCTCTTTCTCTTTCTTCTGGAGCTTTATCGATATTTGCATAATCCATGAATTCAGCTCCACCTTTAGCAGCTAATACTTTTGTAATAGCAGCTGTTAATGTTGTTTTACCATGGTCAACGTGGCCGATAGTACCAATGTTAACGTGTGGTTTTGAACGATCAAATTTAGCTTTTGCCATAATAATTTCCTCTCTTTCTTAATTTACATATTCTATTTTATCATATTATTATTATTTTTCAAGTATTTTTACTAATTTCCACCATTTTTTTTGATGATTTCATCAGCAATTGATTTTGGAACTTCTTCGTAATGATCTAGTTCCATTACATAGTTACCTCTACCTTGAGTAGAACTTCTTAAACTTGTTGCATAACCGAACATTTCAGCTAGTGGTACCATTGCAGTAAATGCAATAGCGTTTCCTCTAGCTTCTTGGCCTTGTGGTTTACCACGTCTTGCAGTTAAGTCGCCAATTACAGCACCAGTGTATTCATCTGGAGCAGTAACTACTACTTTCATTATTGGTTCAAGTAATACTGGTTTACATTTGTTTCTCATTTCTTTAACTGCAAGTGAAGCAGCTATTTTAAATGCCATTTCTGATGAGTCTACATCGTGGTATGATCCATCAAATAATGTAGCTTTAACATCTACCATAGGGTAACCTGCCAAAATACCAGTTTGCATTGCTTCTTGAAGTCCTTTATCGATAACCGAAATGTATTCTCTAGGAACTACACCACCAACGATGTTATCAACAAATTCATAACCTTTTTCAGGATTTGGTTCAAATCTAACCCAAACATGTCCATATTGTCCACGTCCACCTGATTGTTTAATGTGTTTACCTTCACATTCACCCATTTGAGTAATTGTTTCTCTGTATGCAACCATTGGGGCACCAACAGTAGCTTCAACATTAAATTCTCTTCTCATTCTATCTACGATAATATCAAGGTGTAATTCACCCATACCAGAGATAGTTGTTTGACCAGTTTCTGGATCTGTATGCATTCTAAATGTTGGATCCTCCTCTGCTAATTTTTGAAGAGCAATTGCCATCTTTTCTTGGTCAGCTTTTGTTTTTGGTTCAACAGCCTGAGTAATAACCGGTTCTGGGAATTCCATACCTTTCATTATTACTGGTTTCTTTTCATCACATAAAGTATCAGCAGTTGTAGTATTTTTAAGACCTACAGCAGCACCGATTTCACCAGCATATATTTCTGGAATTTCTTCTCTGTGATTAGCATGCATTAATAATATTCTACCAATTCTTTCCTTAACATCTTTAGTAGAGTTAAGTACATAAGAACCGCTCTTTAAAGTACCTGAATATACTCTAAAGAATGTTAATCTTCCTACGAATGGGTCAGTAGCAATCTTAAATGCTAATGCAGTAAATGGTTCTGAATCTGATGGATGTCTTAATACAACATTACCTTTCATATCAGTACATTCAATTGATGCGACATCAGTAGGAGCTGGTAAGTAATCTACCACAGCATCAAGTAATAACTTAATACCCATATTACCTAAAGCAGTTCCACACATAACTGGGAAGAACTCTGCTTTTAATACACCTTTTCTGATGGCTTTCTTAAGTTCTTCTACAGTAACTTCTTCACCATCAAGATATTTCATCATTAAATCTTCATCAAAATCAGCAGCAGCTTCAATTAATATATTTCTATATTCTTCTGCTTTAGCCTTCATATCTTCAGGGATCTCGATTTCAGTATAATTTTCTTCTTGTTTGCCATCAAAGTGATATGCTTTCATAGTAACTAGATCAATTACGCCGTTAAAATCTGATTCAGCTCCGATAGGAAGTTCCATAGCAGCAGTATTTGCTCCTAATCTATCTTTGATTGTACCTAAACTAAAATAGAAATCTGCTCCCATTTTATCCATTTTATTAGCAAATATAATTCTAGGTACACCATATTCATTTGCTTGTCTCCATACTGTTTCACTTTGTGGTTCTACACCAGCTTGAGCATCAATAAGTAAAACAGCACCATCTAATACTCTTAAACTTCTTTGAACTTCAATAGTAAAGTCAACGTGTCCTGGAGTATCTATAATATTAAATCTATAACCCTTCCAGAATGCAGTAGTAGCGGCACTAGTAATTGTAATACCTCTTTCTTGTTCTTGAGCCATCCAGTCCATTTGTGATTCACCATCATGAGTTTCACCAATCTTATGAATCTTATGTGTATGGAATAGAATTCTCTCAGTACAAGTTGTTTTACCTGCATCAATATGGGCCATGATTCCAATGTTTCTAGTATGATCTAAGCTTATTTCACGAGCCATAATTCATTTTCCTTTCTTACCATCTATAATGAGCAAATGCTTTATTAGCCTCTGCCATCTTGTGTGTATCGTCTTTCTTCTTAACTGAAGCACCTGTTCCGTTAGATGCATCAATTATTTCATTAGCAAGATTTTCAGCCATAGAATGACCATTTCTTAATCTTGCATATTGAGCAAGCCATCTGAATGCTAGTGCTTGTGCTCTATCTGGCTTAACTTCTACTGGTACTTGGTAGTTAGCTCCACCAACTCTTCTTGATTTAACTTCAAGAGCGGGTTTGATGTTATCCATAGCCTTGTTAAATACTACCATAGCATCTTCTCCAGTTTTTTCTTTGATTATATCAAAAGCATCATATATAATGTTTTGAGCAGTTCCTTTTTTACCATCTTTCATGATATGGTTAACTAATTTAGTAACTACTTTTGAATTATATATAGGATCTGCTAAAACATCTCTTTTAGTAGCTCTTCTTTTTCTCATAATTTTTATATCCTCCCTTCAATATTATTGATTTTTATTTTTTGTCTCTTTTAGCACCGTATTTGCTTCTACCTTGCTTTCTGTTTTGAACTCCAGCAGTATCTAAAGTACCTCTAATGATGTGATATCTAACACCGATTAGGTCTTTAACTCTTCCACCTCTTATTAAAACAACACTGTGTTCTTGTAAGTTGTGGCCAATTCCTGGAATATAGCAAGTAACTTCCATACCGTTAGAAAGTCTTACTCTGGCATATTTTCTTAATGCTGAGTTTGGCTTCTTAGGGGTAATAGTACCAACCCTAGTACATACTCCTCTTTTTTGAGGTGATACTTGGATTGTTTGTTTCTTTTGAATACTATTTTTACCAACTAATAATACTGGAGATTTACTCTTTCTATTTTTCTTAGTTCTTGACTTCTTAGTTAACTGATTAATTGTAGGCATAATCTCACTCCTTTCTTACACATATCCTGGTGTTTCATATTCTTCCTTAAATTTAAGTTTTGTCCATGACAAAACCTAAACTCGCAAGTGATTTAATTATAATATTAATGTCTTTTAAAGTCAATACTTTTTATCTACTTTTTTAGAAAAATACATAATATTTTATTCTATATTTAATATTATTATACTTTTTATTTTAAGTTTTGTATTTTTTGTTTTATCTAGTCTTCTTTCTCTTCTACTCATAATAAAATACATCCCTTTAATTTACATTATTTTTGCTTATCTTTTTTTAACGTAAAATATGATATTGCTAAAGCTAATATAATTGAAGCACCTGTTAAATAAACTGTACTACCTGTTTTAGGTAATGTGCTTGGCTTTTCATTATTTGTAATATTCATATCGTTTGTACTTTCTGTTACTTCATTATTATTTTCATTTGTAATATTATTATCATTTCCCCCTATTATTTCATTACCTATTTCATTGTTTTCTTGGTTATTGTCTGGTGGTGTTGTAGTTTGAGCTTCTTTTACATTAATATTAAAAGTTTTACTTACAATTTCTGCATCTGAATTATCTCTATCAATTAATTTTAATTTTATTGTATAATCT
>ERZ835051.3939-NODE-3939-length-10899-cov-3.211361_pt1 | contig 10899 bp, 9 predicted proteins | sample MGYA00519575_ERZ835051 | MGnify/ENA primary metagenome ERZ835051 (study PRJEB31850, sample SAMEA3708769) | human gut metagenome | biome: human gut; feature: human-associated habitat; material: faeces | place: China | collected 2014 ... | reverse complement strand
TGCAGGTCGAACGGCGAACCGATCGCCAGCACCCACTCGCCCAGACGCAGCGCATCGGACGATCCGAAAGCCAGCGTCGGCAGGTCCGAAGCCTCGATCTTCAACAATGCGAGGTCCGTGGCCGAGTCCTTGCCGATCAGCTTGGCGTCGAACGAACGGCCGTCGTTGAGCTTCACGCGGAGTTTCGAAGCCCCGTCCACGACGTGGTTGTTGGTCACCACGTAACCGTCGGCCGAGATGATGACGCCCGAACCTCCGGCGCGCTGTTCGCGGAACTGCGGTCCCTCGTCATACCCCTGCGGGATGCCGAAGAACTCCAGAAAGGGATCGTATCCCCGGCGGCGCGGCATCTCGACCTGCTGCACGGCTTCGATATTGACCACGGCCTTCACCGCATTCTCGGCGGCGTACGTCAGGTCGGGGTACTGCTCGACCTGATACGAGGTGAACTGCGTCCCCAGCGCGGGCGTGCGTTCCACCTCGCGCTCGATATATTGTACGGAGCCTTCGCGGCCCCCGGCTACTGCCCATGCCGTAAGTCCGCCCGCGGCGGCCGATACGGCGACTGCTCCTAAAATCAAAAATGCCTTTTTCATAATTCGATAACAAGTGTTTAAATTCAATTACTAGGAGGCAATTTATACCATAAGCTTCATCAGGTTTTATTACGATTCGTAGGACAAACGAAAGGGAACGCCCGGTTAGTATGCCCGCTTACACAAAAATCGGGACATCCGCGACGGACATCCCGATTTTCTGCAACCCGGACCGTTACAATCCGAACTCTTTGCGAATCAGCTCCACGGCATCGAGCTTCTCCCAGCCGAAGAACTCGATCTCACGCTCCGTTTCGCGGCCGTCCTCCCAGACCTTCACCCGCTCCGTGTAAGGACGGTTGCCGAAGTGACCGTAGGAAGCCGTGGCCTCGAAGATCGGGTTCTTCAGGCCGAAACGGCGGACGATGGCGGCGGGACGCAGGTCGAAAAGCTTGCCGATGCGGCGTGCGATCTCGCCGTCGGTCATGCCCTCCAGCGCGGCGGGACGCGGCGAACGGTAGGTATCGACGTAAATCGACAGCGGCTGCGCGATGCCGATGGCGTACGACAGCTCGACCAGCACTTCGTCGGCAACGCCCGCGGCGACCAGATTCTTGGCGATATGGCGGGCGGCGTAGGCCGCCGAGCGGTCCACCTTCGAGGAGTCCTTGCCCGAAAAGGCGCCGCCGCCGTGCGCGCCGCGGCCGCCGTAGGTATCGACGATGATCTTGCGGCCCGTAAGCCCGGTGTCCCCGTGAGGGCCGCCGATCACGAACTTGCCCGTAGGATTGACATGCAGGATGTAGTCGTCGCCGATCAGCCCGGCCAGCTTGTCGCCGGCGCGCTCCAGACGCGCCTTGACGCGCGGAATGAGGATCGTGCGCACGTCCTCGCGGATCGTAGCCTGCATCCGCTCCTCGGCCTCCTTCTCCGTCAGCCCGTCGCCCGGCAGGATGAATTCGTCGTGCTGGGTCGAAACCACGATGGTATGCACGCGCAGCGGACGGTTGGTCTTCTCGTCGTACTCGACGGTCACCTGCGACTTGGAATCGGGACGCAGGTAGGTCATCACCTCCCCTTCGCGGCGGATGACGGCCAGCTCCTTGAGGATCACGTGCGAGAGGATCAGCGTCGCCGGCATCATCTCGCGGGTCTCGTTGCAGGCATAGCCGAACATGATGCCCTGATCGCCCGCGCCCTGCTCGTCCTCCTCGGCGCGCACGACGCCCTGATTAATGTCCGGCGACTGTTCGTGGATGGCCGACAGGATGCCGCACGAGTTGCAGTCGAACTGGTATTCGCTCTTGGTATAGCCGATGCGGTCGATCACGCGGCGCGCCACGCCCTGTACATCGACATACGCTTCGGAGCGCACCTCGCCCGCCACAACCACCAGTCCCGTGGTGCAAAGCGTCTCGCAGGCGACTTTCGAGTTGGCGTCACGACGCAGGAATTCGTCGAGAATGGCGTCCGAAATCTGATCTGAAACTTTATCGGGGTGTCCTTCGGACACCGATTCCGATGTAAACAAAAAGCCCATTGTTATACATTTAATTATGAGACCGCGCCTCCGGCCGGAGTGCCGGCATGCGGAAAGCCGCTCTCGGTTAATAAAAAATAAAACGTATAAAATGGGAAAAATTGGCTGTTGGAATAAAAAATAAGCTGTTTTAGCGATTTTTTATTGTGGTTGCAATCAGTCAAATCTTTCCACATTTCCCCGCGTTACAGACGGGAGTGCAAAGATACGAAGGAATTTCGGAATATGCAAAAAACAGTTTGTTTTTGCCTCCGATATGCACTATCTTTGGCCCGGTATTGGATGGGATGCGTCCCGGCAACCCGCAAAATCCGTTTTGCGATTGCGCCCGACTTTCGCTATCTTTATACCCGTCGAATTCAACAAACCGCACATGAAACGATTTTTACTCGCCGCATGCATGCTTCTGGCCGCCGTCGGATTTTCGTCCTGCGAAAACGACGACGACGATCTCTACGACACGCTCACGGGCCGCGTATGGGCCGGAGACCTCGGATTCTATCAGGACGGCTATGCGCTGGACAGCTACGTTTACTTCGGGGCCGACGGCTTCGGAAGCGACGAACTCCGTTACGCCGACAACGGACGCCTGCTCGACACGCTCAACATCCAGTGGGACGCCTACGACGACACGGTCTACATCGACTACGGCCGGGTCGATCTGCCGCGCGAACTGCGCCGGGTCCACATCCGCCGCGGCATGCTGACAGCCGATCTCTACATCGGAGGCCGCTATTACGACCGGATCACGCTCTACATGCAGTAATACAGCGGCACCTATTATTATATAGCGCTCCCCGAATCCTTGCGGAAATCCGGGGAGCGTTTGTGTGGAACGGCGGGTGCAATTCCTGCTGCGGAAGGTTCCGGGTTACTCGTCCGTCTCCCGCAAGGCGGCGCGCAGGGCGTTGATGTCACCCATCATCCGCAGGAAGATACGCACGCCGAGGGGCAGTCCGACAATCAGTCCGGCCACGAAGCCGTAAAACACATAGGGCGAAGTCAGGCTTCCCATGTAAAATCCCAGCAAGATCAGCTGCGGCACACCCAGCGCGATACCCGCGCCCACGCCCCAGAGGAAGCAGGTGCGGAACCGGAGTACGGCGGCGCAGGTTTCGCGCACGGTCCTATTCCCCGGCTCGATCCGCGCCAGCAGCACCAGCAGCGCGATCTGCCGCGCCAGCATGGCGAAGATAAAGAGCGCCAGCGTCGCCTTGACAGCCGTTCCGGGGTCCGCTTCGCCCGTACGAAATAGATTGGCGAAACAAAGCGGCAGCGCCGCCAGCAGAAAGATTCCCAGCCGTATCGTACGCGCCAGCCGCTGCTTGGCCGAGGTGATTTTTCCGGCCGAGACCTCCGCCGTCAGCCGGTCTATTTTAGTGTCCGCACACGACAGACGTCCGTCCAGCTCGTGCCATTTGGTTTTCAGTTCGTCGAGTTCCATATTCGGGAAGTTTAATGATTTGCCTGTTCACGCAGTTTCAGCTTGATGCGGTGGAGCTTCGAAGCCACGTTGTTGCGCGTAAGCCCCGTTGATCGCGGCGATCTCCTCGTAAGGAAGCTCGTCGAGCCACAGCATCACGACCGCCTTTTCGAGCGCATCGAGCCGGTTTATCAGCGCATACAGTTCCCGCAACCGCTCGCCGCGTTCGGAATCTTCGTCGGCTGCGCCCAGCAAGTCGGTCAGCGGCAGCCGGCCCGTATGGCGGCGGTTGCGGCGATAGTACGAAATGCAGGTGTTCAGCGCGACGCGGTAGACCCACGACGAGACTTTGGCCCGGCCTTCGAATCCGTCGAACCCCCGCCACAGGTTAATCAGCACCTCCTGATAAAGATCGTCGAAGTCGTCGCTGTCCATGGCATAGAGATAACAGACCTTGCCGACGATGCGGCGATGCTTCCGGACGAAGGTCTCGAATTCATACTGTTTGGTTCGCTGTAGACTCATTGCTGAAACTGTTTTTCCCATTAGACGCCGCCGGAGCCGAAAAGTTGCACGGAGAATAAAAAAATAATACGACGCAACTCATCCGACAAAAAAATCCCCGAAGCGACACTTCGGGGATTTCATCCATTATCGGGTATCGTTATTTTCCAAGCAGCTTCTTGACCTCTTCGGCCGGAAAAATCCGTTGCCGAAGAGTCCAAACGTCCAGACTACTTTCCGAGCAGTTTCTTGACCTCTTCGGCCGGAAGAATCCGTTGCCGAAGAGTCCAAACGTCCCGACTACTTTCCGAGCAATTTCTTGACCTCTTCGGCTACGGTCTTGCCGTTGTAACCGAACTTCTCGTCGAGAACCGTATAGGGAGCCGAATAGCCGAAGTGATCCAGACCGTGGATCATACCTTTCTCGCCCACAAGACCCATCAGGTTCACAGGAAGTCCCGACGTCAGGCCGTAGCGCACCACGCCCACCGGAAGCACGCTCTCCTGATACGAACGGGGCTGGTCGCGGAAAAGACCCTCGCTCGGTACGTTCACCACACGTACGGCGATACCCTCGGCGGCAAGCAGGCTGGCACCCTCCACGAGCGTCGAGACCTCCGAGCCGGTGGCGACCATCACAACTTCGGGCTTGGCCGAATCAAGCACCACGTAACCGCCCTTGGCGACCTGAGAGGCCTCCTCGCGGCGGCTAGCGCCCAGCGCCGGAAGGCTCTTGATGTTCTGGCGCGACAGCACCAGCGCAACGGGACGCTGCTCCTCGACGGCCAGCTTCCACGCCATGACGGTTTCATCGCCGTCGGCCGGGCGCAGCACGACCATCGAACGTTCGTCGTGGTGGTTTCGGAGGTGTTCCATCAGGCGGATCTGGGCTTCATGCTCGATCGGCTGGTGCGTAGGACCGTCCTCGCCAACGCGGAACGAGTCGTGCGTCCAGATATAGATCACATGCAGGCGCATCAGCGCCGAGAGACGCACTGCCGGTTTCATGTAGTCCGAGAAGACGAAGAACGTGCCGCACGCAGGAATCACACCCCCGTGAAGCGCCATGCCGTTAGCCACGCAGGCCATCGTCAGCTCCGAGACTCCCGCCTGAAAGAATTTGCCGCTGAAATCGCCCTTCGTGAAGGCCTTGGTCTTCTTGAGGAAGCCGTCCGTCTTGTCCGAGTTCGAAAGGTCCGCAGAAGCCACGATCATGTTCTCGATCTTTTCGGCGAAGACGCCCAGCACGGCAGCCGATGCCGCGCGCGTCGCCACGCCGGCCTTCACCTCGATCGACTTGTAGTCGATTTCGGGCACGCGCCCCGAAAGGAACATATCCAGTTTGCGGGCGAGATCGCCGTGTTCGGCGCGCCATGTCTTCTCGACCTCGGCCTGACGTGCGGCCCATGCGCGAAGCGCTTCGCGGCGCTCGGAGAAAGCTTCGAGGCTCTCGGAGAAAACGGCGAACGGATCGTTCGGATCCCCGCCCAGATTCTTCACCGTGGCGGCGAAGTCGGCACCGGCCGCCGTGAGCGGCTGCCCGTGGGTCGAAACCTTGTCTTCGAAGCTCTCGCCGGAGGGACCTTTGGCGCCCTTGCCCATGACCGTGCGGCCGATGATAAGCGTAGGACGCTCCGTCTCGGAGTTCGCGGCAACGAGCGCCTCGCGGATTTCGTTGATGTTGTGTCCGTCCACTGACAGCACGTTCCACCCCCACGCCTCGTACTTCATGGCCACGTTCTCGGTCATGACCTCATCCACCTTCGTAGAAAGCTGGATGTTGTTCGAGTCGTAGTACATGATGAAGTTGCTCAGACCCAGATGGCCGGCGATACGGCCCACGCCCTGCGAAATCTCCTCCTCCACGGCGCCGTCCGAGATGTAGGCGTAGGTCTTGTGCGCCATCCACTCGCCGAAGCGGGCAGCCATGAAGCGTTCCGCGATGGCGGCGCCCAGCGCCATGGCATGACCCTGTCCGAGAGGGCCGGAAGTGTTCTCGACACCGCGCGCGAAGTCTGCTTCCGGGTGACCCGGCGTCACGCTGCCCCACTGACGCAGAGACTGGAGGTCTTCGGTCGTATAGTATCCGGCAAGAGAAAGCGTAGAATAGAGCATCGGAGACATGTGACCCGGATCGAGGAAGAAACGATCTCGGTAGGGGTAAGACGTATTGTCCGGATCGTAGCGCAGAAATTCGGTATAGAGCACCGTCATGAAGTCGGCGCCGCCCATCGAGCCGCCGGGATGGCCCGATTTCGCCTTCTCGACCATAGAGGCCGACAAAATTCGGATATTGTCCGCTACACGCGTTAGTTTGGAATTGGTAGATGACATGAGTATTTAAAGTTTTAAAGTCTTTGTATTAATCAGCGTATCTTCTGCCACAAAAGTAATAAAAAAGATACTACCCAACTTGTTTAAGCTCTAAAATATTTGCTTTTTCTATCTTTTTCTTTGCATATGGCAGCGTCACGACGAATTTCCGCGTGTCGGTCGAGGGCAGGTCGAACATCGTGTCCATCATGATCGCCTCGCAGATCGAACGCAGGCCGCGGGCGCCGAGTTTGAACTCGACGGCCTTGTCCACGATGTAATCCAGCACCGCGTCGTCGAACGTAAGCTTGACGTTGTCCAGCTCGAAAAGCCGCTTGTACTGCTTGACGATGGCGTTTTTCGGTTCGGTGAGAATCGACCGCAGGGCTTCGCGCGAGAGGGGCTGCATGTAGGTCAGCACCGGAAGACGCCCCACCAGCTCCGGAATCAGTCCGAACGACTTGAGGTCCTGCGGCGTGATGTACTGCATCAGGTTGTTGCGGTCGATGCGGTCGGCACGGAGCCGTCCGTACCCCATGGCGCGGGTGTTCAGACGCTGGGCGATCTTCTTCTCCACGCCGTCGAACGCGCCGCCGCAGATGAAGAGGATGTTGCGCGTATCGACCTGAATGAATTTCTGTTCGGGATGCTTGCGCCCGCCCTGAGGGGGCACATTGACCACGGTTCCTTCGAGAATCTTCAGCAGAGCCTGCTGCACGCCTTCGCCCGAAACGTCGCGCGTGATCGAAGGGTTGTCGCCCTTGCGGGCGATCTTGTCAATCTCGTCGATGAAGACGATGCCCCGTTCGGCCTGCTCGACGTTGTAGTCGGCGACCTGCAGCAGCCGCGAAAGGATGCTCTCGACGTCCTCGCCCACGTAGCCCGCCTCGGTCAGCACCGTGGCGTCCACGATGGTGAAGGGCACCTTCAGCAGTTTGGCGATCGTGCGGGCCATCAGCGTCTTGCCCGTACCCGTGGGTCCCACCAGCACGATGTTCGACTTGTCGATCTCCACCTCGTCCTCCTTGGGGGCGTAGAGCAGCCGCTTGTAGTGGTTGTAAACGGCAACGGAGAGCGCGATCTTGGCGCGGTCCTGGCCGATCACGTACTGATCGAGCACGTTTTTCAGCTCCTGCGGCGTCGGCAGATGCTCCGGCCGTGCCGCAGCCATCTGACCGCAGTGCTGCTCGGGCATGAAGTCCAGTTCATCCTCCAGAATGCTGGTGCAAACGCCAATGCACTCGTCACAGATATACACGCCCGGACCCGCGATCAGCTTGCGTACCCGGTTCTGGGGTTTGCCGCAGAAGGAGCACTTCAGCGGCTTTTCATCTTTATAATTCGGCATACTGCACCTCTGTTCAGCAGAATTTCATCAATGCTTATCGAAAACCTTGTCGATCAGTCCGTACTCGACAGCCTCCTGCGCGGTCATGAAGTTATCGCGCTCGCAGTCGGCGTGAACGGTCTCGAACGGCTTGCCGGTGTTCTCAGCCAGGATGCGCGTCATGCGCTCCTTGATGATCTCGAGACGCTTGAGGTGAAGCGCCATGTCCGTGATCTGACCCTGCGTGCCGGCGGACGGCTGATGGATCATGATCTCAGCGTTCGGCAGCGCATAGCGCTTGCCCTTTGCGCCGGAGGACAGCAGGAACGCACCCATGGACGCTGCCATGCCGATGCAGATGGTCGAAACGTCGCACTTGATATAGTTCATGGTGTCGTAGATCGCCATGCCTGCGGTGACAGAGCCGCCGGGGCTGTTGATATACAGAGAAATGTCCTTGTCCGGGTCCTGCGCTTCCAGATACAGAAGCTGCGCAACAACGAGCGATGCGGTGGTGTCGTTGACCTCCTCGCACAGCATGATGATGCGGTCATTCAGCAGACGGGAGTAAATGTCGAACGAACGCTCGCCGCGGCCGGTCTGCTCGATTACCATTGGGACTAAGCTCATTGGAAAAACTCCTTTCGAAAAAGAGTCGGTGTTTGTACTCGGATTTCCGCGATGCGTGTCGCATTGCGGAGAAAATTTGTTCGTTGATACGCTGATGGAACCGGCCATACGGCCGGTTCCATGTGATATCATATGGAGAGATGCTTACTCAGCGGTCTCCTCAGTCTCCTCGGTCTCCTCAGCCTTCTTCTTGGAAGCCTTCTTGACCTTGGCGTTCTTCTTGATGAACTCAAGAGCGTTGGAGATGCGCAGGTCGCCGGACAGAGCGGACTCTGCAACGATGGTCTTGATCTTCTCAACGTCCATCTTGTACTGCTCAGCCATCTTCGCGTACTCGTCAGCGATCTCCTGCTCGGAAACCGTGATGTTCTCCTGGTCTGCGACCTTCTGGAGTGCCAGACGGGTCTTGACCTGACGCTCAGCCTGATCCTTGAACATTGCGCGGAATGCGCCCATCTCGGTGTTCGTCATCTTGAGGTACTGCTCGAGGCCCATGCCCTGCATCTGGAGGCGGTAGCCGAAGTCCTGAACGATAGAGTCGACCTGAGAGTCGATCATAGCTTCCGGAATATCAGCCTTCATGCCCGCGATGACAACGTCGAGCAGCTTCTCCTCAAATGCAGCGTCAGCAGCTTCCTGGCGCTCGCTCTTCAGGCGCTCGGTGATCTCCTTCTTGAGGTCGTCGAGGGTCTCGCAGGTGTCGGAAACGTCCTTTGCGAACTCGTCGTCGAGGGTCGGGAGGATGGTCTCCTCTACCTTGTGTACCTTGCACTTGAAGGTAGCTTCCTTGCCGGCCAGCTCCTCAGCGTGGTACTCCTTCGGGAAGGTTACGACTACGTCCTTCTCGTCGCCTGCCTTGCAGCCGATCAGCTGATCCTCGAAGCCCGGGATGAATGCGCCGGAGCCCAGAGTCAGCTCGTGATGCTCAGCCTTGCCGCCCTCGAATGCAACGCCGTCTACAAAGCCCTCGAAGTCGATGTCAACGGTATCGTTCTTCTTTGCCTTGCGCTCAACGGTCTCGGTGCGTGCAAAGCGCTGTGCCATGCGGTTCAGCTCAGCCTTTACGTCAGCCTGAAGTACCTTTACGGTCTCCTTCTCCGCCTCGATGCCCTTGTACTCGCCCAGCTCAACTTCCGGCTCAACCGGTACCTTGGCGATGATGGTCAGGCCGCCCTCTTCTGCCGGTTCGCCCAGATCTACGTCTGCACGGCCGACCATCTTGATGCCGGACTTCTCGACAGCCATATCCATAGCCTGCGGATACAGAATATTGAAAGCTTCCTCGAAGAATACGCCTTCGCCGTACAGCTTCTCGATCATCTTGCGCGGAGCCTTGCCCTTGCGGAAGCCCGGAACGGTGATGTTCTTGCCGCTCTTCTTGAATGCCTTGTCCTTTGCCGCCTCGAACTCAGCCTTGGTGATCTCGATCGTGAGAGCTACGACGCTGTGCTCGAGCTTTTCAGTGTTTTTCAGTTCCATGTTGCCAATCTCCTTACTAAATACTTTCGATTGTATCTAAATCATTCTATCAGATTTTTCTCATGATTTCCATAGTTTTTTCTATTTTTTCAGAAAAACCGGGGTAAAATCTACAAAATCACCCGAAACGAGCTTCCACTCGATGCCCTCGGCCTCGCCTGTGACCGCATATCTAAGGCTGTTTCCGTGCAGATGCCCATAAACGCAGCGCTTTACGCCGTATTTTTTGAGCAGTTCGACGATGGCCTCGCAGCGGTAGGTCGAGTACAGCGGCGGATAGTGCAGGAAGCAAATAATCCCCTCGGGCTGCTCTGCGGCGCCGAGCCGCAGCGACGCCTCGAGCCGAAGCAGCTCGCGCCTGAAGATCTTCTCGTTATGCGGGTCGGAAAAATCCTCCTCGAACGGCCAGCCGCGCGTGCCGCACAGCGCCGTTTTTCCGTAAAAGAAGCAGTTGTTGTGCAGGAAATCAATGCTCGAAAACCCGTTCTCGTCCAGAAAGCGGTGCATTTTAGAGGCCGTCTCCCACCACAGGTCGTGGTTTCCCTTCAGAATGATCTTTCTTCCCGGCAGGGAGTCGATGAGGGCAAAATCGCCCTTTGCCTCCGCGAGGCTGATGCCCCACGAAATATCGCCGCCCAGTACCACCGTATCCTCCGGCGCGATCAGCTCGCGCCAATGCCTGATGATCTTGTCCGTATGCCCTTCCCACCGGCCGCCGAAGATATCCATCGGCTTGGCGACATCGGTGGCAAGATGCAGGTCGGCCAGCGTGTAAAGCGCCATTATAGATCCTTGAGCAGGGCGACAGTCGAGAGAATGTCCGCCTTGTCCACCACGCGGTCAAAGCGCGGCGTTTTACCTGCGAGGGCTGCGAGCGGCGCGGGCGCCGGTACGCCCGTCAGACCGGTCAGAACATCGAGCTGGGTCACGTCGTCCTTTTCAAGCGTGCCGTCGAGCGCCTCGATGACGGCGCGGCAGAACTTGAACGGAGATGCGGTGGAGGCGATCACGGTCGGAGTCTCGTCGCCCGTGCGCGCGCGGTAGTCCTCGTATACGCGGACCGCAACGGCGGTATGCGTATCGCACAGGTACTTCTCCTCTGTCCACAGCCTGTGGATGGTTTCCGCTGCGTGCTCGTCGTCGCAGC
>ERZ835051.3927-NODE-3927-length-10928-cov-2.864067_pt1 | contig 10928 bp, 9 predicted proteins | sample MGYA00519575_ERZ835051 | MGnify/ENA primary metagenome ERZ835051 (study PRJEB31850, sample SAMEA3708769) | human gut metagenome | biome: human gut; feature: human-associated habitat; material: faeces | place: China | collected 2014 ... | reverse complement strand
CTCCTTGTGTGTTGTTCTGTGTTGTTTTATGTTGTTCTGTGTTGTTTTATGTATTGTGTGTTAATCCATGCAGTGTTCTTTCCTCCATATATTGAATTTTCCCACATATATTGTGCATCGCTTCATGTATTGTTTTTCCTGTATATATTGTGTGCTGCTTCATGCCTTACGCTTGGCTTCATGTATTGTGTGCTGCTTCATGTCTCACGCTTAACTCCATGTATTGCGTGCTGTGTCACGCCTTGTGCTTGACTCCATGTCCGTGTGCTGTGTCATGCCTTGTGCTTGACTCCATGCCTGTATGCTGTGCTGTGTCATGCCTTGTGCCTGACTCCCATGCCCGTGTGCTGTGTTGTGTCACGGCTTGTGCTTGACCCCCCATGCCTATATGCTGTGTCATGGCTTATGCTTGACCCCATGTCCGTGTGCCATTCCATATATTCCATTTTTCTTCATGCATGCCAAGTCTCATTTTGGACATATATCTGTTTTTTTAAAATGATATATCCAAAATTTCTTTGACTTACGAATAGATATCCATATTTTCCTTTTCTTTTGGATATAAAAAGCCTTACTTTACTTGTTTATGTCCAATTTTCATCAGATTCAATTCCTTTTTCACACACATTATCCTTGATTTTGGACATTTCTTGTCATTTTCTTTTCTTTATATCCAATTTCTATCCTGCAAAATTCGTTTTCCACCTGCACCGTCCTTGACTTTGGATATTTCCTGCTATTTTCTCATAATTATGTCCAATCTCAATAGATCTGTACAATCATATTAAGAAAAGCCTTCATAAGTAGAACATTTATAGTCTAAAATAGTATTTTTTGCACTGTCCCTTCCAACACATTACAAATCAATCGCCTGTCAGGAATTGCATATTGTGCTTTTATTCTTTATAATGATGTCGGGGTCAAAAGCCCCCGACTTTGATACCTACGGATTGCTTCGTGCTACGCACTCCCACAATCCTACCCAATATTCGCATATCGTGGGATTATCACATAGTTTACTCATGTGATTAATCATACGTATGAAGAAACTGCTGTACCTCTTCCCTGAAAATATCCTCCTTATGCAGCAGCCGATAATCCGTCTCACGGTTTTTCATGGTATACAGCTGATTCTTCAGTGCACCGGAAATCTCCAGGACACTTTGATACCCCATATCATATCCGTCTGCAGCAACCAGCCCTTCCACCACAGCCTCGTCCAGATAGTATACACACTTGATGCTGTTTCCGATTCCATAAATTCCCGGATGGTTTCCATTCTCCTGTGCATACATCCCGGCAATCTGTTCCAGTGCACTTGTTTCAAGTACAATCAGGTAATCGACCGCCTTCTCCTTTCTGAGCTTCTCCGTAATTGCCATATCATAGGTTGTATGGATATGAAACCGGATTTCGCAGCCGGTATCCGAAAGAGCGTCCAATACCCCCTTCGCACGCTCCCTGCTGCATTCTGTTTCTGCTAGTCCGCCTACAATTCCGATCCTTTTCCCACGGATATTCTCCCGGCTTTTCAGATCTTCTCCCAGTGCATATCCCATACCGTAATTATCCGGCATCACGACCGGAAGCTCCGGATATTGCGTCCTGTTCCCGTTCTCCGGTTCCTTAGGGACATCATTGGCAACCAGTAAAACCGGCTTCTGTGAACGGATCTCCCGAAGCATCGCTCCGGTATCCTCCCCCGGCGCTGCCTGGACAATAAAAGCATCCACCTGATTATCCAGCTGCTCGTAAATCAGACTTTTCTCTTCCTGTGCATCTTCAATTTCGTCGGTATTGCAGATAATCAGATGAATATTCCTGATCCCTGCTGCCTGCTTAAGACCGTTAATAAAAGAATCCCATTTTTCATCACCGGATTTTTCAACGATAACAGCTACCCGCTTCTGCGGTTTTTCACCGGAAAAAATCTGATGCATACACAGCAGAAGCAGTATAAAGAGGCAGATTTCCGACAGTAGAAACGTCATTTTGGTTCTTTTCATGGTTCAACCTCATTTCTGGGTGGTTTTCCCGGCGCCTCCAGTATCTCACAGTTTTCTTTGGTATATGGTATGGCCGGCAGGTGAATGGTAACGGTAGTGCCCTCATCCGGTTCGCTTTCTACTGTGAGTCCGTATCTTACTCCAAACATCAGCTGTATGCGGGTATGCACATTAATAAGCCCTACTCCCGAGCCATGCTTTGGCACCTTCTGATTATCTGTGAGAATATTTTCCACATCCTCGCCTACATATCCGGCTTCTGTCAGAGCAGTCGCATCTGCAATGGCAAAGGGGACGTTGAGAACCTTTGCCAGAGTCTGTGCCAGGTAGGTCTTTCCGGAACCGGTCGGTCCCAGCAGCAGAATATTACTCTTTTGGATATCCACTTCCATGTCTTTTGCGGAGGTAATCCGCTTGTAGTGATTATAAACAGCTACAGAAAGGGCTTTCTTTGCCGCATCCTGGCCAATCACATATTCATCAAGAAATGCCTTGATCTCCTTTGGCTTGAGAAGGTTGATCTCCCCCAGATCCACTTCCTCATTATCATCCATTTCCTCTTCCAGAATCTCTGCACAAAGGTCAATGCACTCGTCACAGATAAATACGTTATTATTCCCTGCAATCAGCTTTTTTACCTGTTCCTGGGGTTTCCCGCAAAAAGAACATCTGACTCTGTCCTCAGGTCTGTTCGGCATATTGGCACACCTCTATCCTTTCCTAGTGTTTTTCAATCACCCGGTCAATCAAACCGTACTTCATAGCCTCCTCGGCAGTCATGTAATTATCGCGCTCCGTATCGCGGCAGATAACCTCGTATGGCTGACCGGTGTTGGCAGCCAGAATCTCATTTAATTTTTTTCTGGTCTGCAGGATTTTTTCAGCTACAATCTGAATCTCTGTAGCCTGGCCCTGTGCGCCGCCGGACGGCTGGTGAATCATCACCTCTGCATTAGGCAGGGCAAAACGCTTGCCCTTTGCACCGCCTGCCAGAAGGAATGCTCCCATGCTGGCAGCCATGCCGATGCAGACCGTAGACACATCGCACTTAATGTAGTTCATGGTATCGTAAATTGCCATACCGGCAGTTACAGAACCGCCGGGGCTGTTAATATATAAGTTAATATCCTTGCCCGGATCCTCAGACTCCAGGAACAGAAGCTGTGCTACTACCAGACTGGCAGAAACATCATTGACTTCTTCTCCAAGGAAAATAATTCTCTCTTTTAATAAACGGGAATAAATATCGTAAGAACGTTCTCCTCTGCTGGTTGACTCAATCACATAAGGTACTAATGCCATGGTCAAATCCTCCTGTTCTTTCTTTCTGCAAATTCCGTGAAAAAGAATGTGCTCAGGCACATTCCCCTGTCGGAGCGCTGCCGCGTCATCAGCCTTTTCCTCTGGTCCGCAGTGCGCATCCTCGCGGAGCATATCTGTATCACAGGACGCAATTCCTGTGATAAAAATCCTGATACAGATACAGGTTTCCGGCTGTACCGGAAACCCGCCTCTGTCGTTTGAAATATCTTAATTAAACCAGATTAGCCTCTGCTACCAGGAAGTCTACTGCCTCCTGAACAGCCATATCCTCTTTCATCTGAGCGATACCGGCTTCGCCCATAATGCTTCTTACCTTGTCAGCTTCCATCTTGTAGGTCTCTGCCATCTTAGCGATCTCAGCGTCTACAGCCTCATCAGATACCTGAATGTTCTCAGCTGCAACAACAGCCTCAAGAACAAGACGGGTACGGATTCTCTTCTCAGCCTGCGGACGGGACTGCTCCTGCAGCTTCTCGATGGTCATGCCGGTGAACTGCATATACTGCTCCAGAGAAATACCCTGGCTCTGCATTCTGCGCGCATAGTCATTGATCATCTCACGAACCTGCTCGTCGATCATAGCATCCGGAATCTCCATGGCTGCATTCTCAACAACCTTCTCTACTACGTTGTTCTCGTTCTCGGTAGTAGCCTGCTGCTGCTTTGTCTCTGCAAGTTTTGCCCGGATATCGGATTTATATTCATCCATGGTCTCAAACTCGGAAACCTCGCCTGCGAACTCATCGTTCAGCTCCGGCAGCTCCTTGGTCTTGATCTCGTGGATCTTTACCTTAAATACAGCCGGCTTTCCTGCCAGCTCTGCTGCATGATACTCAGCCGGGAAGGTTACATTCACTTCTACCTCGTCACCGATGTTCTTGCCGATCAGCTGCTCTTCGAAGGTATCGATGAAGGAGTGAGAGCCGATTACCAGCGGATAAGCCTCAGACTTGCCGCCCTCGAAAGGCTGTCCGTCTACAAATCCCTCAAAGTCGATTACGGTATGGTCGCCGTCCTCAACTGCACGATCCTCAACATTTACCATTCTGGAGTTCTGATCCTGAACCTTCTTTAACTCAGCCTCAACGTCAGCATCTGTTACTTCCGGTTTTGCCTTTTCCACTTCAACACCCTTGTACTCGCCCAGGGTTACTTCCGGCTTAACTGCTACCAGAGCTGTGTAGATAAAGGTTTTGCCTTTCTCGATCTGCTCAATTCCAATCTCCGGTCTGGAAACGATATCCAGTCCGCTCTCCTTAACAGCGTCTGCATAGGTGGAATCCAGCAGTGTATCAATAGCGTCATCGTAAAGAACACCGACACCATACATCTTCTCAACCATTGCCTGGGGAGCTTTTCCCTTACGGAAGCCAGGAATGCTGAACTTGTTCTTATTCTTCTGGAAAGAAGTTTTAAGAGCTGCCTCGAACTGCTCTGCCGGTACTTCTACGGTTAATTTCGCCATGTTCTTTTCTAACTTTTCTACTTGTAAACTCATTTCAAGTTTCCTCCTTACATCTATGTATGGTCGTCACGGCAGGGCGCCACACTTCAAGATAGCATTATATCATAGTCTTTTCTTAATTACCAGTCCTATTTTTCGTATAATTCCAGTATTTTTCCTGACTTTTGGCCGAAAAAACACATTTTCTCCTCCGATCCCTTTCTTTTTTATCCTGTTTCCGCTATAATCTGGTATCATCAAAGCAAATGGAGGGATTATTTTTGGAAATCGAACGAAAATACCTGGTATCTGAGCCGCCCGCGGATTATCTTTCCTGGGACTGCCGATTCATCGAACAGGCCTATCTCTGCACGGATCCTGTAGTCCGGGTGCGAAGGGACGGCGATGAATACTATATGACCTACAAATCCAAAGGACTTCTTGCCCGGGAGGAGTACAATCTTCCCTTAAACCAGGAAGCCTATCACCACCTGCTTGCCAAGGCCGACGGCATTGTCCTGACGAAAAAACGCTACAAAAAGAAGCTGGAAGGAAGCGGACTGCAGGTGGAACTGGATGTGTTCTCCGGCACATATGAGGGACTTATGCTGGCTGAAGTGGAATTTTCCTCTGTGGAGGAAGCCAATGCCTTTACCCCGCCCTCCTGGTTTGGACGTGATGTGACCTTTTCCGGAGAATATCAGAACAGCCGGTTAAGCAAAGGAATCCCCCGGAAGCGCTGAACGCCCGGGGGATTTCTTAATGTACTGCCTGAAAAATACCAATCACCACAACCAAAACCAGAAGGATGATACATCCGGCAATAAAACGATCCAGATATTTCAAAGGTATATGGCGAAAATTCTCATACAATTTGTTTACCTGCTGAGGCTGTTCTTCCAGAACAGTTTCTTTATCAGAGACTGCATCAGTCCGGGACACAGCCTCTGTTTTTTCCTGTAAATTTTCTTCCATTCTGTCAATCACACCAGTCTATTATTTCTTTGCAAGATATTTCCGCAGGTCGAGTGCAACCGCAACAATGATTACAAGACCCTGTGCAATATAGGTGTATGCCGGATCCACGCCCAGGAACTGGAGACAAATCTTCAGGATCTCAAATACCAGTACGCCGACCAGAATACCGCCGACACTACCAACACCACCATTTGCAGATACACCGCCGATGGTACATGCAGCAATTGCTTCCAGCTCATAGCCCATACCTGTTGCTGTAGAAGCGCCGCCTGCCTTTGCACCTACCAGGAAGCCTGCCAGAGCATACATGCAGCCTGCCAGTACATAAATACGAATCAGGGAAGCCGTTACATTTACACCTGCTACCTGTGCAGCACTTTCGTTGCCGCCGATTGCGTACATATATTTACCATGACGGGTCTTATTGTATAAGAACCAGAAAAAAGCACCTACTACAATAGCGAAAATCAGCAGATAAGGAATCGGTCCTACTGAGCCGCTTGCAACCTTCAGGTAACTCTTCTTGTATCCGCCCATCGGCTGGTTATCGGTAATCAGGGAGCAGAGACCGTAAATAATTGTCTGCATACCCAGAGTAGCGATAAACGGAGGAACCTTCAGCATGGCAATAACAACACCGTTGATGGCGCCAAATCCGCCCATGACTGCCATAACAATAATAAGGGCAACCGGCCACGGAATATCAGGCATCCACGGGAACATGCGGGCTGCGTAATCCATGCTCTGCAGCATCATAGCAGAAAGACATGCTGCCAGACCAACTGCACGACCTGCAGACAGGTCAGTACCCTTGGTAATCAGACATCCGGATACGCCGCAGGCAATGATGTTGTGGCTGTCGTGGGCAATCGACGTCGCAACCGCGCCGCGTTGAATCCCGTAGCCGCGGACGTAGCAGCTGGCGACATGCCCCGTGTCGTGGTGCCGCTCGCAGACGGTCATCTGGCAGATGCCGTCGTCAATGCCTTCCGCGTGCCCCAAGTCTTCGGTCACAATCTGCCCGTCGATGAGGCCAATCAGCGGCGCAACCCCAATCCGCAGCTGCTCCGGCGTTACATCCGGCAGGTGGAACGTGTCCAGCACGCCCGCGAGGATGTCCGGGTCAATGTCCGGCGCGGCGATCTCCACCTCGTGCCCGTCGTAAACCAGCTTGCCGCGCTTGAACACCATTTCTACATTCACATCATGCAGGTTGTCCAGCACGACGAAATCCGCCAAGTACCCCGGCGCAATCGCGCCCTTGTTGTTCAGCAGGAAGTAGCGCGCGGCGTAGTGGCTGGCAACCTTGATGGTCAGAATCGGGTCAGCGCCGAGGGCAATCGCTTTGCGGACGATGTAGTCAATGTGCCCCTTGTGCAGCAGGTCGTAGGGATGCTTGTCGTCGGTGCAGAACATGCAGCGGTGCGCATACTGCTCCGTCAGCAGAGGCATGAGGGCTTCGAGATTCTGCGCCGCCGTGCCGTCGCGAATCATGATGAACTGCCCTTTGCGCAGTTTTTCCAATGCGTTGTCAATGGTGTCGCACTCGTGGTCGGAATAGACGCCGGCGGACATGTACGCGTTGAGCGCCTTGCTGGACAGCCCCGGCGCGTGGCCGTCAATCTTCTTGTGATGCGCCTGTGAAACGACGATTTTCTCCATCGTTGCGCGGTCGCCCATCATTACGCCCGGATAATTCATCATCTCCGCCAGCCCCAGCACGCGGGGATGGTCGAAATAGGCGTTGATGTCGCGCCATGTCAGCGTCGCGCCGTTTTCCTCAAACGCCATCGCCGGCACGCATGACGGGAGCATAAAATGCACATCCAGCGGCAGATTTTCTGTCGCCGCCATCATGTAGTCGATGCCGCCCATGCCGCAGACGTTCGCGATTTCGTGTGGGTCGGTGATGACGGTGGTTGTGCCGTGGGGGAGCACCGCGCGCGCGAACGAGGTCGGGCTGACGAGACTGCTCTCCAGGTGAATATGCGCGTCGATAAAGCCGGGTGCGACGATTTTGCCGCTGACATCGACCTCCATCAAGCCGTCGTAATGGTCAGCCATGCCGACGACCAGCCCGTTGGCAACGGCAATATCGCCATGCTCAATCGTGCCGGAAAATACGTTGACATAATCGGCGTTTTTGAGGACAACATCCGCCTTCTCCCCGCCCAGCGCGACGCGGACGAGCCGCTGCTTCCGGCGAACCTTGAGCGCAATGCGTTCTGCGCGGGTTTTGACTTCGGACATCGTGGAACACGCTCCTTCCGTGATTCTGTTTGTCCTATTATAGCGGTTTGAAGGGGTGTTGTAAAGGGGAAAAGGAGAAGAAAGCGACAGTGCACTTGACCCCGTTTCCTATTTCCGCTATAATAGAAGCGAAGAAACGGAGGTCTTTTTGCATGGATGCACAGCGACTTCTTTCCGCCTGCGAAGGGGCGGGCATTGACTTTTTCACCGGCGTGCCGGATTCGCAGCTAAAAGGACTTTGCGATTCCCTCTATGCCCTCTACGGCGTTCATTCGCCCCGGCACATTGTCGCGGCGAATGAGGGAAACGCGGTCGGTCTCGCCGCCGGGCATTTCCTCGCGACGGGGCGTCCCGCGCTGTGCTATATGCAGAATTCCGGGCTGGGCAACGCCGTCAATCCGCTTGCGTCGCTGATGGACGCGCAGGTGTATCAGCTGCCGTGCCTGCTCGTCGTCGGCTGGCGCGGCGAACCCGGTGTGCACGATGAACCGCAGCACGTCAAGCAGGGGCAAATCACCCTGTCGCAGCTGGAGATTCTTGGCGTCCCCTACCGCATCCTCAGCAAGGACACGACGGAAGAGCAGTTTGCGGCGGATTTTGCCTTCCTGCGCGAACAATTGAATCAGCGGCAGTGCGCGGCGATTGTCGTTCGCAAAGGCGCGCTGACCTGCTCGCTCAAGCCCGCATACGGCAACGAAAACACCCTCACCCGTGAGCGGGCAGCGGAAATCATGCTGAACGCGATGGATGCGGGCGATGTGGTTGTGTCCACGACGGGGAAGCTCAGCCGCGAAATCTTTGAGCTTCGCGAGAAGCGCGGCGAAGGGCACGAGCGTGACTTCCTGACCGTCGGGTCGATGGGACACGCGAGCATGATTGCGCTGGAAATCGCGCTGGAGAAGCCGAACCGCCGCGTTTGGTGCTTGGACGGCGACGGCGCGGCGCTGATGCACCTTGGCGCACTGCCGGTGATTGCCCAGCGCAAGCCGGCGAACCTCATCCACGTTGTCATCAACAATGCCGCGCATGAGACGGTCGGCGGGATGCCCGTGTGCGAAGGGGGACTGTGCGCAGCGAAGGTCGCATCAGCGGTCGGATACCCACGGGTGCTGAACGCGCGGGACGAAGCGACGCTGGAAGCTGCCCTGCAGGAAGCGAAAGGCGCGAATCAGCTGACGATGCTGGAGGTTGCCTGCGCGGTGGGCGCGCGTGCGGATTTAGGCCGCCCGACGACGACGCCCATCCAGAACCGTGACGCGCTGATGGCATTTTTGCGGGAGGAAAAGGCATGATTGCATTGCTGCTCAATTCGGGGTTGGGGTCGCGCATGGGCGACGAAACGCGGGAGCATCCCAAGTGCATGTGCCGCCTGACCGAACAGGAAACCATCATCTCGTGGCAGGTGAAACTGCTGCGGCGCATCGGCGTGACGGAAGCAGTGGTGACGACGGGGCATCTGGCGGACACGCTGATAGCGTATCTGGAATCGCTGGACAGCGGCATCCGCTTCCACTTCGTCCATAATCCGAAGTATCGGGAGACGAACTATATTTACAGCATGTATCTGGCGCGGAATTTGCTGCGCGGGCAGGACGTCATCAGCCTGCACGGCGATTTGGTGCTGCATCCGGCGGTGATGGATGCGCTGGCAGCGTCGGGCAGAAGCGTGATGGCGGTGGATTCCACCCAGCCCCTGCCGGACAAGGACTTCAAGGCGCTGATTCAGGACGGGCGTATCCGGCGCGTAGGCGTGGACTGCTTTGACGCGGGCAGCGTGGAATGTCAGGCGGCGTACCACTGGCAAGCGGCGGAGTTTTCTAGCTGGATGGACGAAATCGAGCGCTTTGTGGAGCGTGGGGACGTGAAGTGCTACGCCGAGAACGCGTTCAACGCTGTGTCAGGGGAGATTCCGCTGTATCCGCTGGAGTGCGGCGGGAGGCTCTGCGCTGAAATCGACAATCAGGCGGATCGGGAAGTTGTTTTGACTCGATTCCGTCAGGAGGTACTTTGAATGAAGCAGGTGTACATTTGCTTTTCGACGGATATTCTGCACAACGGGCATATCCGCATTTTGCAGCGCGCGGCGGAGCTGGGCGAAGTGACCGTTGGCTTGCTGACGGACGAGGTCGTCGCAAGCTACAAGCATTATCCGCTGATTCCGCTGGAAGAGCGCATCGCGATGTTTGAAGGGCTGAAGTACGTCAGCCGCGTCGTCGTGCAGGAAAGTCTGGATTACACGGACATCCTCAACCGCCTGCGCCCGGACATTGTGGTGCATGGGGATGACTGGCTTGTCGGCTATCAGGCGAATATCCGTCAAAAAGTCATTGAGACGCTCAAAGGCTGGGGCGGCGAGCTGGTGGAATTCCCCTACACGCACACCGCGACCGAGGAGACGCTTTCGACCCTTGATCAGCTGCTCTCCCTGCCGGAGACGCGCCGGAGCCGCCTCCGCCGCCTGCTGCATTACAAGCCGTGCCTGTCCGTGATGGAGGCGCACGACGGCCTGACAGGGCTGATTGTCGAAAAGACGACCGTCGAAACGCCCAAGGGCCGCCGCCAGTTCGACGCAATTTGGGTCAGCAGCTTGTGCGACTCCACCGCGAAGGGAAAACCGGATATTGAACTGGTGGACATGACCAGCCGCCTGAACACGCTGGAAGAAATCATGGAAGTGACGACGAAGCCGATTATTTTGGACGGCGACACCGGCGGGCTGGTCGAGCACTTTGTCTACAACGTGCAGACGCTGGAACGCACGGGCATCAGTGCCGTCATCATCGAGGACAAGCAGGGGCTGAAGAAGAACAGCCTGTTTGGTACGGGTGCGGGACAGAAGCAGGCGAGCATCCCCGACTTCTGCGAGAAAATCACAGCGGGCAAAAACGCGCAGAAAACGAAGGACTTCATGATTATTGCGCGCTGCG
>ERZ835051.3924-NODE-3924-length-10933-cov-3.809156_pt1 | contig 10933 bp, 7 predicted proteins | sample MGYA00519575_ERZ835051 | MGnify/ENA primary metagenome ERZ835051 (study PRJEB31850, sample SAMEA3708769) | human gut metagenome | biome: human gut; feature: human-associated habitat; material: faeces | place: China | collected 2014 ... | reverse complement strand
ACATCGGAGCTATATCCTTGACGGGTAGAGATTAATATTTCTGTTCCGCCGCGGTTGTAGTAGGCCTGACGATAGGCCAGACGTCTTGCCCGATGCGTCTCTTCCGTAGGTTGAATCAGTTCGTATTCGTGCCGTTTCTGTAATTCTGTGAAAAAGGCTGCGCCTGCTTCTGCGGCATCTTTCCAACGCTGGTCACTGTAATTTCCGTAGCAGGTATATTCGTCTGCTTCCGGATGCCATTTAGTGTTTGAGTTGAAAGTCGGACTGGCTGCCCATTGCAATACCTTGAACTTTAATGCCATCGCTCCTGCCAGGGTCATACGTCCGTCATCTGCTTTCTCGGCTTTCCAGGCCAGATTGGAGTTGATGGCTTCGTTGAGCAATCCTACGATCTTCTCTACCGTTTCGGCAAAAGTGATACGGGGGAAATTCATTGTCTCGTTTACGTCTACATAGTGGTCCAGCCATGTCACACCGCCTACATATCTCAGCATTTCGAAATAGCAGAGGGAGATCAAAACTTTGGCTTCCGCGATCCGTTCACTTTTCTCGCTGGCTGTCATGTCGGGCACTTTTTCTACGTTCTCGATATATAACCAAGCGTAACGGATGGTGGTCCAGTCAGACTTGCTTCCATAACGGTAAGCAGAATTCTTTGGGACGTTGTTGGCACTGAGTGCTCCGTTGTAATAGAGCTTGACAGGCCCATCACTGATATTGTCACGGAAACTGTAACATAAGTCTGTGATTGATTCAAGTATGTTCACACCCAATTTGTAGTCAGAGCCGGTCGGTAGCCCATAAGGTAATCCGGTATATGCTTTGGTCAGCACCTTTTCGGCATTTATTTTCGAAGAGAACATTTCTTCGGTAGTCGCTCCGGAACTCTCAGGCTGGTCGCCCAGAAATTTATCCCCGAAGCTGATTTCAGAACAGGAGGAGGCTATCAGTACGCAACCTAATGCTATTCCGAGTCCTTTTATTATTCTATTCATACAGTCGTTTTTTAGAAGTTAAGATTTAAACCGAAGCTATATACTTTGATCAGCGGATAATCTCCGAATCGGTTAGGATCACTTTCCGGATCAAGATATTTAAGCGGTGAGAAGGTCAGCAGGTTGTAGCCGCTGAAGTTTAATCCGAGTGAGCTGAGGCCCAGTTTCTTCAGGAATTTCTTTCCGGTGATGGTATAACCGAAGCTCAGGCTCTTCAAGCGGAGATAGGAAGCATCCACCAACCAGAGGGTAGAGGGTTCGGAGTTCCAGCTTTCCGATTCTTCCGACGGACGTGGATAAACAGCTCCCAGTTGGTTTTCCGGAGTCCAGCAACCGTCGTAGAAGTAAGTCAGCAAACCACGCTTTCCGGCATTCGTATAAGGGATACGGTATTCGATGTCATACATTCTGTTAACGTTCTTGGAACCCACCCATTGCATGGTGAAGTTGAATCCTTTCCAGTCGAATCCCATGTTCATACCGAAAACGTATTCCGGACGGGTAGCATAACCTGCTACGTTCTTGTCATTACCGTCCACGATGTGGTCTCCATTGAGGTCGGCGTACATGGCGTCACCCGGATATACCTTCTGATAAGGCTGAGGCAGTTCCGGCTTTAAGGTCAGTTCGCCGTCGGCTCCGGTGATGAAGTCGCTGTACTGATAGAGACGGATGTAGTTGTATACTCCGGTCTGGCGTCCGGTAGAGCCACCGGTCTGGTTCATATAAGAGAATTGCTTGGGCACTTCGTCCATATAGAGGATTTTGTTGCGTGCGAAAGAGACGTTGGCATCCACATTATAGGTGAAATCCTTTCCGATCTTATCGCGCCAGCCGAGAGAAACTTCGTAACCGTGGTTGTCTACCTTACCAATGTTCAGGTTAGGCAGTGCAGTTGCGATGATGCTTGGGGTCGATTCCGGAGAGATCAGAATACCTGTGCGGTGTTCGATAAAGTAGTCGAAGGTAGCGGACAGGCGGCTGTTGAAGAACTTAAGATCAATACCGTAGTTCTGCTTGTCGGCTGTTTCCCAGGTTACTGCCGGGTTACCCATACGTGAGATGGCTGCTGCCGATTGGGAAATCGGATTGTCCACACCGAAGCTGTAACTGCCCGATGATCCCCATACGGCAGGCATGTACATAAAGCGTGAGTCTACTCCCTTGTCGTTACCTACACGTCCCCAGGATGCTCTGAGTTTCAGGTAGTCTACGATTTTCTGGTTTTCCATAAACTTCTCGGCAGTTGCGATCCATCCGGCAGAGAAGGAAGGGAATACACCGAAACGTGTGCTGCCCGGAGCAAAGTTCTCCGAACCGTTGTAGCCGACGTTTACGTCGAGCAGATATTTACTTTGATAGGCATAAGTAGCACGTCCTACCAATCCTACGTAGTTACGGGGCAGATAAGTGTAGCTGTCCGGATAATAGTTACGCGACTGATTGTAAAGGAACAGACCGGATATTCTGTGGTCGCCGAATGTACGGTCATAGTTGATACGTCCTTCCAGATACCAGTTCTGTCCGCGTCCGCTGCTTTCCGAGTAAGTGAGCGGAGTATCGCTGCCGCTGGGTACATAGATAAGTGATTTATCGTAGTCGGGATCGGTCTGTGACATCGTACCGTTGGTGTCAAAGTATGATTTGTAGTACACAGTCTGCGCTTCGATGGCGCCTCCCGTACGTACTTTTTCCAGTTTGAATTTATTGTCGTAAGCACCTTTCACGGAAACGCTCAGTCCCGGAGTGATAAAGTCCAGTTTCTGTGTGATGTCCAAATCCAGATTCAATGTCGTGTCATACGTTTGATTGTAACCTTGTCCGTAGAATACGAACATACCACCACTATGATCATTACTCCATCTGACCACCTGATTCTCAACGAAGAGGAATTTTGTCACAATATTGCCGAAAGCGCTGACTTTGCTGAGGCCCATAATGCCATGATGACCATCGGAATTCATCCGAGCCGTCCTGACACCGGCTATGGGTATATTCAAATCGAAGCTGGGTCTGCTGACGGATTTGCTGCGATCCATAAGGTCAAGACCTTTACGGAAAAGCCCAATCTCGAGATGGCAAAGCTGTTTGTTGAGAGCGGTGAATTTTTCTGGAATTCCGGCATCTTCATTTGGAAAGTGGATACGATCATGGAGAGTCTTGCGGAATTTTTACCGGAGATGCAGCAGTTGTTCGCCTCCGCCAAAGACAAATACAATACCCCTGAAGAGCAGCTGGCAATCAACGAGATCTATCCAGAATGCCGGGGAATTTCGATTGACTTTGGAGTGATGGAAAAGGCACGTAATGTATATGTTCGCTGCAGCAATTTCGGATGGTCCGACATTGGCACTTGGGGCTCTCTGTATCAACACTCCACAAAAGACACGGAGGGGAATGTCGAAAGTCAGACCTGTATGCTATACGACACCCGGGGCTGCATCGTGAAGGGTAAAAAAGACAAATTGGTCGTCATCGAAGGACTTGAGGATTTTATCGTGGTAGATACGGACGATGTGTTAATGATCTGTCCCAAACAAAACGAACAAAACATCAAAAAGTTCATCGACGACGTCAACTATAAGATTGGTGATAAATTTATTTAAGGGCATCCGGCCTATACATGCCAATAGGGAAACAGAGGGGTGTAAACTCTGTTTCTCGATGAACAACAGAAAGGTCGGAGTCACTTTGCAGTTTTTCAAGTGAAGCACTATGAGCGAAATCATGGACAGCAAAACGCTGAAAGAGTTATACGAAACCTTCCTGTTGCATCCGCACATTTCAACCGACAGCCGCAAAATTGAGCCAGGGTCACTGTTTTTCGCACTGCACGGCGAACATTTCGACGGCAATCAATTCGCAGCGACTGCTTTGGACAATGGGGCTATTTTAGCTGTTGTTGACAACCCGAAAGTCATTCCAATCATCGATCCTGAACCTTGCTCCTGCGGGCATCATCATCACGATCACGCTCTTTATGACGAAGAGGATGAGCAGGAGAGTTACATTTGCGACAGCCATGACGACACGCACAACGATGATGAAAACAAGCCTAAACGGGATCCACGATACATTCTGGTTCCCGATACCTTGAAGGCTCTTCAGGCTTTGGCAGCATACCATCGTCATGAATTGGGAGTGATGATTTTGGCCATTACCGGAAGCAATGGCAAGACCACAACCAAAGAGCTGATCGGACGTACTCTCTCCAAAAAGTATGCGACCACCGTTACGCAAGGCAATTTGAACAACCATATCGGAGTTCCATTGACGCTGTTATCCATGACAGCCGATACCGATTTTGCCGTTGTGGAGATGGGAGCCAGTCACCAGCACGAGATCGAACTGCTTTGCAAAATCGCACAGCCTGACTTCGGATTGATTACCAATATTGGTCGAGCTCACCTCGAAGGATTCGGTGGAGCAGAAGGAATTCGCAAAGGAAAAGGTGAATTGCTCGATTATCTGGCGGCAAACGGGGGAACCGCCTTTTATTTACGGGATGACCAGACTTTGGAAGGGATGGTCAATGAACGGCCCGATCTGTTTGCTGTACCATACAGTACCTCCCAGCTGGAACGAGACAATAGCGGTGAGTTCATTGGTGTTCGTTGGAAGGGGCAGACCATTCACAGCCATCTGGTCGGTGATTACAATCTCAACAATATTGCGGCAGCTTTAGCTATGGCTTCCTATTTTGCCGTTGCACCGGAAGATGCGGCAGAGGCCATCTCCAGTTACATTCCCGACAACAACCGTTCTCAAAAACAGGTTACAGCCCACAACACCTTGATCAAGGATGCGTATAACGCCAATCCGTCCAGCATGCAGGCTGCACTGGAGAACTTTGCCACATCGTCTTCGGATCTCCCGAAAGTGGTCATCTTAGGGGATATGGCAGAATTGGGCAGCTATTCGGCTGAAGAGCATGAACAGATTGTCACCTTGTTGCAACGGCTCAATATTACTGAAGCCTATTTGGTAGGAGAACATTTCAGTGCTGTTTTGGCGCAACATGCAATTACCTCCGGAAACTCAGAAAAGACAGCAACAGCTACACCTGAATCCATAAAGACAAATAACGCCGACAACGCACACAAAGGGTCTTCAGCAACCAGCGTTTCGGATCACACATCGCCCGTTTTCTCCCATTTTGCAGATGTCGAAGCTCTGTACTCCCATTTGGAGTCACACCCATTGCGCAACCGTTTTATTCTGATAAAGGGCTCCCGCAGCATGCATCTCGAAAAACTATTCGACCTGCTGTAAACTGTAGCATCTATTGCTAACTGGATTTCCTCAAACAAATCATAAGTGCATCCCGTTCCCATTCCGGATGCACTTTTTTATGTTCGGCATAAAAGAGAGGGAGGAGTGCCCCTTTATGGAACACACCTCCCTCAATGTTCATACAGTAAATTACTCTACTATTTATTCAGCATAGCTTTCACCTGATTGTACACATTCTGTCCAGAGAAGCCGAATTTTTCATCCAGTACACTGGCCGGGGCTGAATATCCGAAGTGATCCAGGCCGTAAACGGCACCATCACCGTCTACCAAACCGGCCAAAGTTACAGGCAGACCAGAGGTCAGACCAAACTTAGGCACACCTGTAGGCAGCACACTTTGCTGATACTCTTTGCTCTGATCCCGGAAGAGGCCTTCAGACGGAACGGACACAACACGAATCTTCAAACCGTCGGCTTTCAGCAATGCGGCACCATCCACCAATGTAGCCACCTCTGAACCGCTTGCCAACAGAATGACATCCGGTGTACCATCGCAATCCATTACGACGTACGCACCTTTGACAGCCTGCATTGCCTCTTCGGCACGGTTGCCATGCAGTGCGGGCAGATCCTTGATATTCTGACGCGAGAGAACCAGAGCGGTCGGACGCTGCTCTTCCATAGCGATTTTCCATGCAGCTACGGTCTCACGAGCATCTGCCGGGCGCAATACAACAACGGAACGTTCACCGTGATGGTTGCGCAGCTGCTCCATCAGACGCAACTGTGCCTCATGCTCAATCGGCTGGTGGGTCGGACCATCCTCTCCTACGCGGAATGAATCGTGTGTCCAGATGAATTTCACCGGCAGGCGCATCAATGCCGACAGACGCAGCACCGGTTTCATATAATCCGAGAATACGAAGAAGGTACCGCAAGCCGGAATAATACCGCCATGCAGTGCAATACCGTTCATGATACAAGCCATCGTAAACTCGCACACGCCGGGTTGCAGGAAACGTCCACCGAAATCCTCTTTGGTCAATGCATGAGTCTTTTTGAGGAAACCGTCCGTTTTATCCGAGTTGCTCAAGTCGGCCGAAGCGACAATCATATTTTCGATCTTCTCTGCCAAAGCACCCAATACGGCAGCTGAAGCAGCACGGGTCGCCACATTCTCACCGCATTTGATATTCAGATAGTCGATCTCTGGCAGTTTACCCTGCAGGAATCCGTCAAGAATCTCTGCCAACTCACTATTGGCAGCGATCCAGCTCTTCTGTTCCTCTTTGCGCAATGCAACCCATTTACGCAATTCAGCAGCACGATCCGCATAGAGTTTCTTCACCTCATCAAAAATCACAAACGGATTTTCAGGATCACCACCCAGATTAGCCACAGTCTTGGCAATATCCGCACCGGCAGCGGTCAAAGGCTGACCATGTGTCGAGACTTTGTTTTCAAAACTTTCGCCCTCTTTACCGAGTGCACCTTTACCCATAACGGTATGACCAACGATCAGGGTCGGTTTTTCTGTCTCATTGATCGCACGATTCAGGGCCATACGAATCTCGCCGGCATCATTACCGTCGATGCTGATCACATTCCAGCCCCACGCCTCATATTTAGCTACGATGTCTTCGGTTGAGACCTCCTCCACCTTGGTTGAAAGCTGGATGTTGTTTGAATCGTAGAACATAATGAAGTTGTGCAATCCCAGGTGACCGGCGATACGGCCGACACCCTGCGATACCTCCTCCTGAATACCACCATCGGAGATAAATGCAAAGGTTTTGTGGGCCATCCACTCACCAAAACGGGCCACCATGAAACGTTCAGCGATTGCTGCACCCAAGGCCATGGCATGGCCTTGACCCAGCGGGCCTGAGGTGTTTTCGATTCCCCGTTTCAGATCCAACTCTGGGTGTCCCGGAGTCGGACTTCCCCACTGACGAAAATTCTTAAGATCCTCCAATGAGAAATATCCGGCCAGTGCCAACACTGAATAGAGCATCGGCGACATATGACCCGGATCGAGGAAGAAACGATCACGGAAAGGATAGGTCGGATCATCGGGATCGTATTTCAAAAACTCGGTATAGAGAACATTGATAAAATCGGCACCGCCCATAGCACCACCGGGGTGTCCCGATTTTGATTTCTCCACCATTGAGGCCGCCAAAATACGGATATTATCTGCGGCCATTGTCGTTACATCTTTCATCTGTTTTGGTTTCGATTTAAGTTAGTGTATTGATTGATTTACGTTTTCAACAGGATTTGCTTGGGTACACTATGTGTACACCACCAACTACCATCACATCCGCTTACATGGCAGGTAACCCAATACGATGCACACCTCCCCGCAAGCCAGATGTAAATCAACGAACACTTCTGACTCCAACACATCAGAAGCTCTACAAATTTATAAAAAATAGGCAGAGCGCCAAACCGCCAGACAGACAATTTGCCGACAAATTCTCAAAAGATCAGGCAGGATCAATAACAGCCGTAAGGCGCAAGACATTTTCCGTTTCCGAATCGACTCGATAACGTTCATCGACCCGACGTCCAATCACCCAAACAATATCCTCTCCGGAAAGCACAACAAATTGGCGCTGTTTATCCGGCAGCGACACTTTGTTGTCAATCAACAGATCGCTCACCTTTTTGTGGCCGGACATACCGAACGGCACGAAACTGTCTCCTTCCCGCCAACGACGAATATGCAACGGGAAGTGCAACTTCTTTTCATCGAGCAACGCCACGTTATCCGGCTGTTGCAAGGTCTCCAGATCGTCGATTTCCAGGTGATCGAACCGGATGATATTTCCTCCACAACAGAGCCGATGGGTCTGTTCATCCGCCTCCAATTCACAAACATCGTCTGTAGGAATCGGCATTACGATAATTCGACGACGATCTATATAGGCTGCGTAATCACGCGAATAGAATCTCTTTCCCGTACTTTGTTCGCCGGTTTCGAAACTGTGGTAAAGTTGGTTGATGACATCAGGGTTGAAATGGAATCCCCGCAGCAGTTCATACACAACAAACTGCACCGGCAACAACGGATCAATCCGATCCACTTCGATGATATGATGATCACCTTCATCGACCACCACCCGCTGACGCAGCACGGCCATACTCCGATCGATAAATCCCTGAGCAGCCGTCAAACGTTCGACATTGGAGGTCATGGTTTCGGTAAACTGCGGAGAGATCTCTTTGATACGGGGCACCACTCCGAGACGGATCTTATTGCGCAAATATTTGGTCGAGGAGTTAGATGAATCCTCCCGGAACGGGATATTTTTATGCAGAGCGTAATCGAGAATCTCCTTACGGGTCGAAAAGAGCAACGGACGAATCAACCGGCCATTGATCACATTGATACCGGTCAGGCCACGTAACCCTGTACCACGCAGCAGATTGATCAAAAAGGTCTCGACCGAATCATCTCCATGGTGAGCGATAGCAATACGCTGATAGCCATGTTCGTCACAAAGGGCATCAAACCAGGCATAACGCAAACGGCGAGCAGCCATCTGGACCGACTCTCCGGTACTTTCCATCTCTTTAAGGGTGTCAAAACGGATGTTGTAATGAGGCACGCCCAACTTTTCAGCGGCTTCAGCGACCAACAGTTCATCCTCCTCGGCTTCCGGTCCCCGTAGCTGGAAATTGCAGTGTGCCACTCCGATTTGATAACCAGCTTCAGCAAAGAGTGACAACATCACCATCGAATCGACACCACCACTGACTGCTAACAGAATTTTATCATCATGCGAACAGATGCTGTGTCCGGACACATAATTTTCAAATTTGCTCTGCAACGTCTCCATAACCACTTCAATAAATTATCAATACGTACCTAATCCATTACAGTACGTTGACCTCCATATCGATCTCTACTCCGAAACGGTCCGCTACCTCTTGTTGAATACGATGCGCCAACTCCAGCACCTCATTTCCGGTTCCACCGCCATAATTAACCAACACCAATGCCTGATGTTCGTGCACGCCGACATGGCCAACCCGGCGACCTTTCCATCCGGCACGATCGATCAGCCAGCCGGCTGCCAGTTTAACCCGATCTTCCCCCACTTCATAACAGGGCATATCGGGATATTGAGTTTTCAGGCGCTCCGCCACCTCTCGTGAAACAACCGGATTTTTAAAAAAGCTGCCGGCATTACCCAACTCTTTCGGATCTGGCAGTTTGCTGCGGCGAATCGCCACCACTGCATCACGCACCGTATGCAATGTCGGACCGCCCGCCTCCTCAACTTTTGCTTTCAGATCACCATACCCCAATCTAAATACAGGGACCAGATCCAATGCAAAGGTCACCGAGAGAATAATTGCCCGGCCTCGCAACTCGCGTTTAAAGATACTATCCCGGTAACCGAACACACATGCTTCGGCAGACAACACCTCGATCTGATCCTTCTCGGGACTATAAAACTCTACCTCACGAATAGTATCTTTCGCTTCAGCGCCGTATGCACCGATATTTTGAACTGGGGCAGCGCCCACATAGCCTGGAATCAGGGACAGGTTCTCGATTCCGCCATAACCGTGATCGACAGCCCACGCCACAAAATCATCCCATTCCACTCCAGCTCCGACCTTCACCATCGCTTTGCCATCCTTTTCATCGAGCAATGTGATACCCTGGGCCACTGGATGTAAAATCACACCTGGATAATCTCGTGTAAACAGCACATTATTACCTCCGCTGAGCACGTACCACGACTCACCAGAGGAGCGTTGCTCCGCAAAAAAAGCACGCAGGCTCTCTACATCTGCAAATTCGACACATCCGGCAGCAACAGCTTCGACTCCAAAGCTGTTCATCGATTTCAGGGATATTGGGGTTCTGTTGGGTTTCATCTGTCTTTCCTAAATTGCAACATCAGCACTCTGCAAATCGATGTATCACCTTTACGCACCAACACATCATTCGCCACAAATGCCGATTTTTCATTGCGCTTTGGCAAAGCATAAATGAGCGAGTTTGACGCCACTTACCCGAACATCGCCCGAAGATTCCGTAGAACTTTGCCGTAACCGCATGAAAGATATCCTACAATATAATACAAAAGTAGGGATTTGTACCAAAATCACAACACATCCAAAGCATCAGAACAATACTGATTCATTTTACTACTACTTGTCACACAGAATCGCCGGCAACTTTTCCTGTTTTTGGCATTTCGAATGCCTCTTTAGCCGTAACACCTAAGCATTTTTACCTGGGCTCTGCATCCCTTACTACCCTACTATAACATTGAGGCCCGATCGAAACCCGATTAAACATCATCAGCCAATAGACGTTCCAATTCCCACTCCAGGATCATCTTTCACACAAACACACACCAATCCTCAAGGCCATCGGCAATGCCTCCCTCCGACACCCTACACACAACACATCAACTTAATATTCATATCACTCAGTATTATACGCTCTTGTATTTATTGAAACAACCGTTCCCCTCATCCTACCCAAACCTACCATACTACAGAACATTTACCACCCAAGCAGACCCACAATCACACTGAAATAGTCATCGTTTGTATTAGAGTCTGTGCGTTTATTCCACAACTGTTTTCATTTCCGCGCAAACACACCCTCAAACACACCCATAAAACAGCACCCCAAAACCAAAAGAAAGACAGAAAAAGAAAGGATTATTTTGTA
>ERZ835051.3920-NODE-3920-length-10939-cov-6.506523_pt1 | contig 10939 bp, 10 predicted proteins | sample MGYA00519575_ERZ835051 | MGnify/ENA primary metagenome ERZ835051 (study PRJEB31850, sample SAMEA3708769) | human gut metagenome | biome: human gut; feature: human-associated habitat; material: faeces | place: China | collected 2014 ... | reverse complement strand
GCCTTGTGTCTTCTATGGCTACCATCGGAAGACACAAGGCTGTAGTAGAGCTCGGCAAGTTCTTTCAGGCTTTTTTGGATATGCTCCGGGGAATTGATGGGGGTGTATGGCATGTCATCGTATGAGAGGACCGCCCTGTTGAAGTCTTTGACAGAATAAACCACTATGTGCCGTAATTCACCTCCTCCTTCCGCACTGCGTTGGGCAAACCAATGTCGTGCTTGTGCGGCAACTCGTTCGTCGAATATGAAAACAGACTCTCTGTTGATAGTCTTTTCTGCACTAAGCAACTCTTTTGTATGGAGTATTTTCCTTTCCATTTCGCTTTTAGAAAGGTTGTTGGCCTTTTCGTAACCCATTCTCAGTTCCACTAACAGCAAGCGTGGACTACTCTTTTTCTTGTTTTGACACGTACAAATACCGATAACGGCATCGACCGTATTGTTTGCGTGGCCATAGCAGGTTCTTCTTTCGTAATCATCCATGTCTAAACCAATGATATCGGGATTGAAATAGTCTGTGCCCGGATAATCACGGTTAGAAATCTCGTTGAGCGTGGAGGGACATCGGGCATAAAGGCTGTGTTCCCTGACAACGTGGTTATCATAAATCATTGGTTCCATAAGTCCTTATTCTGTCTAACGCAATGTTGAATGATTGGAATATCTCTCCGATTTCGTGATTTAAATTCTTATAAATATATTTGTGGGGAGTGTCTCCCGGAGACGCTAAGAAGAAGTTTGTATGGTCGAGAATTCCCTCTCTCTCGGAAATGGAACGGATGGCAGCCACCATGTCCGGATTGTGCGTGGCCATCATGATTTTAAGACCGATGGTTTTATGCAACAAGACTAACAGCCTGGCATATTCGACAATCCACTGAGGGTGGAGGTGGGCTTCCGGTTCGTCGATGAGTAACAATGTTTCAGGGGTAAGGTAGCCGTTCTCCAGTAATCTTTGGAGGTAGGAGAAAGTCTTGAATCCCGTAGCAGCTTTTGCAAGTTCGATGTTGATCATCCGGTCATTCGATACATACCGGAGTTCTTGTCCATCGAATAGATTATCTTCCGTCAGTATGGTTTCCCCGTTTAGAAGCAGTTTGATTCGTCGAAGTAATTTTTGAGTATCTGTTCCTCCTTCGAGGGGATTATCCATAGCCATTTTCTGCAATTCGTTCCAGAAAATATTGTCTGTTTCGCCTGCTGTAAGAGCTATGGGAGTATCGATGTAAATGGCTCGGTGGAGATTGAACAAGCTGGAAACTTGTCCGTTATGGAAGACTTCCACGTCGTCTTCTGTGATTTGGATTGCAGATGGGAATCTCCCTGTTTCTTTGTAGTCTTTGCGGATGAGTTCAAAGAACGCATCAGACGGCCGACTGTTTATGGCTTGATGGAGATTATAGGCCAAGCGGTTGGCCAACCGTTGATGTAGTTCATTATATTCTTCAATGGCTTGTGCCGGTTCTTTTTCTTCGGGACTGATGTCAAGGTATCTCAGGATACGTTCCCGGCGTGCATTAGACCTGTTATTTTCCAAAAATTCAGAAAGGTGTTCTGTGAAGATTTGAAGTGACTGTAAGAATATGTCATGTGCTTTTTCTATGCTGTTGTCTGAAGTAGGTTCTATTTGATGAAGTTGCTTGGTAGAGTTCCTGTAAATTAAAAAGTTTTTATTCGCAGATGATACATCATCGTATTTGATAGGACTATACAAGCCCATGTTCCGAGCAGCAAAATACATTCGGTCTATTAATGAACTCAAACTTTTGATGTAGTCTTTAAATAAATTTTGTTCGAAATTATATACTTCGTTTACTATGTAGTATAGCCATTTTGACAATGTACTTTTACCGCAACCGTTTTCTCCGGCCAGTACGGTAATACCCTCGATAGTGATTTCCGCCCTTTCTATGGCATGGAAATTTTGTAAGTTATATTTATATGTACTCATTTGCATTTGTGGAATATCATTTGGAGAAACATTTGCTAAGGTATGAAAAAGAAACTATTCGCAGAATAAAAGAACGGATAAATTATGTAAAAAGGTAGAATATATGGAAAAGCATGTTGCTTTCTTAGTATCAACCTGATAAAAAAGAATGGCATCCGAAGTATATCCAACCCGGATGCCATTTCTTTTTGAATGTGAATTCTTCTGTCTGTCTCCATCGTTCCCGTTTATTTCTGCGTCTGGTAAAATTGATTGATAGCAGATAGCATGGCAGACGCAAGGGCGAATCGCTTCGGCCTTTGGAGGGGGTTAAATAAGCGTTGTCGTGTGACAGACATCTTCCAAGCGTCATGTTCTGAAAGGTGCCGCATTCGTCCGTTATGTTGTGGACGAAATAAGCCGACCTTTGTGATAGAAAAGACGGTTCTTAGAATCTGAGTGGAATCATCGCCTAACCCTCGAAGCGAGATGCCGCAGTTTGAACAGGCAGGTTTTCTGACTTATTCCCGTATCAAAAACCTTCCCGACCTCGTGATGGATTTGAGGCAGTGGTATGAGTCTTTCTTTTGATACGCTTTCTGGAAATTACAGCAGCGGGACTGTCCGGGATTTCCACCCGATTCCCTTTTCATCCGGAATGCCGGTCGGCAGACAGGACACCTGTTACGGGACAAAGATAGTGTTTTTGTATGGGCTGGCCAAAGTTTTTCCTTTTTATTTGCTGAGTTTCAATATGCGTGTTTCGGATGTAATAATGTTCACCCGGTGGGTGACAAAAATCAGGGTCTTATCGCCATAATGGTTACAGATATTTTGCCATAGCCGTTTTTCAGTTGCGGTGTCGAGTGAGGAAGTGGCCTCGTCGAATAGTAAAATACCGCTCGGACGCAGTAAAGCGCGGGCGATGGCGATACGTTGTGACTGTCCTTCGCTTAATCCCGTACCTTGTTCGCCGCAACGGCTGTCCAAGCCTTCGGGGAGTTGGAATACGAAATCGGCACAGGCGTGGATGAGTGCGGTTTGCATTTCTTCATCTGTGGCGTACGGATTGCCGAGCAACAGGTTTTCCCGTATGGTACCGCTAAAGAGGGTATTTCCTTGGGGGACGTAGGTGAAGTTGGAGCGGGTACCTGCATGGCATTCGGATTGCCTGCCATGGTTGTCGTATAATATGATTTTTCCCGCTGTGGGATGGATTAAGGAAAGCATCAGGCGTATTAAAGTCGTTTTCCCTGCACCGGTTTCCCCTATCACGGCCGTATGGCTGCCCGGCGGGAAATCGTAGGTGAAATCTTGCAGTATGTGGCGGCTTCCCTTGTCGTATGCGTATGAGACTTGATGGAAGCGTATGCCGGAGGGCGAGCCTATCCGGATTTCTTCGGGATGTTTTTCCAAAGGAATCTCTTCTAATTGCATGAGACGTTCGCCGGCTGTAAAAGCGTTGACGAAAATAGGAATGAAACGGCTCATGTCTCGGAACGGGCCTTGTATTTGTCCTACGAGTTGGATAAAGGCTATCATCATGCCGTAGGTGATTGTCCCCTCGTGCAGTCGGGCGGCTCCCCACAGAAAGGCCACAAGGTAGCACCCCATGAATCCGGCGCTGAGGAAAGACGAGGAAATGGACGAAAAGCGGGTGCGCGTCTTGATTTGGTTGCGTAAGTCCTGTTGTATGTTATCTAACCGTTGTACCATAACGGACTGTTGTTCCAATGTCTGTACAACCATCTGGTGTTGTATCGTTTCTTGCAGTATGCTTTGGATACGGCTGTCCGTGTTCCTGATTTCGCGGGTCAGTTTGCGCATACGTTTCATATAGACCTTGCTCAATACCATGAAGAGCGGAATGATGGCTATGGTGAGACAAGCCAATGAAGCATCCATGGAATACAGGAATAAGAACGCACCTACCAACCGTATGCACACGGCGATAATGGAAGGAGCCGTCTCGGTGACGGCATTCACCACGTCGGTGACATCTCGCTCCAGCCTATTCAGAAGGTCTCCGCTGTGTCGTCGGTTCCGGTCTTTCCACTCGCTGTGGAGCAAACGGTCGAAATAGAACCGTTGCATGTGGTTTTGTGCCTTGACTCCCAAAATGGCCTTGATCCAGCGTGAAGCGAAATGGATACAGAGCTGTGACAACAGGATACCGATGAGTAGTGCGGCGGCTATGGATAAACTTCCGGGGGCTTTATAGGTCGCGATGTCGATGGTCCATTTGGTGGCAGCAATGAACATGAAATCCAACAATACGGTGGAACAGCCGAGCAGGGTGTTCAGTCCCGTTTGCAACCGGTGGTGCCGCAGGATATTCCACAGCCATTGGAGCAAACGTAGGGTGGAATAGGTTGACGTAGAGGAGCGAAAGGCGTTCAACATGATTCTTCCCTTGGGTCGGTGCCCCACATAAGCTTTTCACGCAAGGTGGAATAAAACGAATGGTTCTTGCGTTGCAATACCTTTATATTATAGGGAGCTCGGCGAAGGATGAGGCGCGTGGCTTCGGTGCAGGCTTCGCTGCGTCCGTCTATAGCCACGAGGAAATTATGGTTGCGGGATTCTACCGATAGCGTGAGTTCTACTTGGTCGCGGAGTGTGATGGGGCGTGCGTTCAGGCTGTGGGAGGCTACGGGCGTAATGCAGAATGTACCGGATTGGGGCACGATGATGGGGCCTCCTACGCTCAAGGCATAACCGGTGGAACCCGTGGGTGTGTTGATGATGAGGCCGTCAGCCTGATAAGTGGCTAGAAATTCACCATTCACTTCCACCCGGATGGAAATCATGGAGGAGTTGTCCCGTTTCAGGACAGCCACTTCGTTCAGGGCGTATGGGTATCCGGAGAGTTCCGGACCTTCGTATTTCACTTCGATGACGCTACGCTCATCAATTTTGTATGTGTGGTTGTAGATGTCGTCGATACATTCTTTGATTTCTTCCGGAGACACATCGGCTAAGAAGCCGAGCCGCCCCATGTTGATTCCTAATATAGGTATGTCTTTGTTTCCCACCCGGCTGGCTGCGGCCAGAAAAGTTCCGTCACCTCCCATGCTGACTGCGATGTCTGCCTGAAAATCGCTGTCTGATATCAGTCCGGTAGGACAGACATCGAAATGAAGTTCCTGACTGAGGTAGGTATAGAAATCGGTGTCGATATAGAGTTCGGCATCGTGTGCGGCCAACAAGGAAATGAGTTGTTTGACCGAAGCCGACTTTTTAGCTTGATAGATGTTGCCGAACAGGGCGAATTTGAGTCTTTCTGCCATTCTCCTAATATTAATTAAGACTTTTACTGCGGTTATAGAGCCGCAAATATAGTATTTTTTTCTAACTTTGCCCTATTGGTGACAAATTATAATTGAAAGAGAAATGACGAAATTAAGTGTGAACATTAATAAAGTGGCTACTCTGCGTAATGCGCGGGGAGGCAATAATCCGGACGTCGTGCAGGTGGCATTGGATTGTGAAAAGTTCGGGGCACAGGGCATCACGGTGCATCCCCGTCCCGATGAGCGCCATATCCGTTACCAGGACGTGTATGACCTAAAAGCTGTTTTGCGTACGGAGTTCAACATCGAAGGCAATCCGGTGGACAAGTTCAATGATTTGGTGTTGAAAGTACGACCCACACAGGTAACATTGGTGCCGGATGCTCCCGACCAGATTACGTCGAATGCGGGTTGGGATACGAAAAAGAATCTTTCGTTTCTGACGGAAATCATAGGGGAATTTAAGGAAAAAGGGATTCGTACTTCCGTTTTTGTCAATGCCGAAGCGGAGATGGTGGAATATGCGGCGAAAGCGGGGGCAGACCGGGTGGAACTTTATACGGAGCCGTACGCTTCGGCTTATGCAGGAAGTCCGGAGGTGGCTGTTCGGCCTTTTGTGGAAGCATCCCGAACGGCTCGCAGTTTGGGGTTGGGGCTGAACGCCGGCCATGACTTGAGTTTGGAGAACTTGAAATATATGCATGAACAGATAGGATGGATTGATGAAGTAAGCATCGGTCACGCACTGATTTGTGACGCTTTGTACCTCGGGTTGGAAGAGACCATCAAGCGCTATCTGGAATGTTTGAAATAGAAAGGCCGGACGCGACGGGATGATGGAAATAGACTTGCAAGGATGGTTGACAAGCGTGCTGGCTTCGTGGGGATTGGTGTCGGTAGCCGATGCCTTGGCGCACGGTGTCATGTTGGCCTTATTGGTCGCTGCGGCTTTTTTGGCAGATGCGGTTTGCCGCTGTTTTTTGTTGAAAGCTGTAGCCCATTTGGTGAAACGCACGAAAGCTACGTGGGATGATGTGGTATTCGACCATAAGGTAATGGTACGTTTAAGTCGTATGGTGGTGCCGGTGGTGATATATTGCTTTGTACCCGTAGTTTTTGCCGATACGAATGGAAGTACGGTCGATTTTGTCCGACGAATCAGTTTTGTATTTATCGTTCTTGCTTTTCTGGCTTTTGTTCATGCTTTTAGTGATTGGAAAAATGAAGATTGTGTTGGGAGTATAGGAGGAATTATCTGTGGTGTTCAACTTATTCCTTTAATTGGGTCTATTCTCCCAACAGAAATAGCATTAAAAAAGAATTTTGATAAGAATGGAACAAGACGATAAATTCCAGTTTATAGATTACATCTTACAGAATATCCGTAAACAACCCACATACAACCATATATAATAACTTTGATACAAGAAACAGAGCAAGTACTAAGGTAGCGAAAACCTTTCAGTACTTGCTCTTATTTTATTTACAGGAGGTTTGCTATGGATGACAAGATAAGTGCTGTTGTTGGTAAGCTACAGCAAAGACTTGGAGATGATTACGAGGTGAGAATTGTTGATGTAACAAAGAACAATGATACTGTGAAGAAAGGTATTTCTGTTAGGAAGAATGGAGAGAAAATCGGAAGAATATATTACTGGAATGGAGAAGCATTAGAAGCATTTCTTGGTGATGTAGAAAGCAGTCCTCTTCCTGATATAGACTTTGAAATGAGTCTTAAGAAGCAGAAGGACAACATAGTTGCTATGCTAATCAATGCTGAAGCAAATAAGGAACGGCTAAAATCTATGACAGAAACACTTAATGATATGATGAAAGAGTCTCAGGATATTGTAGAAGATATTCCTGAGACTCTTTTTATATTGTCAAATGAAACAAGACAGTTTGGAGCAATATGTATGCTATATCCAGAAGTCTTAAAGAAGTTCTGTGTGGAAAAGATGATTGATAATATATCGAAAAACAACATCATCTCCAAATATTGTATGATTACAGAAAGTAGAAATTAAGAAATTTCCTCTGTTTTCTTCTTTCTGTATTCATTTGGACTCATATGATAATATTGTCTAAACTTCCGGCAGAAATAGCCGGAACTTGTAAATCCGGTTTCTTCTGCAATGGAAGAAACCGATTTTTGAGTGATATAAAGTTGTTCAGCAGCCTGTGCTAGTCTGTATTGAATTAGATATGCTACCGGAGAACAGTGGATGCCAGTTTGAAAAATGTGTAAAGCTCCACTTTTGCTGATAGATGCCGATGCCGCAATCGTCTCCAATGTAATCTCTTCCATGTAGTGATCATGAATATACTGCATCATAGCTTGTAATCTTGCTTGTTTGTGATTTAATCGATGAATACTGTTAGAATCAGAAGTCCAGTCCATATTTTTTTGCAATATGTTCCAAAGCTGAAATAAAAGTTGTATAGTACATAATTCATTATCCGGCTTAGTTTCCTGAATAGTACAAATTTGCGACAAAAGTTGTAGCACCTGTTTTCCAAATGTGTTGGATGGACTGAAAACTTGATATGGAACAGACGAGCTTATCACAGGAAGAATATATTTTTCGTAAATGAGGCTGTTTTCGGGTGCTAATAGGGTTGGCGAAAAAACAATATTAGGTGCAAATGTACTGCTTTGTGCTTCAAAACGATGCAGGACACCGCTATTGATAAATATGCCGCAACCTTTATGTAGTTCTATTTTACTTGTACCTATAAGGCAGAGCGCAGTACCTTCAGCAGTATAAAGAAATTCTAATTCATGATGCCAATGCCAGTCAATGCGATGGAAGTCAAATTTCCAAATATTATCAGGATAGTATGCAAATGGATAACGATTGTTGCCATGCTGGATGGTTTCTCGTAGTGTTTCATCTGTAGTTATCTTAAAAGTCTCCATGCTATATTTCCTCATAAATAATAAAATTTGTTATATTGTACCATAAATATATGATTTTATACAATGACTAGATATAAAGTTTACGATATAATCACATTTATTAGAGGAGAACAAAATGAAAAACCAATATAATAAGACAATTACAGCCTGTTTTGTAGGTTATATTGTACAAGCTATCGTTAATAATTTTACACCACTGCTTTTTTTGTTTTTTCAGAAATGCTATCATATTCCAATTTCCCAAATTACATTGTTAGTGACTTTTAATTTTGGGATACAACTACTGGTTGATTTTCTTTCTGTCAGATTTGTTGATAAAATAGGATATCGGATATCAATGATTATAGCTCATGTTCTAGCAGCGGCAGGATTATTCCTTCTTACAGTTTTACCAGAGATTTTACCAGTTTCCTTTATTGGAATTTTGATTGCTGTAATGATCTATGCGGTAGGTGGTGGACTTTTGGAAGTCCTAGTCAGTCCAGTTGTTGAGGCTTGCCCATCCGACAATAAGGAAAAAGCAATGAGCCTGTTGCATTCTTTTTATTGCTGGGGACACGCCGGAGTTGTACTCATATCAACAGTGTACTTTTATGTAGTCGGTATAGATAACTGGAAAATATTAGCCATTATTTGGGCGGTTATTCCAATTGGAAATGCTTTTGTTTTTTCAAAGGTTCCCATTGCACCATTGCTTGAGGATGGAGATACCGGACTTGGATTAAAGGAATTGTTTCGGATGAAAATTTTTTGGATTTTGTTGATTATGATGATATGTGCAGGAGCAAGTGAGCAAGCAGTAAGTCAATGGGCCTCTGCTTTTGCAGAAAAAGGTCTTGGAATTTCAAAGGCAGCCGGCGACTTAGCAGGGCCGATGGTATTTGCGGTTCTAATGGGAATATCAAGATTGTTTTATGGTAAGTATGGTGACCGTATCAATTTGGAACACTTTATGATTTATAGTAGTTTTTTATGTATTTTATCCTATTTAGGAATTTCATTATTCTCGATTCCGCTATTAAATCTGATTGCCTGCGCTGTCTGTGGGCTTTCAGTGGGAATCATGTGGCCTGGAACTTTCAGCAAGGCATCAGCAGCTTTGCCCAAAGGGGGAACAGCCATGTTTGCATTGCTGGCATTAGGTGGAGATATAGGTTGTTCAGGAGGTCCTACATTGGTTGGAATGGTATCAGGAGCTTTTGGGGATAACCTAAAGATGGGAATTTTGGCAGGAATTATTTTTCCAGTGTTGCTACTTATAGGAGTCATTCTTTGCAGAAGACAAAAGAAAATTACTAATTATAATACAGTGAAAAGTAGGCACTAAATATAGCTGCTTATTAAAATAAAAAAGAAAGTGAGAAAAAAGATGGAATTTTTGAAAAACAATCCTAAATGGATACGTCAACCAAAGCAGGTACAAATTAGTGAGGATAAAGTTGTAATTCTTACAGAAAGGGGTACCGACTTATGGGCACGCACTTATTATGGTTTTCAAAATGATAATGCTCCAGTATTTCAAGTTGAAACAACGGACAAGTACTTTTCTTTTATTGTTAAAACAGAATTCGAGAGTACCTGTCGTTTTGACCAGTGTGGTGTGGCTATGTATTTAAATAGTGATAATTGGTTTAAGGCATCTATAGAATATGAGAATGAAAAAATACAGCGATTGGGAAGCGTTGTAACCAATCATGGATATTCTGACTGGGCAACAACAGACATATCCTCTGATATTAAAAGTATGTGGTATCGTTTTTCACGAAGGGACAGTGACTACTGTATTGAATGCAGTGAGGATGGCATAAATTTCAGACAAATGCGTATTTTCCATATGTGGGAAGGTGCAGAAAAAATTACTTATGGAATATATGCATGCAGCCCGACAGAAGGCTCATATAAGGCAACATTTTCAAATATGCAGATTACGGAATGTAAATGGGAATCAGATGCAGACTGGCGTGATTGATGATATGATTTCTAAAGATAAATCTCATATGAGAATCATTATCAGTTAAATTGAATAATAAATATAAGCCAAAAATAATCCCCGAAAAATTTTAGAATTTTTGGGGATTATTTAACATTATAAATAAAGAGTGTTCTCTGCATCAACCCATATTTGTATCGTTCCATCAAGATATAATTTTGCATATTCGACAGGTTTATCAATGGCAAGTGCATTTAATGCACAATCATAAGAAATGATAGATATTTTTTTATATTATCATATTCAAAAGCATGTGAAAATAGTGGACATAATGTTTTGGACGATTTTGCTGAGGTCAGCAAAACCGTAGAAGCTGGTGCAACACATAAATCTACAAAGGATTATGAATTATCAAGATATGCTTGCTATTTTTCAAAATGCAGGTTATATGGGACTTTATGGAGGTCTTGATGTTGAAAAACCGTTTTCTTTTTTTGCCATAGTGGATAGTGAATATGGAATGTGAATATATAAGGGGAGTGGTGGTTTGAATAACAGTTCAGAAATCTAAATCAACAATAAGTGAACATATTAGCAATATATATAAATAGGGAGAATTAAAAAGAGAGGATACAAGGAGAAATCCGGAAATTCCGAAATTTCTACAAAACTTGCAATAATAAACAATGATAAGCTGTGGAATACAAAAAATGATATTTTAAATATTACACAGGCTACCGACTTATATATTGATAATTATAGTTTTAACTTGGTTGAGTTTTATGTTAAAATGGGTAAAACAAATCGGGATTTATAAAGGAGAATATTGATGAAACTATTTTTATGTTCGCACTTTTCAAGTGT
>ERZ835051.3919-NODE-3919-length-10945-cov-4.056657_pt1 | contig 10945 bp, 8 predicted proteins | sample MGYA00519575_ERZ835051 | MGnify/ENA primary metagenome ERZ835051 (study PRJEB31850, sample SAMEA3708769) | human gut metagenome | biome: human gut; feature: human-associated habitat; material: faeces | place: China | collected 2014 ... | reverse complement strand
CGGGCGGATTCGGGACTTTAACCCGTTAGAAACGTGCGCCGCTAGGCGCACATCATAAAAACCAGCCCCCGTATCGGAACAAATCCGTATGGGGGCTGGTTTTTTATACGTCCTTTATATCTTACTTTGCGTAGGAACCACTCTTGGAGATTGTTGCCACATCCACGATAGAAAGATGTGTCTTATTTGAGTTTTCAAGACTGGTCAGCAGTGCATTGGCAGTATCAAGTGAAGTAAGAACGTTTACACCTGTCTCGATCGCAGTACGGCGGATCAGGAAACCATCCTTCATCTTGTCGCCGTGTGTCGGTGTATCGATAACGAGATCGATCTGATGCTCCAGAAGCAGATCCATCAGTGTCGGTGCTTCCTCATTGATACGGTTTACCGGAATGGCAAGCACACCGTTCTCATTCAGTACACGTGCCGTATTTCTCGTTGCGAAGATCTCATAACCAAGCTTCTTAAAACGCTTTGCCACTCCAACAGCTTCCAACTTATCCGAATCCTTAACGGAAATGATCATCTTCTTATGCTTTGGAAGGTTCACTCCAGCTCCGAGGAATGCCTTATACAGAGCCTCATCAAATGTCTTGGCGATACCAAGGCACTCACCGGTAGACTTCATTTCCGGTCCGAGGGAAATCTCAGCTCCACGAAGCTTCTCAAAGGAGAATACCGGCATCTTGATTGCAAGATAGCCTGCATCCGGTGCAAGACCAGGCTCAAAGCCAAGATCACGGATCTTTGCTCCAAGGATTACGCGGGATGCCAGATCAACGATCGGAATACCGGTAACCTTGCTGATATATGGTACGGTTCGGCTGGAACGAGGATTTACCTCGATCACATAAACCTCATCCTGATATACGATAAACTGAATATTGATCAGTCCGATTACATGCAGGGAACGTGCCAGCTTGCCGGTGTAATCAACCAGAACTCGCTTGATCTTCTCTGAGATTGTCTGTGCCGGATATACGGAGATACTGTCTCCGGAATGGATACCGGCTCTCTCGATATGCTCCATGATACCCGGGATCAAAATGTCCTCGCCATCGCATACCGCATCGACCTCAATTTCCTTACCCATCAGGTACTTATCGATCAGGATCGGATGCTCCTGATGATAACGGTTGATAACCGCCATAAACTCTACGATATCCTGATCGCGTACTGCGATCTGCATACCCTGTCCTCCAAGCACATAGGACGGACGGATCAGCACCGGATAACCAAGCTCATTGGCAACCTTTAACGCTTCCTCTGTCGTAAATACCGTATCACCCTTTGCTCTCGGAATACAGCACTGCTCCAGGATCTCGTCGAACAGCTCGCGATCCTCTGCAGCATCTACATTCTCTGCGCTTGTTCCAAGGATCTTAACACCCATCTTGATCAGGGATTCTGTCAGATTGATGGCAGTCTGTCCACCAAACTGTACAACGGCTCCGTCCGGCTTCTCCAGACGAACAATATTTTCTACATCCTCCGGTGTCAGCGGCTCGAAATACAGCTTATCTGCAATATCAAAGTCGGTGCTGACAGTCTCTGGGTTGTTATTTACAATAATGGTCTCATAGCCCTCCTGCTTCAGCGCCCATACGCTGTGAACAGAACAGTAATCGAACTCGATACCCTGACCGATACGGATCGGGCCGGAACCAAGTACCATGATCTTCTTGTGGTCTCTTGTCTCCTCAACCTCGTTGCTTCCATCAAAGCAGCCATAATAATACGGTGTCTCAGATGCAAACTCGGCCGCACAGGTATCAACCATCTTAAATGCTGCGGTAATGCCATACTCATAACGGAGCTGCTTGACCTCTTCCTCGGTCTTTCCGGTCCAGCGTGCGATCACGTTGTCCGGGAACTCCATTCTCTTCGCTTCCTTCATGAGTTCCTTGTCGATATTGCCGCCACATGCCTTGAGCTTCTTCTCCATCTCAACAAGGATCGCAAGCTTATCAATGAACCACTTGTCAATCTTTGTAATCTCATGGATCTTGTCGTAGGATGCGAGACCACGACGGAGAATCTCAGCAATCAGATAGATACGGCGGTCATCCACGATATCCAGCTTCTCAAGTACATCCTCATCGGACATGCCATCATAATCACCGGTCTCCAGACAGTCTACATGCTGTGCCAGAGAACGGATTGCTTTCATCAGACCACCCTCGAAGTTTGTACAGATACTCATAACCTCACCGGTTGCTTTCATCTGTGTGGTCAGTGTACGCTTCGCATTGATAAACTTATCAAACGGAAGTCTCGGAATCTTTACAACACAGTAGTCCAATGCCGGCTCAAAGCTTGCGTAAGTCTTTCCGGTAACGGCATTCGGGATCTCATCCAGAGTATAGCCAAGCGCGATCTTCGCTGCCACCTTGGCGATCGGATAACCGGTTGCCTTTGATGCCAGTGCGGAGGAACGGCTTACACGAGGGTTTACCTCTATGACACAATATTCAAAGGATGTCGGATGAAGCGCAAACTGTACGTTACATCCACCTGTCACACCAAGCTCGCTGATGATCTTGAGTGCGGAGGTACGAAGCATCTGATACTCCTTGTCAGACAGTGTCTGTGAAGGAGCCACAACGATACTGTCTCCGGTATGTACGCCAACCGGATCAAGGTTTTCCATGTTACATACGGTAATGCAGTTGCCATTACTGTCACGCATTACCTCATACTCAATCTCCTTCCAGCCGGCGATACATCTCTCAACCAGAACCTGACCGACACGTGAAAGACGAAGTCCGTTGGAAAGGATTTCCTCAAGCTCCTCCTGGTTATGCGCGATTCCACCGCCGGAACCACCAAGTGTATATGCTGGTCTGAGCACAACCGGATAACCGATCTTATCCGCAAATGTCACACCATCTTCAATATTCTCTACAAGTTCGGAAGGCGCACATGGCTCACCGATACGCTCCATCAGATCCTTAAACTCCTGACGTCCCTCTGCGTTACGGATCGTCTCTGCTGTTGTTCCGAGAAGCTTTACATTATGACTGTCCAGAAAACCGGATTCTGCGAGTTCCATACCAAGATTCAGACCAGCCTGTCCACCCATGTTCGGAAGTAGACTGTCCGGCTTTTCTACCTCAATAATATGCTGAAGCACCTCAACGGTCAGCGGCTCAATATAAACCTTATCGGCGATGTCCTTATCGGTCATGATCGTTGCAGGATTGGAATTGACAAGGATAACCTCCATTCCCTCTTCCTTCAGAGAACGGCATGCCTGTGTTCCCGCATAGTCAAACTCGGCCGCCTGTCCGATAACGATCGGACCGGAACCAATTACTAATACACGTTTAATTCCCTCTAATTTTGGCATTACTGATTACCTCCCATCATTTTGATAAATTCCTCAAACAGCACTTCTGAATCCTTTGGCCCTGCATTTGCCTCCGGGTGGAACTGTACGGTTTTAACCGGCTTTCCGATATATTCAAGCCCCTCAATAGTCTTATCGTTTACATTGACAAACCAAGGCTTTGCCTTTGTCTCATCAAGTGATTCGCCATCCACAACATATCCGTGGTTCTGGGAAGAAATATATACTCTTCTTGTATGCAGATCCATAACCGGATGGTTCGCACCACGGTGACCGTATTTCATCTTGTATGTCTTAAAGCCATGTGCCAATGCCATAAGCTGATGTCCCAGACAGATTGCAAAGATCGGAATGCTTGATTCTGACAGCTTCTTAATCTGCTCAATGATCTCCACACACTCTGCCGGATCTCCCGGTCCGTTGGTGATCATGATACCATCCGGCTTTGCAGCGATCACATCATCTGCATTGAAATCACATGGATACACATCGACCTCACAGCCTCTGTTTAACAGGCAGCGGATGATGTTATTCTTTGTTCCGACATCAATCACTGCAACCTTAAACTTTGTCTCGGTCTTTTCAGAACCAAGATCACCCGGCTTGAAGGACTCCTTCTCACTTCGTGAAACCTTCTTCACAACACCTGTTACGGTATATTCCTTCAGCTTCGGAAGAATCTCATCCAGATTGTAATTCTCATTGGTTGTGATCATTCCGTTCATGGTTCCTTTCTCACGAAGGATCTTCGTAAGGGCTCTGGTATCAATACCGTAGATGCCCGGAATGTCCTGATCCTCCAGGAACTTCTGTAAGGTATCTTCACATCGGAAATTGCTTGGCATACGGGAAATTTCTCTGGTGATAAAACCGTCCGGCCATCCCTTTCGCGACTCCATGTCTGCATAGGCAACACCGTAATTACCGATCAACGGATATGTCATCGTTACCGCCTGTCCCGCATAACTCGGATCAGTCAGAACCTCAAGATATCCGGTCATTGACGTATTAAATACGATCTCACTGATCACTTCCTTTTGCGAGCCAACACTCTTGCCCTCAAATACTGTTCCATCCTCTAAAATAAGAAACGCTTTCATCTAAATTTCCCATTCCTTTCCATTTAGTTCTAGTATCATTTCAGCAGTTTCAACTAAATTTATCGCACTGTCCATGCTTATTTTTTGTATGTATCTATGTGCTTCTTCCTCTGTCATCTGGTTTCTCTCCATCAACAGCTCTTTTGCTTTCTGAATTATTCTTTTCTCACCTTCTGACCGTACCTTCGGCTTGTTCTTCTGCTTTTTCTTCCAGCGCCGGTACTGCACCATCATCATGTTCAGGGTGTCAAGCAGATCCTGTACCTTTAGCGGCATTGGCAGCGACACAATCTCACTGATATCGCTGTCCTCCAGCTTTGCCGGCGATGCCATCAGAAGCATTTGAAATCCCTTCGGCAGATAATCAAGTATCTCTGAGAAATGCATATCGCTGAAGCGATAGCCACAGATCACTACACCGCCATCCAGTTCGTTCACCGCGCCGACAACCTGCGCACCATTATCGCATACCAGACTGACATCATACCCGTTTCGAAGCAGAAGTTTTTTAAGATTTTTTGCATCGTCCAGCTTTGGAAATGCAATGATGATATCTGCCATAAAAACCTCCTGTGTATCGGTTACTTATCAGCGGTACTGCTTATACTGTTCCAAGATAACGCTCCGTCTCCCAGTGTGTTACCTGCCTGCAGTATTCTTCCCATTCTGCATCCTTTGTAGAGATCAGATAATTCGATACATGTGCTCCCAGCACCTCCCGCAGGAACTCATCATTTTCAAAACGCTTCACAGCTTCATAAAGCGTCCTTGGAAGTCTCTCACGCTCAGCAAGCTCTTCCGTTGACATTTTGTCCATGCATACCGGCGGCTCAAGCTGCTTACGGACACCATCCATTCCTGCCGCCAGACAAGCCGCGATCACCAGATATGGATTCGCCGCACCGTCCGGATTGCGAAGAACGATCCTTCCGCCATCTCCCCCAACCGATGTCAGACGGATCAGAGGGCTGGAATTATGTACGGACCAGCTCACCCTGAGCGGTGCAAGAAATCCCGGAACCAGACGCTTGTAGGAGTTTACCAGCGGATTGGTTACCAGAGACATATCTGCAATATGCTCAAGCATGCCCGCCATAAAGGCATATCCTTCCTTGCTCACACCGGCTGAGTCCGATACATCCGTAAAGATATTCTGACCGTTCTTTGATAAAGAAAATGTATAATGTGCTCCGGAGCCCTTGGAATCCTTCTTCGGCTTCGGCATAAATGTCGCATGCAGTCCGTGACGCTTTGCTACGGTCCGGATAACCAGACGGGATGTCATAATGTTGTCTGCCATCGCAAGCGCATTGGTGTATGACATGTCAAGCACATGCTGTGCCGCCTCGTCGGAATGATAGGAGGACTCGGTTGAAATCCCCATATCTGCAAGATATAAGACCATGTCACGTCTTGCATTCTCACCGCAGTCCGCAGGCCCAACATCAAAATAGCCGCCCTTCTCGCTGGAATTATGGGTCGGCTCTCCGTTTTCGCCAAGGTCAAACAAGAAAAATTCATTCTTAAGGGCAACGTCAAAATCGAACCCCATCTCCTTTGCCTGCGCAATTGTTCTTTTTAAAATGTAACGGCTGTCGCCGTCAAAAGGTGTTCCATCCGGTTTCACGATATCACAGATAAAACGAGCTACTTTGCCATGCTGTGGACGCCATGGAAAAATAACAAATGTATCTAAATCAGGAATTAAAAATAATTCCTCCATATCGCCATCAAAGCCATCAACCGCCGCACAGTCAAACTGACATCTGCCGTCTAAGATCTTATCAATCTGATCAACGGTCGTCGCCATGTTTTTAAGATTGCCGGCAATATCCGTAAACTGAAGACGGATAAATTCGATATCTTCCTCTTCGATCATGTCCAATATGTCGTCTCTGGTATAATTTGCCACGCTGCATCCTCCTATTCGCCATGATAATTCATCGTTCATATTGTATCAACGCACTTCTCCTTATTATATATCGTATGAGTAGGGATGTCAAAGACTATTTTGGGAACCGGGGATATTTTTGTGTATTACGATTTCTAAAAGAAATCATAATCATCCGGATCAAGCCCGGCATTTTCCAAATTTTCACGTCTTTCATCCTCATCCATCGCTCCTAATTCAAACCGATCCAATCCGGCAATCAACAGATTATCCTCCAAATCATCAGTGTCATCACCAAAATCACCTTCATTGCCAAATAACGCCATATGCTCTTCTCTGCTCGAACATAACATCTCATCCGCAAACATACGCTCACTCGCATCTATAACTCCATTGTCATTTAAATCCATCCAGTCGTCCATTTTGCATCCTCCTTCATTATGACTTATTCTGATAACCTTTAGTGACACCATCGGCAACAATAAACCCAATAATTGCAGCAAAATAGTCGATATTATGTTGCATAATTCCAAATATGCAAATCACTATGATTGCATTATTTCCTACCCAAATTGCCGAACCACCTTGATTACTATCTTTCCTAAATCTCGATAGTAAATATTGCAACAATAATGTGAGCACAAAAAATCCTATGCCATAAATGATTAATTCCAGCATATGTTACCTCCCCACTATATCTCGTCCGGTTTTAGGAAATGTCCGCAATTGCATCTGACATATGGCCCATACTTACCCAATCCGCCCCTCAATTCTCCACCATCTCTCTTAGGACACTTTACATTAAGAGAATTGATATACCAATTCATCAAGTCAACCGTAAGATATTTTGTTTCTTTGCATGCTTTATTAGAGCATTTCAGATAAGCTGTCCCTCTAGCATTTTTTGTAAGTATCATATGATTCTTACATTTTGGACAAAACTCTTTTTCTTCAACAAACGCTCCAAGACCATAGTTTGATATAACACCACTATCTGATGCATTTCCACTACTTGCTGCCATAGAATTAGTTATCATTGTACCTTTTTTTATTAGTTTTCTTGTGTTCTGACCCACTACAATATTTTCCAAATCTGTAAGTGCCTTTAACATTTCAACGGTATTTTTTCCTTTAATTCTAATCATTGTATGTACAACTGTAACCAGTGAAGTAGTTTTATCTACTTGAAATTTCCACTTAGCCGTAGGTAATCCATACCATGCCACTTCATCATCAATAACAATAAGCGGAAATGTAGCATTTTCTGTTCCAAAGCAGTATTTTTTCCATTGCTCTGGAAGTTTGGCATAGTCATTTGATTTCATCTTAATGTCAATTCCTCTGCTATCCGCTTCATCCAGCATTTCAAATATCTGTTTTTCTGTCTCTCTTAATTCTCCACTTGGAAGAGACACTACTGTCTGCCACTTTGCTTTTTTCATATCTTGCTCAAACACAGAAATTGCATCCTGCTCATCCATAAAAATGTTAACCAGTTTGCCTGGATTTACAGATTCAATATAAGGCTTAAGCATTTTACCGTTGTTATCTATTACCTGATGTTGTTTGTTCTTAATATGCTGCAATAGCTTATAGAAAATATGATTAGTTCCTTTAAATACATTTTCCCAGAACCTTGCATTCGCAACTGTAATCACTTTTCCTTTTCCTCGTGTAATTGCTACATTAATCAAACGAGCAACCTGATTAGGTTCTTTTCCCATCAGATATCCCACTGCACTCTTAGGATAACTTTCCACTGCATCAAAAACTATCACATCAGATTCTGATCCCTGAAACTGATGTACTGTTGCACAGCTCACATTGGTCGTTCCCTTCGTATAATAATCCTTCAGCATTGCACGGATTAATCTGACCTGAGCTGCATATGGAGTAATAATACCGACGGTCTCAATATGATTCTGCTCAGCCTTAACAGCAGTAGAAAATGAAATAACCGCACTAAGTATATTAAATCTTGAACCATCTGTATTCTTATCCGCCGCACAATATGTTCCTGCCAGATTTATTAAATTTAATGCATCTCCCGACAGAGGAGCACTCTTAATAACTAAATCATTATCCCTCTTTTTCTTTCCATTTATTACCTCTGCATTATCCTTCAACAATCTGTTATAAATAAATTTGCTTGGAAATTCTGAAATTGCCGGAGCCATTCGTCTTTGTTCATTCAGCATGGCAAGCCAAGGATGCCAGTACATATTTCCTTTTCCATCCACAATCTGCAAATACGAGAATATATCAACCTGCAACACACGAGAGTCAGAACTCTGCGAAATAGGTGCTAACTGCCTAAAGTCACCTACACACATAAACTTTTCCTTTGCCAAAGCTGCTGCCGCAATAACTTGTGGAACATATGCCATCGAAACCTCATCAAACATTACAAGGTCAAATTGTCGTTCTTCAAACATAGGATCAATCGTGGCTCTTGAAATAGTTGTTCCAATTACCTGCGCTCTCTCTACATATTTTCTTTCCTCTTTTCTTATCTCACCACGGATTTCCTTAATTTTATGTTCTACCTCATCATACTCTTTGGACTTCATCTGATTTTTTGCTCGCAGTTCATCTCTTTTTGCCATCAAATGTTCCAGTTGTCTTGCATAACTGTCACATTTACTAAGTGCATAATTGAATGATGTAGCATATGGATTCTGAGAAAGTTCATCATCTCTTACATATCCAAAACGCAGAATCTTTCCAGACTCCAAAATAGACTGCTTGTCCACGTTTAGCATTTTCACAACTTGCTTAATCACACCATCGACTGATACATTACTGTGAGATACAATAAGAACAGACTTGCCCTCTTTCGGAATGCTAATTACAACACTCCTCGACTTATCATGTTTCAACAATTCATAGTCCATCCTTGACGAATGCATTTTTCCAAATTTGTCTGTTATTATACATTTTTCAAGAACAGAATCTACTTTCTCTTCCTTATTTGCATACATGAATTTGAACGAGGCTTCAACCCTGTCCTCAAACTCTTTGATGACAGGTAATGTCATTTTAAAATGTGAATTATTAAAAGTCTTTGAAATCACAGGTTGATATACGCTTTTAACCTCCGAATTAACATCTGTATCCACAAATGCCAACCTAATAACGTCTAATACATTCTCCCTGACACTCACCTCAATCGCTTGTGCAGCCAAAAACTTTTCGATATTCGAAAGTCCTATTTTGAGTTCTCTTTCGTTCTTAAATGGGACACCCTTCATAGCCTCTCCAAGCCCTGCCCGAAAAAGCATCTGCATAATATTCTTCTCTGTCGAATAATCAGTAAATAAATCATTACACAATGCGGCACACAATTTTCTATTCTGATATATGTCGTATCCATATACCTCTGTTATCTTCTCAAATATCTTAACCAGCTCTGTTGTATGCCACATAATGTTCACCCTCCCATTCTTAGTATATTCTAATCCAGTACGTCCCCACCTTCTCATTTGGAATCTGCTGGACTTTAACTGCTCTACTCTGGTCTCCTGCTACAATCTTTGCAACCATGCCTGCAAGTTCTGACCGTCTCAGTTTCGGAAATAGACCATCTATCCGAAAATATAATTCGTTCCGTCCTTGCCCTATTTCATGTGTTATATATGCTATCAGCTGACTCCGGCTCTTAAATGTCAGCTTGTTTCTTTCAAAATAGTTATCTTTTAATGAAATGCACTTCGGCATCTCATCTTCAAATCTATGTGTCCTACTTATGATTTCATCTGTCATATTAAAATAATCATATGCAATTCTTCCCTTGGAAGCTCCAATATCCCATGTCACATCCACCTGATATGGACTTCCATCAATATCTATAACATTCCATGCGTGGTGTTCTTTCTTACCATTTGCCTCTGCTTCTCCAGTAGCCACAATACATTTGATATCCACCGCATTCAACAATACTTTTACAGCTTTGGCAATTCCCTCACACTGGGCTTTCTGTTTTGCAAAAACTCCTACAATGTTATGCGAGAGAACTACTCTAGCCGGTTCGTCTATGTCCGAGCCCCTAAAATCATATTTCACATTTTTACAGAACCAGTCATGGACTCTTATTTCTTTCTCATAATCTGTACCTTCTGTAAGTTTTAATTGTGCAACCAGATTATTCACCACTTTTTCTATGTTACGATTATACTTTCGTACGGTTTCTTTTCTATAAAAATACTGTGGGCAGACTGCTGTATGACCGAATGAATCCGTTGCCCAACTACATGCAGATTGATTCACATAATATATTAATGGATTATCCCTTGTAATTGCTCTGTATATTTTATTAAAATCCTCCTCAAGCAATTGCCCTCTAACTGGAACAGGAATAATCTCTTCATGTGCCATCAATCCGTTATAAAAGGTTTTGTAAATCGCCCGTTCATTTCTATTCAGTTTTAAATAGTAATAGCGATCTACAATCATTTTCGTATTTCCCTCACTTTTTATTTAACACATGATACGCTTTTTCAATTGCCTCTTTTGTATATGACTGGCTTGTTATATAAATTTTCTTTTCTTCAGGCAATCGCCCTATCATGACCTTTTTACTAGATCCTCCAGATTTTTTAATTTGTA
>ERZ835051.3918-NODE-3918-length-10948-cov-3.003305_pt1 | contig 10948 bp, 10 predicted proteins | sample MGYA00519575_ERZ835051 | MGnify/ENA primary metagenome ERZ835051 (study PRJEB31850, sample SAMEA3708769) | human gut metagenome | biome: human gut; feature: human-associated habitat; material: faeces | place: China | collected 2014 ... | reverse complement strand
TGTTTAACTAAAACCAAAATCTTTGGACCCAGACGCTTATTTATGCCAGTTGGCAAATGTTTTTAATGGTATATCCGTACATAGCCCTACTATTTCGGCAATCATCGCCATTGTGTTGGCAGGCTTGCTGTTGCTCGTATCCGGCTTTGCCTCAGCTTCAGAAATAGCCTTTTTCTCTCTTTCTCCGTCCGACCTGAATGCCATTGACGAGAAGAAACATCCCTCGGACGAGAAAATTCGTAAACTTCTGGATGACACGGAAAGGTTGCTGGCAACCATCCTGATAACAAACAATTTTGTGAATGTGACCATTATCATGCTCTGTAACTTCTTTTTCATGAGCGTGTTTGAGTTTCATTCTCCTATTGCGGAATTTCTGATACTGACCGTCATCCTGACCTTCCTTCTGCTTCTTTTCGGTGAAATCATGCCGAAGATTTATTCAGCCCAGAAGACGTTGGCTTTCTGCCGCTTTTCCGCTCCGGGTATCTGGATGTTTCGTTCCCTTTTTTATCCGGTAGCTTCTATGCTGGTACGTTCCACTTCGTTCCTGAACAAGCATTTTGCCCGCAAAAACCATAACATCTCGGTAGACGAGCTTTCTCATGCTCTTGAACTGACGGATAAGGCGGAGTTGAAGGAAGAGAATAATATCCTGGAAGGTATCATTCGTTTTGGCGGTGAAACGGCGAAGGAGGTGATGACTTCCCGTCTGGACGTAGTCGATCTGGATATTCGCACGCCTTTCAAGGATGTATTGCAATGTATTATCGAAAATGCTTACTCCCGTATCCCTATTTATTCCGAGAACCGGGATAATATCAAAGGTATCTTATATATCAAGGATTTGTTGCCCCATTTGAATAAGGTGGATTTCCGTTGGCAGTCACTGATACGTCCGGCCTATTTTGTTCCGGAAACTAAGATGATTGACGATTTGCTGCGTGATTTTCAGGCCAATAAGATTCATATTGCTATTGTGGTTGATGAATTTGGTGGCACGTCGGGAATTGTGACGATGGAGGATATCATCGAGGAGATAGTAGGTGAGATTCACGACGAATATGATGACGAAGAACGTACGTATGCAGTGCTGAACGATCATACGTGGGTGTTTGAAGCCAAAACTCAGTTGACGGATTTTTATAAGATTACGAAGGTGGACGAGGAAGTCTTTGATGAAGTGGCGGGTGATTCCGATACGCTTGCAGGATTACTGCTGGAGTTGAAAGGTGAATTTCCGGCCCTGCATGAAAAGGTTACTTATGACCACTATGAATTTGAAGTCCTGGAGATGGATAACCGCCGTATTCTTAAAGTGAAGTTCACCATCAACACTCTTCCGTCGGATTCCGATAAGAAAGATTGATTTATAAAATAATATGTCTCTTTTCATACAACATACGTATCCTTCATATAAGTGGGGAGTCTGGAAGATGGACGAAACACTGGATGAATTGCTGAGCATGCTTCCGCAACAGGAAACATACTTGGAGGGGTTGCAACGTTTCTCTGCTGAACATCGCCGTTTGGAATGGCTGTCGGTTCGTGTGTTGCTGTTCACTCTATTGGGAGAGGAAAAGGAAATTGCTTACTATCCCAGCGGGAAGCCGTATCTGGCAGATAAATCTGCATCAATCAGTATTTCTCATACACGTGGGTATGTATCGGTGATTATCGGTGAAGCCGGTAAGGAAGTGGGCATTGATATAGAACAATACGGTGAACGGGTACATAAGGTGGCGCATAAGTATATGCGTACTGATGAACCTCTGTCTTCGTATCAGGGAACGGATACCTGGGCTTTGTTACTCCATTGGTCGGCCAAAGAAGTGATGTTTAAATGTATGAATACACCGGAGGTTGATTTCCGGGAGCATCTGCGTATTTTTCCTTTTACGGTTACTGAAAAAGGAGTTTTCTCGGCTGAAGAGTACAGAACACCGGAACAGCATAAATTTGAGATCCGATATCTCCTGCATCCGGACTTTGTGCTGACTTGGCAAGTCGATTAATTTTAAAAACATGATACTATGAAACTACAACGCTATTTATGTCCTCTTCTTTTTTGCTTACCTCTACTGGTTTATGCACAGTCGGATAAGACTGTTACGGTAAGCTATGAACGGTCTGCCAAGGGGGAAGTGACTTTCTATTCCGAAACTCAGTCGCATACGCCTTATACGGTATCTATGACTTTTTCCCGGTTGAGTAATACTACCTCTTCTGAAGGAGAAATTTATGATGCCGTTATTCATTATGGCAAAACGCGTCTGTTGACTTTGCGTCCGTCTACGGAAAATGTTCCGATTGGATTCTCATATCGCTATACCTATAAAAAAGGAAATAGCCGCTTGAAGACGGATACCAGTTTTGTGTATCTCTTTCCTCTGGCACAAGGGAAAGTGGTCCGTGTGAATAAGATGGTGTCTTTAGATAATTTTATGGGAAAGGAAGGGGAGAAGCGTATCACGGGACTTGGTTTCTCTACGACTGCCGGAGACACGATCTTTGCTGCCCGTGGCGGACTCGTAACGGAAGTTGTTGACAATTCCGCTTCCACTTCTGAAAACACATCGTTCCATTCGACGGAAAATTATCTGGAAGTTTTCCATAAGGACGGAACTTTTGCCCGTTATAAATTATTCCAGAATGAAGGGATCTTTGTCTCTCCGGGTGAAGAGGTGATTCCGGGACAGCCGCTTGGCATCATTGGCGGAGAGAACTACAAGCAGGGTTCCCATTTGCGTTTCAGTATTTATTGCCCCGATCGGCCGGATCACTCATATGTACCTGATTTTTATCTTTCTCCCGAGGAAACAGGTAAACCTGAAGAGCGGGTGATGTATAAGTCCTGGCATCCTGTTGAAATTATCATGAAGGAGATGAGTAAGAAGGAGAAGAAGAAATTTCTGTCAAAGGAATGATTAGTTGACAAAAAGACAGTAAAACTTTTGCTTAATCCTGTATAAATGCTTATATTCGACCCGTAGAAATTCTTCTACGGGTCTTTTTGTTAACTAAATGTCAAAATAATAAGCAAGCACTATGGAATTACCTTTTGCAGAGTCTTGGAAAATTAAAATGGTGGAACCCATTCGGAAGAGTACCCGCCAGGAACGTGAACAATGGCTGAAAGAAGCCCATTACAATGTGTTCCAGCTGAAATCCGAACAAGTATATATCGATTTGATAACTGACTCCGGTACGGGAGCAATGAGCGATCGTCAATGGGCAGCGATGATGCTGGGCGATGAAAGTTATGCAGGTGCTTCCTCCTTCTTCAATCTGAAAGAAGTGATCACTCGTCTGACTGGTTTTGAATATGTCATTCCCACCCATCAGGGGCGTGCTGCCGAGAATGTGCTTTTCTCTTATCTGGTACATGATGGAGATATCGTTCCGGGGAACTCTCACTTTGATACCACAAAGGGACATATCGAGGGGCGGAAGGCCATTGCTCTGGATTGCACCATCGATGAAGCGAAGAATACTCAGTTGGAAATACCTTTTAAAGGCAATGTAGATCCTGTGAAGCTGGAAAAAGCGTTGCAGGAATATGGTGACCGTATACCGTTTATCATCGTTACCATTACGAACAACACGGCCGGCGGACAGCCCGTATCCATGCAGAATCTTCGTGAAGTCCGTGCTCTTGCGGATAAGTATAATAAACCTGTATTATTTGACTCCGCACGTTTTGCGGAAAACGCTTACTTCATCAAAATGCGTGAAGATGGCTATAGCGGTAAAACGATAAAGGAAATTACGAAAGAGATGTTCGACCTGGCGGATGGTATGACTATGAGTGCCAAGAAGGATGGTATCGTCAATATGGGAGGCTTCATTGCTACACGAAAAAAAGATTGGTACGAAGGTGCCAAAGGCTTTTGCGTGCAATATGAAGGATATCTTACTTACGGTGGTATGAATGGTCGTGACATGAATGCACTTGCCACAGGACTGGATGAGAATACGGAATTTGATAATCTGGAAACCCGCATCCGTCAGGTGGAATATCTGGCAAAGAAGTTGGATGAATATGGTATTCCATATCAGCGTCCAGCAGGCGGACATGCCATTTTTGTGGATGCAACAAAGGTACTGACGCATGTACCGAAGAATGAATTTCCGGCACAGACTCTAACGGTTGAGCTATATCTTGAAGCCGGTATCAGAGGATGTGAAATCGGTTATATCCTGGCAGACCGTGATCCGGTTACCCGTGAGAACCGTTTTACCGGATTGGATTTATTGCGCCTGGCTATTCCCCGCCGCGTATATACGGATAATCACATGAATGTGATAGCAGTAGCGTTGAAGAATGTTTTCGACCGTCGTGAAAGTATTACTAATGGAGTCCGCATTACTTGGGAGGCTCCCCTAATGCGTCATTTCACTGTTCAATTGGAACGTACATAACTACTTTCTTTTTCATAATACAAATGAGGTTACCCGAATTCATGTGTTGAAGGGGTAACCTCATTTCTTTTATTTATCTTCTTTCTCGTTATTCATTCTGTAACTTAATGCTCCCGACGGGCATTTCTTGATTTGAGCGATCAATTCTTCCGTCGTTGCATTTTCAGCCGTTATCCACGGTTTTTCTTTTGGATGATACACATTCGGAAGGGTCTTGGTACAAATGCCTGCATGTTGGCACAGGCCGGGTTGCCAGATGATGGTCACTTCCCCGTTCGTATATTCTTTCTTTATATTCATAACTATTTATTATTGAATGTGAATACCTTTCATTACAATTCTTTTCCATTCGGGATGTTTGTGAATGTATCCCGCTACAAACGGGCAGAGAGGTACTAACCTTAGTCCTTGTTTTTCTATATCTTTTAATGCTTTTTCTACTAACTGGCTGCCGATGCCTTTACCACCCAGTTGAGTGGGTACTTCGGTGTGTGTCAGGTAAATCTCCCCATTCGTTGATTTTATATACTCAATCTTTGGAGTATATTTATCGACATGGAACTCATATTGGTGACGTTCTTCATTGTCGATCAGTTCATAATCTGCTTCCATAACTCTTCGTATTAATTGTTTACTGTATGTATAACACGCGGATGATGAAATTTGTTTTGGGAAAGTTACAGAATAAAATGTCCGGGCGAAATCCCTTCGACCGGACACCATTCAAATAAACTTGGCAGAGTTTATTGTTCCTTACTTTCTTTGAAGCAGAGTGGATGAATGAAATGATGGGACGATTTGCCCGTTTCATTAGACTCAACGCTTTTTCCTCGAAAGCAGTGATAAAAACAGTGCATGGCAGGTCTTCTGACTTGTTTCTGTTGCCAGGCGCCTTCCCGGAAGCGGACTTCCAGTGGCTATTGGTAGTTTGCCTGCAACCTATCATGAAACTTACAGCAGCGGGACTGTTCAGGATTTGCACCTGATTCCCTTTTAATTACCGTCTCCGAACAAAGACAGTAAACCAATGCATCGCAAAGATAAGGAAAAAAGTGATTAGTGGTTAGTGATAAGTGATTATTTTTCTTTTGCCAGTGTGAATACGAATTCCAATCCGCCACCCTGGTTGTTCTTGGCCGAAATGGTACCTCCATGGATGATTACCGAGTTCTTTACGATAGCCAATCCCAATCCCGTACCGCCCAGTTTGCGTGAGCGTCCTTTATCTACCCGGTAGAAGCGTTCGAATAAGCGGTTCAGATGTTCGGGAGAGACACCTACGCCGGTATCGGCAAAACTGAAATAGTAGAAATTCTCGTCTTCGCGGAAACAGCTGATGTTGATGCGTATATCCGTGCCTGCATAAGCAATTGCATTGTCCATCAGGTTGCGGAAAATGGAGTATAGCAGGGAATAGTTTCCCCGTAGTTGTATCTTTGGTTTTAGGGAGTTGACTACGGTGATATGCTTTTCTTCCAGTTCCAGGGATACCTCGTTTACGATATTGCCTACCAACAGGCTGATGTCTATTTTCTCCATGTCGATCATGTTGGCGGCTTCGTCCATACGTGTTAATACAGAGATGTCGCGTAGCAGTCGGCTCAACCGATTGCTTTGAGCATAGCATCGCTCCAGGAATGTCTGCATCTTCTCCCGAGAAATGTTTTCATTGTTCACGATGGTTTCCAAATAGCCCTGTATACTGCTGACCGGGGTCTTCAGTTCATGTGCGATGTTCTGTGTCAACTGGCGTTTCAGGCGGATCTGCTCTTCTTCCTGGGTGACATCATTGATGGATATTTCGAAGCTTAAGTCTTGGAATATAATACATTCCACAATAAACATACGTCCATTCTTATTGATGCTGATAGACATACGCTTTTCTTCCTTGCCCGGACGCTTGGGAGTCTTGTTGATAAAATCCGTGATTTTCTGGAACTCACTGATGGAGAATATTTCCTCTGTTGTTTGCAGGTTGGAGTCCGAAATCAGGTTGCTGTACTGTGTGAACAGGTTATTGACCAGGATTTCTTTCTTGTCCTTGTTGAATACGCCCAATCCTTCATGCGAGGTTTGTAAGTGGGTGATCAATTTCTCCCGTTCAATGTATAGCGCCTCTTTGGTTTCCCGCAGTCGCTTGTATATCTGGATGATATGCTGTGAAATCTCTCCCAATTCGTTGTGTGGGAAGGCGGACTGCATATCTGTTTCCACAGGCTCATTCTTATCGGCACGTTTGGCAAACTCGCGTAGCTGATTGATGGCTGTCCCCAGTTTAGAGGTGAATTTATAGAAGATGAAAATTAATAGCAATGATACGATGAGGGTAAACCAGATGTAGTGCTGGTCTGCTGCAAGGTGTCTTACAAGGTTCAGGTCATAGGGGAGGGCGGAACGTATGATGTAGCCCTCATAGAGTGTGGCTGAATAGAAGTAGGGTACTCCTGTTGTTTCGGAAGTACGGCGTACATCATATCCTTTTCCTTCTGCCAGTGCCTTTTGTACTTCCGGTCGATTGACGTGATTGCCTAACTTCTGATTCTCGAAGCTGTCATATAATACGTCACCCTGTACGTTCACTACCGTAATACGTAAGTCCTGTTTGACGTACTTTTGCAGGTATCGTTCCAAAGTTTTATCCCACAGACTGTCTGGAATGTGAGTAAGTTCCTGGTGTAGTCGTTCATTATAGTCCTGTAGCTGTATATCCAGCAGATCTATCTTATATTCTTTTTCACGCTGGTATTGATATGCCAGGAAGCATCCGGCAAATACCAGAAACAGTGAAATGACCGAAAGAAATAACTTCCGGCTGAACGACAGGAAATGTGTGGTATTATTCAGCTTCGAAGCAGTATCCATATCCTAAGCGAGTTACGATGCATTTACCATAAATACCTATTTTCTTACGCAAACGGGTGATATTCACATCGATGGTGCGGTCCAACACATAGACCTCGTCGCTCCATATCCGTGCCAGTATATCTTCGCGAGAGAATACGCGTCCCTTGCTCTGGAGGAGTAAAAGTAATATCTCAAATTCTTTTTTGGTAAGAGGGGCTTCTTCCCCGTCGATGCTTACTTTCTTTTTTACAATATCAATGACTAATGTCTTGTAGCTGATTTGCTCCGGTGCCCGTTCCGGTTCTCCCTGTTGGGTGCGACGCAATACAGCTTTGACGCGTGCAATGACTTCACGCAGAGAGAAAGGTTTGGAGATGTAATCATCAGCTCCCAGATTGAAGCCGGTTACCGTATCATTTTCCGTATCCTTGGCGGTGATGAATATAATAGGTACCTGAGCGGTCTTCTTATCTTTCTTTAGTAAGCTGGCCATTTTGAAACCGGATATTTCTCCCATCATCACGTCCAGCAGCAACAGGTTGTAGCTACCGATATCCATTTTCAACGCCTCTTCGGCAGAGTTGGCCGTGTCCACTTCATACCCTTCATTCTCAAGGTTGAATTTCAGGATCTCGCAAAGGTCCTCTTCATCGTCTACAACTAAAATACGATAATCGTTCATTGCTTTTTCTAATTAATATGAGGTATTCAAAACAAATTCTCCTACCACAAAGTTATACTTTATTTCTTTTCAGCGACAAAGGTGCGGTGTTTTTGTTACGGGAAAGTGAAACACGTGTTACAATTTGATTACATTTTTGTATGTGCTGAAGGTAATCCGGTCCATACCAAGTCCGTACCAACTCCGTGTCAGATCCGTAGAAACTCCGTACCGGGTCCGTATTAACTCCGTATTGGGTCCGTATCAGGTTCAAGCGTATAGGCACGGAGATGGTACGAACCTGACGCGGAGTTGGTAAGGTGAAGAACTATAAACTATTACTTTTGCATTCCAGTTTTTCAGTTTTTATACTTACCTTTGTCTTAATATAAATAACATTGGTATGAAAGAGTTGACTAATATAAATTTTCGGCGATATAAATGGCGTTTGCCCGCTCTGATAGCTTTATTGGTGGTGGTTGTGGCAGGTTCCTTTTGGCTGAATACGGCTCCGTTCCGTTCCGGGTTTGAGATAACGGATGAGTTGGGAGGCAACATCTTTCCTTCCAGTATTCTTTCTGTAGCGACGACGGATGCTCAAGTCATTGTTCCGGCTGATTCCTTATATGTGGGTAACTCGAAATCCTGTATTTCCATCCGGATTCGTTCGGCGAAAGCATATAGCAGGGTGCGTATTGAAGTTGCCGAGACCCCGTTCTTTTCCCGTTCCGTATCTGAGTTTGTATTGGCTAAACCACGGACGGAATATACGATCTATCCCGATATTATCTGGAACTACGAAGCGTTGAAGAATAACGTGCAGGCAGAACCGGTCAGTGTAGCGGTAACGGTAGAGATGAATGGGGATGATCTGGGGCAGAGGGTACGTACCTTTTCGGTGCGAAGTATCAATGAATGTCTGTTAGGATACGTCACTAACGGTACGAAATTCCATGATACCGGCATATTCTTTGCCGCCTATGTCAATGAAGAGAATCCGATGATCGATCAGTTGCTCCGTGAGGCGTTGAATACCCGCATTGTGAATCGCTTTCTCGGTTATCAAAGCAAGGCTAAAGGAGCCGTAGACAAGCAGGTGTATGCGCTTTGGAATATATTGCAGAAGCGGAATTTCCGTTACAGTTCGGTTTCCAATACCAGTCTTTCGAGCAATGTCGTGTTCTCTCAGCGTGTCCGTACGTTTGATGATGCGCTGGAATCTTCACAGATTAACTGTGTGGATGGCAGCGTGCTGTTTGCCTCCTTGCTTCGTGCCATCAATATCGATCCTATCCTGGTGCGTACGCCGGGACATATGTTTGTAGGCTATTATACCGATAATTCGCATACTGATATGAACTTCCTGGAAACAACGATGATCGGTGATGTCGATCTGGATGATTTCTTTCCCGATGAACAACTGGATTCTACGATGGTAGGTAAATCACAGAACGAGATGTCATTGCTGACTTTCGAGAAATCAAAGCAATATGCCAATAAAAAGTATAAGGAGAACGAAGAAGGTATTCATTCCGGAAAGTTGAACTATATGTTTTTGGAAATCTCCAAAGAAGTACGCAGGAAAATACAGCCGATAGGAAAATAATTCGTATTTTTGCCAAGTAATCAAATGTAGAAAAAGAATGCAAGGCAAGAAATTTATCTCTCCCGGAGCATGGTTTTCGATGAACTATCCTTCGGACTGGAATGAGTTTGAGGATGGCGAAGGCTCTTTTCTCTTCTATAATCCCGATGTGTGGTCGGGTAATTTTCGTATTTCCGCATTCAAAGGTAAAGCCGGTTATGGCAAAGAAGCCATCCGGCAGGAACTGAAGGAGAACGATTCGGCTTCGTTGGTGAAGGTCGGGGCGTTGGAGTGTGCGTATAGCAAAGAGATGTTCCAGGAAGAAGGAACTTACTATACATCCCATGTATGGATTACAGGCATTGACGATATTGCTTTCGAATGCTCGTTTACCGTACCCAAAGGTGGAATGGTGAAAGAAGCCGAAGAAGTCATTGCCACGTTGGAGATACGTAAGGAAGGACAGAGGTATCCGGCCGAGTTGATCCCCGTCCGCCTTTCCGAAATCTATCAGATTAATGAAGGATATGAATGGACGGTATCTACCGTGAAGCAGGAATTGAAGAAAGATTTTCAAGGAACGGAAGATGACCTCGAAAAACTCCAGCAGATAATTGACAGCGGTAAGATCGGCCCGAAGAAAAAAGACGAGTGGCTGGCTATCGGTATTACGATCTGCACGATCCTTGCCAATGAAGTGGACGGTATGGAATGGAAGACATTGATTGACGGCAACCGGGAAGCGCCGGTTCTTCAATATAAGAACGGCATTATCGACCCGATGAAACTTACATGGAGCAAAATAAAAGCCGGAGAATCTTGCAACGTCATAGAAACTTATAAGTCTGCGCTCACTGCCGACTAACCTTAATCGCTAACTCCTAATCACTTACTTACGTGACAGTACCTTATTTACAGATAGATAACCTGACCAAGTCCTTCGGTGACTTGGTCCTTTTTGAAAATATATCTTTTGGCATTGCTGAGGGGCAGCGTGTCGGATTAATAGCAAAGAACGGCAGCGGAAAGACTACGCTGCTGAATATCATCGCCGGAAAAGAGGGCTATGATAGTGGAAGCATTGTTTTCAGACGTGACCTTCGGGTGGATTATCTGGAGCAGGACCCGCAGTATCCCGAAGAATTAACCGTGCTGGAAGCCTGTTTCCATCATGGCAACAGTACCGTTGAGCTGATAAAAGAATACGAGCGTTGTATGGAAACGGAAGGACATCCGGGACTGGAGGATCTTCTGGTTCGTATGGACCATGAGAAAGCGTGGGAGTATGAGCAGAAAGCGAAGCAAATCCTTTCGCAACTTAAGATTCGTAACTTTGACCAAAAGGTGAAGCAGCTTTCCGGTGGGCAATTGAAGCGTGTAGCTTTGGCAAATGCACTGATTACCGAACCGGAGCTGTTGATTCTTGACGAGCCTAC
>ERZ835051.3916-NODE-3916-length-10952-cov-20.249794_pt1 | contig 10952 bp, 11 predicted proteins | sample MGYA00519575_ERZ835051 | MGnify/ENA primary metagenome ERZ835051 (study PRJEB31850, sample SAMEA3708769) | human gut metagenome | biome: human gut; feature: human-associated habitat; material: faeces | place: China | collected 2014 ... | reverse complement strand
TAAAACTGGCATCCATTAGGATGTTATTAAATAAAATTTAAACAGGCTCTTAATACATATTCTCCAATTTCACGGTCTTGTGCTTCAGTACCACCACCTATTCCTATTGCTCCAATAATTTTCCCTTTGTAGAAAAGAGGAAAACCACCTGTAACAACTGTTATTCGAGGGTCTGCGGTATTAATACCTTGTAATGCAGCATCCTCAACAACAAGGTCAGCCAAATCTTCTGTTGTCAGTTGTGTAATGGCAGATGTATAGGCTTTATTGGGAACAAGGGTTATACTTAATACTAATGCTTCACCAAATCTTCGATATAAACGAGGTAATCCATTTGCATCAGAAATAGCAAAGCTAATATCAAGCCCCATTTGTTCGCTCTTTTTTTGTGCTTCTTTGCATAACAAATCACACAAGTTATCTGTTAAAATAGTCGGTTTTTGTGTTTCTTGTGGCATTGCAAATGTAGTGAATGTAATCGCAAAGAAACACGCTATTAAAATCTTTTTCATAGTCATAGTTATTTTTTGATACTTAAAACAGCTCGGAAATGTGTTTTTGCAGCCATCATCTTTTCATAAGCTTCTTTTGCTTGTTCTAATGGGAAAACTTCAATCATAGGTCTAACATCTGCCATGACACTAAACTTAATGGCTGCTTCCATTTCGTTTATATCAGTAAATGTTCCTTTGACAGTATTTGTCCCGACTAAGAAATTCATTGCAGACCATTCTAACGGTTCATCAGACACAGCCACAATGATAACTTCTCCGCCAACGCACAATCCGTTAATTAACGGATTTATAGCTTTTGCATTAGGTGCAGTAGCAATGATAACTTTTGCACCACCTAAATCTTTTAATGATTTGGCTATATCTTCTGTTTCTGCATCAATGTAGTGGTGCGCACCTAATTTGCGTGATAATTCCTCTTTTTCTTTTCCACGAGATATTGCCACAGTCTGAAATCCGGCTTTTTTTGCATATTGTATTGCAAGATGTCCCAAGCCACCAATACCGGAAACGGCAACAATATCGCCCGGACGAGCTTTACTATTTCGTATAGCACTAAACACAGTTTCACCTGCACACAATATCGGTGCTGCTTCTTCGGATGATAACTCGTTTGGAATAAGTATCAAACCGTCCTCGTAGGCAACCATATATTCAGCATATCCGCCGTCCATAGTAAGGGCGGTTGTATGATTATGTCCCCCGTGCCAGCCGATACCTACACGTTGTCCCACTTTCCATTTTGTTACGCCTATTCCTAATTGGGTAATGACACCAACAACTTCATGTCCCGGAATACGGGGATACTCTGATGCCCACCCCTCAATAACTTTGGAATCACCATGACAGATGCCGCAGGCTTCTACTTGAATTAATACCTGTCCTGCTTTGGGTTGTGGAACAGGTATTTCTACTAATTTCATGGGTTCACCTTTAGCGTGAACTTGAATAGCTTTCATTAAATTCATAATTATATCTCCTATTTGATTAAAACTTTTTTAATTGTTTTTCTGGTGCAAAGTTCTTTATTAGACGTAAAAGAAACAATACGGGATAAATTTTTCAGACGGTGATAGTTTTGTCACCGTATTGATAATTAGATATTTACTACTATATTTGCCCGCAAATACGAGATTTTAAGTAACAAGAATAGGAAAATAATATGGCTATGAACAAATTAAGTCAGTTTTGCTCATGTGATAATTTTAAGTGTCCTTTGCATCCTACTAATCATGACAAAGGATGCGCTCCTTGTATAAAAAAGAATTTGAAGTTAGGAGAGATACCAAACTGTTTTTTTCAGAAGGTTGAAAATTCAAATGTTAGAAGTGGAGATACTTTTGAAGATTTTGCCCAATTGGTATTGGGTATAAAAAATAAATCTAATTAGAATAAATACTGGTAATTTACCAGTATTTATTCTTGATTTTGTTCAGCTAAATATCGGTGTTTGTTACCCCAATCATCCATCATTCTTATAATTGGAACCAATGAATTTCCTAATTCGGTCAAAAAGTATTCAACTTTCATTGGGACAACCGGATAAACAACCTTACGTACTATTCCCATTTCTTCTAATTCGTTAAGTTGTTGGGTTAAAACTCTTTTAGTTGCACCCTCTATTACTTTTTGAAAATCTATTGGTCTATGATAGCCTTTCGTTATGCAATTTATTAAATACGGTTTCCATTTTCCCCCAATAACAAATTGGGTTACAGTTACACCGCAGTTGGTATCTATTGGTATTTTACGCTCGTACATAATTCAAATTTTAAAACACTGCAAAAATATGAAAAAGTATTGTTATACAATTCTTTGCAAAACTCTTTTTATTTTGTGAGATAAAAAATCTTAGTGCAAGGTGCAAGTATATATTTATATATATAGCTTGCACCTTGTACTAACCGCAGAATATTTATTTTCAATGATTTGCAATTCAAAAAAAGTGTATCTAAAAGACGAAATTTTAGTTTGGAGTGCCAGATTTATCTTGGAACGGTTCATCTGACACTCCCAATTAATTACAATTTGAATCCCCTGCTTTTTCTTGGCTCTTTTGCAGACTGTCGTAAACTTTGCCTTAATTTATCAAACTGCTCTTTGAACCATTCACCTATCGGTTGCCTGTTTATGGTCAGCACAAGTTTACTGCTATCGGTTGAGTTTTTCTCTACTCTAAAAATATCGTTCTTGATTTCAAATCTTCGTTTATGTTCTTCGGAATAGATTTTCCCATTGCATCTGATAGCTTCTTTCTTTGTTAGAAGACAATCTATCATATCTTTGGTAAATCCAATGACTGTGCACAATTTTTCCATTCTCAACATTTCTTTGAGCATCGGAAACCAGTTGAATGCCTTTTCAAGCAAGGTGTTCAGTCTTGATATTTCCCTGTCTTTGGCTTCAAGTTCTTGGTTATGTATTCCTTGAAGATTGCGTATTTGTTTGCCGTGCTGTTCCTGTATTTGTTGCATCTTGGCTTTTAGTTCGTCAATACCCTTATTGCGCTTGACCACTTCCTGACGCAATTTCTCGTTGGCTTGTTCCAGTTCTTTCAACTTTCCACTTCCGAAAAGAGAACCAACTCCGCTTGCTATGGCAGTGGCAGCATCAGTGGCTACGCTTTTGAGTTTGTCCGTGCGTATCTCTGATTTTACCTGTCTGAGTTCCTGTTCGGCAAGGCTTACCTGTTGTTCCTTGTGTCGCTTTGTTTCATCTATGCGTTGCAGTTCGGCTTTCTGCTTCTCTATGATGAAGTCATTACGCTCCAGATGCTCCTTGCCTGTCTCGGCTTTTGACTGTCCACGTTTCATCAAGAGGATGTCAGATGCCAAAGTCTGCATTTCCATCATATCATTGTCATTGAGCTTTCGACTTTTGCCTGTGTCGTGGTTCATCCAGTCGAATACGATGTGTGCATGGTAATTCGGCTTGAACCATTTTTCGCCTATTTGGAAACTCTCCTTGTCCCCTGCATCAGGCTGTCCGTTCAGCCAATGCCCTTCGTCCTTGTGCAGGAAGATTTGAAGCGGAGTGATGCCCCATCGTCTTTGGCATTCCTCGCCAAATTTCTTCACGTCTGCCAGTGTGGTGTCCGGTTTGATGAGCAACACACCCTCACGGATGGGCGAGCATCCTGCCACTTTTATGATTTTCCCGTTCTTTCCTTTGCGCTCACGTTCTTTCTCCTGCATGGCACGACCTGTCTTTTCCTTTACCATCCGTTTGATGTTGTCGTAGTGCGTCTGCAAATTCGGATTGCCGAAGTCCGGGTTTACCCACTGCTCGTTGTCGGCAGAGAGTTCGGACACAATGTAGATTTTGGATTCACCGATATTACGCATATACTCGGCAGTCCTTCGGTTGTGAGCCTCGCTTGATTTGGTGTTGCAAGGTTTGATATGTATGCTTGATTTTATTGCCATATTACTATTCTGATTTATTGTTTACGATAGATTACTTTGTTCGCTTTCGCAGAGGGGCTCTTAGGGGTGCAACCCATAAGCGGAGTTTCCAAAGAGAGGGTCACTCTTTGGTCGGGGTTCTTAGGAGAGAAACGCCCTGAGTGGGTTATTAGGGCAGAGCCCTAATAACCTCGGGAGAGCCCACAACTACGAAAGCGAAGCGTGTAGTTATAGTGGGCTATAACTGGAAGCCGTTCTTCTTTTCCGGTGATTGGCTGCGCACCCCTTTGGCGGACTGGAGCTGCCTTTTTCTTTCAACCTGTTTCTGTAAGTATTCGTTCAAGTCCTTGCATCCGCTGTAAATCTGCGAAGCGTCCCGGATGTACCGGTCTCTGCCGTATTCCATGCGGATTTGCCGGAGTGCTTCCATTCCTGCATGGTCGTTGTCGAAAAAGCAGTGGATGCGTTCGTAATTGCCCAACGGATAGAGAGCCTTGTTTACATTCGATACGGAGTTCAATACAATGTAGTCCTGCCCGTCCAATTCCGGATAATTTGGGCAGCTCTCTTGTCTCAATGTCAGAAAGGAAAGGTAGTCCATGAAACCCTCGAACACATAGCAGGCAGTCCTTGCTTTTCCCGACTGTCTGATGTGGGAGATTTCCTTGGGGGCGATGCAGCCCTTGAAATAGGGGTTACGAACCTCAAACCCACCCGAACCGTTAGGGAATGCGATGGCAAAGTAACGCTTGCCGTTGTGGGTGTAACGGGCTTCACTACATTCTCTTTTTGCCAGTTCCAGATTTATTCCTCTACCTTGTAAATAGGAAAGCAGGGCAGGAGACGATAGCGGTACTATCTCCAGCTGTTGGAAGCTCGGACCGAAAGAGTCCTGCTTGCCAAAAGAGAAAGATACCGGGTGTACATGCGGTGTCTGTTCCGCAATCCGCTCCAGCAGGTAAGGTACATGGTCGGTAGCATACAGGTGTGCAGCCAGTTCAATGATACCGCCCCCTTTCCCTAAACGTAGGCTCGGTACAGAACGCCTTACTGCCTTTCGGCAGTAGGTTTTCCCGTACCTGCCCCCAAACCGTACTTGCATGTCTCCACGCATACGGCTCTCCGTTGATAACATGACTTTATTTAGCATGGCTGTGTATTTTGGCATAACACTTTTCACAGACAACCAATGTCTTCCTATGCTTTTCAAGCATCAGCCTGTCGCATTCAGTTTTTCCTTTAAGCTGATTTAGCTTTCTGACATGACGCATGACTACAGGTCCGACTTTTCCACATAATTCACATGTTCTCGCATCCAATCGCTCAGTAAGTGTCGGCTGTGGAATTGCGATTGTGTAGGATAAGTCGTTTACCTCCGTATAGTACATTGGTGGTTTACGTTTGAATCCCTCATTATAGAATTTCCTGTACCGTAATTTACCTTTTGCATCCTGATATGGCACTATAATGTCATTCCCAACCTTATATTTGTCAATGACTTTGCTTACAGTGCTATTGGTTTTTCCTGCAATGGTATGGTACATACTGTACTCCATGATGTATCCAAACTTTGAGAGCGCGTATGCCACGTTGTTGGCAATGCAGTAGTAGTTGTAGAACCCTCTGATTTCAGAGTTATATGCCGCCACTATGTCCTCGATTTTCTTCTTCATAAGATTGCCTCTGAACTTTGCAAACCAAACTTGTCGGCCATTTTCTACCTTGTATCTGATGGCGCTGTATTCTTCCAGTTTGTTCCGCACCGTTTCTATGGCGACCTTTAGGACTATCTTACCGTTGTAATAACGGGCTGGCACATTGTTCTTGTCCCGCTTGATAGCATCAGACTTACGGACTGAAACATCGAAGCCAAGAAATTTCGCGGGCTTTTGTGCGTTTGTTATCAATGTCTTTTCCTGTGACAGTTCCAGCTTGAGGTTTTCTTCCATATACTTGGTAATGTCCGACTTGATTTTAACGCACTCTGCCTTGCTTCCGATAACACCAATGAGGAAATCATCTGCGTATCTTACGTATCGAAGCCTTCTGTATGTTTCATCCATACTGTCTCTGCTCTCAATCTTTTGCCTTTCACGTCTCAGTTTCTCATACTCATCCCTAAGCTGTAATCTGACATCTGCATCCTGTATGTTCTTGATGCTTTTAAGGATGCGTTGCATCTTATCGCTAAGTTGCTTGTATTCTTTGGTGATGTGTCTTTCTTTTCCCTTATTGAAGCGTAGGGCGTATTCTTCCATATACTTGTCAAAATTATCAAGATAAATGTTTGCCAGTATAGGACTGATATTACCGCCTTGTGGAGTTCCCTTGTTTGTATTATGAAACTTCCAGTCTTCAATATATCCCGCATTCAACAACTTGCGGATAAGCCTTAGAAATCTATCATCGGCAATCCGTTTCCGCAAAGTTGCAATCAATACATTGTGGTCTATGTTGTCGAAGAATCCTTTAATGTCTCCTTCCACAAACCATTTTGTACCTGTAAATGTCTTTTGGATATGGGTCAATGCGGTATGGCAGCTTCTGTTTGGTCTGAATCCATGTGAGGTGTTTGCAAACACCTCTTCATAGACGGCTTCAAGAATCATGCGCACCACCTCCTGTACAAGTTTGTCCTCAAAGGAAGGAATTCCAAGCGGTCTTTTCTTACCGTTTTTCTTGGGTATGTATATCCTTTTTGCCGGATTAGGCTTGTAAGACTCATCTCTCAAAGATGCAATGACTTTGTTTATTCTTTGAAGACTCATCCGATTGATGGTTTTCCCATCCGTACCGGGTGTCATATTGCCTGGTTTGGCGTAAATACGCTGGTAAGCAACATGAAACATCTCCTCATTGAATAAGATACGGTACAGCCTTTCGAACTTGTAATCCGAAACTTTACCATGCTTGTTTAAAGCTTTTAATACTTGCTCAGGACTTCTCATAATGTCTCACACATTTTCCATTATTTGTATTAAGTTATCTAACTGCTTCCCTTCGCCATGTTACAAGGCTTTCCCTTGCTCGGACTACTACGGAAGCTCCGTTCCCATGTCAGATATTCAGGGTCCTATGCCCATAGCCTTACGGCATTCTGATTTAGGGAATCCCCATTTGCTTTCACAATAACTGTTTGGCTCGGCAGACTGTCGGATGCGACTTACGTTCCTATTCCACTTATTGTGGTTGCTCTGAAGCCAGCTCCTGCTCCATTGTAATTTCGGTTTACATGGGGTGCTTCAGCCCGACGTGAATCAAATACCTTTCGTCGGGGCTGGTACGTGTGCAGCAGAACTATCGTTCAACCAATCAGGCTTCATCCTTGTGTCTGTCTTTTCCTCTCGCCATGCAGTCGCAGCTTGGTATTTAGCTGACTAATGACTTTACCGACATGCTTTTGTCACCTTTGGATTTCTCCTCCAGCTAAGTCGTTGAGGATAGGTCTGTTGAACTCTAACCTAATCTCTTGCCATAGAGATATTTATTGTGTAGCCTATATGGGCGCATCAAAATCATACCATAGGTTGCGTTCGGTGTTCACTTTGAAGGAAGCCTCTGTTTCTTCCCTCAAGGGAGATTTGTACCAAAGGTTGATACCCTGCTGTTTGACGGGTGAATACCCCAGGCTGTGCAGGTAGTCAGCCAGATTGATTTGTTTTGCAGTCTCGATGTTCATAAGGAAATCGTTTTTAGTGAGTGCTTTGATTATTTCTCTTTTTGCCCGCAACTCTTAAAAGTATGCGGTCAGTACAATCACTTCACTAAACTCCTAATATATAGACCCCCGGAATAAAGTGAAGTGATTTGTCTGTTTCTGAAATCACTTCACTAAATTGTCGTATATATAGGATACGGGAATAAAGTGAAGCGATTTTCGGGATTGTCGGCTAATAGTGGTAATCGGGCTTGAAGGAATACTTCCTGCCGTTTTCCTGCACTATCATCCGTTTGTTGCGCAGCATGGTGATAAGCGCCACTGCATTCTGGTGATTCAGTCTAACCCCTTCTGCCAGATAAGTCCTGATTAAGGTGTCTTCCAGCTCCTTGTAGCCGTATTCCTCTTTCAGTGCAAAAGCGGCTTCCAGTGCGGCACGGTGCTGCGGTTCTGAAATATCCTTGTAAGGGTCAAACTTTTCCACCGAGGGTCTTCCCGGCTTCCTTGCTTCCGGCTTGTAGCCTTCCGCAAGTTCGGGCAGGGCTCTGTCGTTGATGCAGAATGCAAAAGGCTCGAAATCCATCGCCCGGATGTGCATGGCGGAAACATGGCTGATGTCGCTGTTCCCCTTGTCCTTTTCCACCAGCAGGACTGTTTCCGCCTTGTTGTTCAGTTCCGTACCAATGTGCCCTCTTGCGTTCTCATCCCCCTTGTTCTGATGCAGTATCGTATGGATATGAATCTGCCTGTCGTCCGTCCACTGCATCAGCTTGGATATGATGCGGGTGGATTCACCGGGGCTGTTGATGTCGTACACCATATCCCGGATGCCGTCTATGATGACCAGCCCAATATCCGGTGAGTGGTAGATAGCCTGTTCTACAATGCTGATGCGCTGTTCCGGGATGTATTTTCTCAAAGCGAGAAACTCCAGATAACCGCTGTCCCTGTCATCGGGCAATCCTGCCATCCGCAGGATCCGCTTCATCACTTTCAGGCAGTGGTAGGGGCTTTGCTCCGTATCTATATAAAGCACTTTCCGCTTTTCCTCGGGCAGTTCAGCCGCATATCGTAACACGGTACCGTTCTTCAATGCAGCGGCTACGATAGCCGATACATTGAAGGTTTTCTTGCTCTTGGCTTTGCCGATGGATGCGCTGAAATTGCCCAGCGTCCCGATGACAGAGCCGTGTACTTTCAGAATTTCGGGGGCTTTTTCGTAGCATCTTGACAGACTTAGCCGGGATTCCTGCCAGAGGATAACGGCTTGTTCGGGTGATATTTCTTTTATATAGTCCATAATCACCTCCTTTATCTGCGTCCTCCGGTTTTCTTGCCAGCCAGTTCCAGCGCCAGTTCCGCATCCACGATAATCTTGCGTCCAATCTGGGTAATGGCTTTGTCTATCTTTCCGCTTTTCTTGATGCGGTTGGCTGTGGGCAGGCTGCACCCGAAAAGCTTGGCTATGCCGAGTATGCCGTACACGTACTTTCTTTCCGTGTCGGTGGTCGGCTGCGGTTGCGCCTCTGCCTGTACCGAAGCGTGTCTGCTTAGAAAAAGGAACTCTTCGCCTGTCATCTGCCAGACGGGTTTCACTAACAGTTCTTTGAGGTTGTTCATCGTCCGTATGATTACTTGTTTGACAATAGCCCTGCGCACAGGCTGTTTCTTCTGTTCTCGAACGATGCAAAATTAGGTAGGGTTTTGAGTGGTAAGTATGTGGATGATAGATATGGATTGTTCTGTTATATCGCTGAATATCAAGAAATAAAAATACCACTCAAAAATTATTTTGAGTGGTATAAGTGGTCATGTCGTAAAATATATTGGAATATCACGGGTTATCGGAATATTCCGTCCATTTCCTTGGCGAACTTTTGGTTGGGAATACTGGGTAAATCGGAAACGGGTTCCCTGTACTTGGACTTGTAATAGTCTTCATCAATATCCAGGTGTTTCAGGATGGCTTCCTTCCATTTGTCCTTATCCTGCCCCGGCAACTGCTCCCTCATCAGGGAAATCAGATAGCATACCCGTATCTTTTCCCTTGGCTTTATTTTCAGTACGCACTGGCAGGGATGCAGATTCATGCAGGCATAGAAATCCGGTGCGGTAATGTCTTCAAACTGTTCCCCTGCACAAACTTCATGAATTAGGGAAATCAGCTTCATGCTGAAATATTCAGGCAATCCGGCAGTCGTAGCTGTAGTCGATGCGGTTGTAGTTTCAGCTTCCGGCTGGCTGTCTGTACGGCTCTGCCTGTCTGCTTCGTTCGGTTGGCTTTCTTCGTCCGGTACATATTTGGTCAGGATGCCCATGAAGTGTACGCTAAGCAGGTAGATGTCGTCGCAACGGTTTTTCATGTATTGCCGGGCTTCTTTCCAGAGAAGGGTTTGCTGCTCATAAAGATGCTCCAGTTGGGCTTTCTCCCTTTCATATTCAGCCTTGCAACGCTCATATTCTCTTTCCGCCAGCTTTTCTTCTTCGGGTGTATGCTCTCGGTAGCCAATGGAATCATAGCGGTTGTTGGCTTCGTTCATCGGTTTGCGCAGCCTGTTTACCACTTCCATCTCTTCCTTGATGGTTTCCTTGTAGCGGTCTGCGTATTGGTAGCATACACGTATGATCACTTCGTCATGGAGAAGGCGGTAAGATTCATAAAGCCGTATGTATTCTTTGACTTCCTTTTTCAGACTTTTCAGCAGCAGGGTACATGGTTCTGGCGGTGTATGCAGCACCAGTTCAAGGATAGCTTGCTCAAAAGCCTTTATATCGCTCCATTTCGAGTAGAAATCAACGATGAATTTCTGCTTTTCAAAAGAGAAAGTATGGCTTACAATCCAATCTTTGCAGATTCTGTTCAGCTCCCCGTATTGAGGAATGAGGGTTGTTATCGTTTTCTGCATGGCATACTCTTATTATTGGGGATCCTTGTCAAGGAAAGAAGCCAGTTCTTCTTCCACTTCTTCTACGCTGGGCAACGCTGATTTCAATTTCTCGGGAATCGCCTTGCTCAATTGGTAATCGCTGATGCCGATGGGCTGGTCATAGCCGGAAAGGGCATACTGGGCAACCACTTCGTCCTTTCCTCTGCACAACAAAAGACCGATGGTCTTGTTGTCGTGTTCTCCTCTCAACTTATCATCCACCACGTTGATGTAAAAGTTGAGTTGTCCGGCATATTCCGGCTTGAAAGGAGTGGCTTTCAATTCTATGACAATATATGCGTGCAACGGAATGGAATATAGAATCAGGTCGGCAAAGAAATCGCTGTTTCCGACTTGGAAGTGCTTCTGCCGGGCAACGAAGGCAAAACCGTTGCCCATTTCCAACAGGTAGCGGGTAACGTGTTTCACCAGCTGTTCTTCAATATCCCTT
>ERZ835051.3913-NODE-3913-length-10967-cov-3.098149_pt1 | contig 10967 bp, 11 predicted proteins | sample MGYA00519575_ERZ835051 | MGnify/ENA primary metagenome ERZ835051 (study PRJEB31850, sample SAMEA3708769) | human gut metagenome | biome: human gut; feature: human-associated habitat; material: faeces | place: China | collected 2014 ... | reverse complement strand
CGCAGATACTCCTCTTCTTCATCGCAGTAATGATTAACTTGTGGTTTATGATAACGCTTTTCTCTTTTTCTGTCAAGGCAAAAAATTGCACTTAAATCCGTGTATTTTTCCGCCTTTCTGCAAAGGAATAGACAAAAAATGTACGATACTTTATTCACTGTTCAAAAAAATAGCGTGTTTTCAGCCTTATGCCCATGTGAACCTCCAAATATTTCCGTAGGATAAAGGTCAGCTGTTCGAGTGCTTCGGCGGAAAGCTGAAAGCCAAACGCCGCGCGGCTCTCTCTTTCCAGCACAAACCGAACCGCCCTTCGGACGGCATCCAGAACAAAAATGCTATCCTCTGTGCGGTGCTTTTCACAGTAAAACGCACCCATCCTGCCGTCAAAATAGAGTGTCCCCTCGCCTTCGCCGCAGATATGGCATACATCTGACGCAAAGAGCCCATTCAGCTGCAAAAGCTTCAATTCAAAGATACGGGAAATCAGCTTCGGCGGCAGAATCCCCCTATCCATCACAAGAAAGGCATAATACAAAAGCTCCAACACAGCATCCTGCTCCATATCGGCAGGGCAGCTGCGTTCCGTCAGCTCCGCCAGATACATGCCCTCGGAGAACTTATCCATATCCAGCCGCAGACCGTAAAAGCTGTTTTTCAGCTCCGCCTGCGTGACGGAATAAAAGCCCTTACCCTCATAGACCACAAAATCGGCATAGCAGAACAGCTGCGTTGCCGCCAGAAGCTTACTTTTCGCTCTTCTGGCACCGCGGGCAGAAAGCAGCACACGACCCACGCCCTGCGCCAGAAGCACAATTTGCTTATTGCTCTCACCCTTTGCCTGCTCACGCAGGACAATGCCGCGCAGCTTTTCCGTTCCCATAGCCGACCTCGTTTCCTTCCTAAAGCACTGAAAAAATGCTTAATAAAAATGCTTATGCCTTGATGCTTCCTCTATACGGCGGCGCGGATTTTGCGATTCCTTTTCCGCCTGTCTGCGGTAGCGCAGATAATCCGCCACCTGTCCTGTCTGCAAAAATCTCTGCCAGTGTTCTCTTTCGTTCATACAGCACATCCCCTTTCGGGAATAGGATATGGAGAAAGAAAACCGCCCATACTATAAAAAACTTGCCATTCAAAAACCTTAAAACCTTTTTCACGGGACTCTGTCCCGTACCCTGACAGGGGAATGATTCCCCTGTACCCCCATTTGCAGAAACATAAAATGTTTCTGCGGTATCGGGTTCCAAGGGAGTGACTCCCTTGGCGGAGTTTGAGATACGCACCGCCGAACAGATGCGGCGGTTGCCCGAAGGGCAAGGGTTGAAAACCCTGCTTGAACAGAGCCTCAAAAAAATTAAATATTCTTCTTGTCGTAGCCGAAGTTTTTCAGCAGGAAATCACTGTCGCGCCAGTCCTTCTTCACCTTTACCCAAAGCTGTAAATAAATGGGCGAGCCAAGCAGTCTCTGCATATCATAGCGTGCGGTGGAGCCAATGCGCTTGAGCATCGCCCCCTGCTTGCCGATGATAATGCCCTTATGCGAATCCCTCTCGCAATAAATGGTTGCCTGCACATCCACGATATCCTTATCGGGACGCTTCTTCATGGACATAATCTCCACCGCAATCCCATGCGGCACCTCATCCTGCAGCAAATACAACGCCTTTTCGCGGATAATCTCCGATGCAATCTGGCGTTCGGGCTGATCCGTCACCATATCCGCAGGGAAATACTGCGGCCCTTCCGGCAGATATTTCCGAATTACCTCCAGCAGCTCGCCTGTATTTCTGTCCTTCATGGCAGAAATCGGCACCACCTCTGCAAAGGGATATGCCTTGCTGTAAACGGAAATCACCTCTAACAGTGCTTCCCGTTCTACGGTGTCGATTTTATTGATAACCAGTACAACGGGTGTTTTTACGTTTTTGATGCGTTCCAGAACGTATTCATCCATTGTCTGCACCTCTGTGGTGGGTTCAATGAGCATCAGCACCAGATCCACCTCATTAAAGGTTGTTTCCGCAGAACGCATCATATATTCGCCCAGCTTGGATTTCGGCTTATGAATACCGGGGGTATCCAGAAAAACACACTGAAAATCATCCTTCGTCAGAATGGAGGTAATCTTATTTCTTGTGGTCTGCGGCTTATGCGAGGTAATGGCAATCTTCTCCCCGATCAGGCAGTTCATCAGCGTGGATTTGCCGACATTCGGTCTGCCGATCAATGCAACAAAGCCGGAGTGAAATTTTTTCATTCTGTTTCTACCCCTCTTTCCTTCAGCATTTCCTTCTGCTCTGCCAGGAAGATTTCATCCTTTTTCTCCCAATCCTTCGCCATATCCAAAAGAAGCACATATTGCAGCCATCTTTCGTTTTTGGTATCAATATCCTCCTGCGACAGCCCCTTAATCAGACACAGCGCCTGATAATATTTCATGCCGTTTTCTGCTGTCATATATTCGGAATTCATCCCCAGAACAACGTGGATTTTGTTGGTATTGGGCAGGCGGTATCTTCTGATATCATCCTGAAAATCGGTTACATCCTTTCCCATCATTTTTGCAAATTCGCAGGCAGCCTTATAATGCGCCATCAGCTCGCTTTCTGTGATCTTCACACGAAATGCGCCCCAGTTTTCCTCGATATAGGCAACCACCTCTTCCATGGTTCTTGCGTTTGCCTTCAGTTCCACATCTGCAAATTTTGCCTTCAAAGCGTCAATGCCGTTCATGTTTTTTCCTCCTAAATTCTCTTTCCATGTTCCTTCAACTCGTCCCACTTGGCACGAATCGCCTGCATATCCTCCCATGCAGGACGTTTTTTTGTGGCATCCCTGAGCAGTGCAGAGGGATGATAGGTTGCTATGATATGATACCCCTTTCGCTCAAACCACTGCCCTCTCTGGCGTGTAATGCGAAATTCGGGGTCGATAATTGTTGTGGCGGCAATACGCCCCAGACAGACGATGATTTTCGGCTGAATCAGCATGAGCTGATATCTGAGATAATTCAGACATGCCTCCTTTTCATCATCATGGGGGTCACGGTTGCCGGGCGGACGACACTTGACCACATTGGCAATATAGGCATCCTCTAAGGAAAGTCCGACACTTGCCAGCATTTTATCCAATAATTGTCCCGCAGGGCCTACAAAGGGTACGCCCTGCAAATCCTCCTGCTGGCCGGGGCCCTCCCCGATGAACAGAATATCCGCATTGCGGCTGCCCTTGCCAATGACAACATTGGTGCGCATTTCCCATAGCCTGCATTTTTTGCAGGAATGGCACGCGCCCTCTAAAATTTCCCAGCTTTTTTCCGCCATGCCTTCCACCTCAAACTCTTACTTACAAATATATTCCGCTAAAGCGTCCCGCGCCGAAGTGCTGAAGCTTGCACCTGCGCCCCAGTCAAATCGGAAAATCACCCCTTGACCGCCGCCGCCGGCAGAAAGATGCACCCTCGTGTGCTCCTCCAGATTATCCGCCAGAAAGGTCAGCGTGGCTCTGTTGCCGGAGCGCATATAATATTTCTCGAATAAAACCATGATGATTTCCTTGCCATTCGGCAGGATTCGCACATATTCATCCAGAATTTCTCCCGAATATAAGCCGGCTGTCACTGCCTCCTTGACCTTCTCCGCCGCTTCTTTCGGGGAAAGATATACATAAAAATCCATTTTTTCCATCGGGATTCCTCCTTACCGAATATCCTCCTTGCGAAAGCCCATCGGGAGCAGCTCTCTGACTGTATATGTTACCATGCCCTTTTCCTCGCTGTAAAGCAGGACTTTGCCTTCGGGCATAAATTCCGCTAAAACCTGCCTGCAAATGCCGCAGGGAGAGGCATAGTCCCCACTGCTTGCCACGATTGCGATTTTCTCAAACTCCCGATATCCCTCGGAAACCGCCTTGAAAACGGCTGTCCGCTCGGCACAGTTCGTTGCTCCATAGGACGCATTTTCAACGTTGCAGCCCTTGAAAACCGCCCCATCCTTCGCTAAAAGCGCCGACCCGACCCGGAATTCGGAATAGGGCGCGTAGGCGTTTTTCATCGCATCCTTCGCCTGTAAAATCAATGCTTCGTCTGTCATAAAGGGAATCCCTCCTTTGCTGCCTGCCATCCGGCAGAAAATGCTTTTCCGAAGATTTAAAAACGCTGTCAGAACTTTGCTCCGCAAAGCCGCCTGCGGCGGTGCCGTTTCTCTTCGGCATTCATTGCTTTTTCCAATGAGAAAAAGTTTTTTCAACAAGCCGCCGCCCGAAAATCATTCCGCCCGATAGAAAATACTTTTCAGAACTGTTTAGCCTGCGTCTCTGTTCTGAAAAGTTTTTTCTATGCAAGGGCGGCTTCAAGCACTTTTACTTCCTCGGAAAGCCTGCCTGTAATAAAATCTCCTTCTGGCGGCGGAACATCTCCGCTTCCTCCTCCGGCTCCATGTGGTCGTAGCCTAAAAGATGCAGCATACTGTGCGCCGTCAGAAACGCAATTTCCCGTTTCAGAGAATGTCCGTATTCCTCCGCCTGCTCCTTCGCACGCTCCAGAGAAATAATAATATCCCCCAGAACGATTTCGTCATTCTCGTTGACCTCTGCTTCTTCCCCCTCCGCAAACGTCAGCATGGGAAAGCTGAGTACATCCGTTGCTCTGTCAATGCTTCTGAACTGGCGGTTAATCTCACGGATTTCCTCGTTATCCACAATGGAAACGCTGATTTCGCAGTCCTCGTCAAATTCTTCGTATCGCAGGGCTTCTGCCGCCGCCCTGCGGATGGCATCCTCCAACTCCGCCGTCAATGGCTCATCCGTTCTGTTGTCAATCAGTAAATTCACTGCTTTCTTCCTCTCTTTTTTCTTCTTCTATTTTTTCTTCTCTTTTTTCTTTCTTTTCTTCCGCCTTGCTTTCTTCTGCGCCCTTCTTCGCCGCCGCATTGATTTCTTCCTGCTTGGGATACGCCACTCTCTCGTGGTACATCCCCTGGAATACCTTCAAAAATGCTCTGCGGATGATTTCCAGCTCATGAATCCCTAAGCCGCTGTTGTTCAGCTGTCCATCATCCAGCTTGTCCTTGATGAGCGTTTTAATAACGCTTTCCGCCTCTGCCAATGTTTTTCCGCTGCCAAGCATGGAGCGCACCGCCGCTTCTACCGTATCCGCAAGCATGACAACCGCAGATTCTCTCGTGCTCGGAATCACGCCCTGATAGCGGTAATCCGCTTCATTCACGTTATCCGCACCATAAAGCTTGAGTGCCTTAAAATAGAAAAACTTCACAAGGCTTGTCCCATGATGCTCCCGAATGACATCCAGAATGACATTCGGCAGACCGTGTACCCTCCCCATTTCCACACCGTCCTTCGGGTGCTGTGTAATGATTTTCGCACTCGTTTCGGGTGCAAGGTCATCATGGGGATTATAACCCGCCTGATTTTCCGAAAACATCTGCGGATTTTTCAGCTTGCCGATATCGTGATAATATGCACCTGCTCTTGCCAGAGCAGTATTTGCGCCGATTTCATACGCCGCCGTCTCTGCCAGATTTGCCACAATCAGGCTATGATGATACGTTCCCGGCGCTTCAATCATCAGCCGACGAAGCAGCTCATTATTCGGATTTGTCAGCTCCAGCAGGCGCAGGGGCGTGTTCGCCTCAAAGGTTGCCTCCCAGAAGGGCAGGCTGCCCACCGCAATCACAACGGAAACCAGTCCCATCACCGCCGCAAACAGGCACTTTAACAAAAGCCCTGCGGAATAGCCGCTTTCAAAAAACAGCCCTACCCCAAGCATTGCCGCAAAGCTGACCGCCGCCATCGCCACAGCCACCCAGACCATCCACTGACGCTTTTCCGTTTTCTGGATGAGCAATGCACCCAAGGTGCCGACCAGAAGGGAATACATCAGAAACTGCACATCCCCATTGAAGATGAAGCAGCCGATGATGCAGAACAGCGTATTCATCACCAATGCTACACGCCGCCCCACCAGAAGGCTTGTCAGCATGGCAAACAGCCCAAGGGGAATCAGCGTAAAATAAGCCGCGCCACCCATCAGCCGCAGCAGCAGTATCATAATCACATAAATCGTAAAGAGCATTTTCGCTTCATTGGGCTTCAGCACAAACTGCCCTCTGCCCCATGCGAAGAAGATGTACAGCGCAACAAACAGCAGCACAACCAGCAGAAAGCTCCCCAAAAGCGGCAGCACACTACTCTTATAATCGGCACCGCCGACCAGATGCAGGCTCACCAATCTGTCATAAATCTCCTGCGTGATGATTTCGCCCTCATCCACAATTTTCTGGTTTTTGCGGATCATCACATCCGCAACCTCTGCGCGCTTTTCCTCTCGCGCCGCTTCGATTGCCGCTTCATCGGGCAAAAGGTTCGGTGTAATCGCCGCATCGAAAACCGCCCCTGCCATTTCCTTTAAGCCTTTATTCCATGCCGTTGCCGCAAAGGCTTCGTTTGCCTTCTGCCTGCCCTCCTCCAGCGCATCGGCGGTAATGCCCTCGGTATAGAGATTGTTCATCGTGACCAGACAATCCTCCTGAAAGAGAGTGCGGTTGGATTTTTCCAATGCCTGATACGCCTTAAGCTCTCGTTCGGAAAGCACAACAGGCAGCTTCCAGGGGGCCTCCTGTGCCTTCACGACAAAGCTTTCGCCCTCCTTCAAATTGGCAAGAATCTGTTCCAAATCCTGAAACAGCTCCTTCACCTCGGCATTGCTTCCCTCCTCCACCGCGGCATCCTGCTTATAAATAGGGGCAACGCTGTCCGCCGCCGCATCCTTGAGCTTATTGGTCGCAACCTCATCCACCGCATCCGCTTCGGCAACATAGCGTTTTTCCGCCACAGAGCCGACCTGCACGGTATCCAGCTCCTGCACATAGGAGCCTGTGCCGATGCAGAGAAGCGTCAGCAGAAAGGCAACCGCAAACATCACCTTGCGCGCCTTTTTCTGCTTTCTGTTATTTATGAGGGATTCGTCTTTCCTTCTTGCCATCCTGCTCGCCTCGTTTCCTGTTTTCAAACTTTTCGTATGCCAGAATGATTTTCTGCACCAGAGGATGACGCACAACGTCCTTATTCGTCAGGGTAATCTGCCCGATGCCCTCGATACCGGAGAGAATCCTTGTTGCCTCCATCAAGCCGCTGCGCTTGCCCTCCGTCAGGTCAATCTGCGTCACATCTCCCGTAATGACTGCCTTCGAGCCATACCCGATACGGGTCAGAAACATTTTCATCTGCTCCGGTGTCGTATTCTGCGCTTCATCCAGAACGATAAACGCATTATCCAGCGTGCGTCCGCGCATATATGCCAGAGGGGCAACCTCAATCAGACCCTTTTCCATGTTTTTCATGAAATTTTCCGCGCCCATGATTTCATACAGCGCATCATACAGGGGACGCAGATAGGGGTCTACCTTCTGCTGCAAATCTCCGGGCAGAAAGCCCAGCTTTTCCCCCGCTTCAATGGCAGGACGGGTCAGGATAATGCGGTTCACCTCGTTATTTTTAAAGGCAGTAATCGCCATTGCCATTGCCAGATAGGTTTTCCCTGTACCGGCAGGGCCAATGCCGAACACAATCGTATTATTCTTGATTAAATCAACATATTTTTTCTGCCCCAGTGTTTTGGGCTTTAATGGTCTGCCGTTTACGGTAATGCAGATGAAATCATCATACATTTTTTCCAGCTCACGCAGGTCGGTTTCCTCCGCGGAGGAAATGAAATATTCCAGATTCTGCTCCGTAATTTCCTCGCCCTTTTTCACCAGAGCAACAAGGGAATGGAGAATATTCCAAGCCTTATGGACATCCTTTTCCTCGCCCGAAATCTTTACATCATCCCCACGATTGACAATGCTCACGCCGCACGCCTTCTCGATTTTCTTGATATTTGCATCAAACTGCCCAAATACGGGCAGAATGATATGGTTTTCCATCTGTATGGTTCTTTCAAAGCTCATTCGCGTTTTCCTGCTCCTTTTCCTCGTTCTGATTTTCTGTTTCTATGTTCTGCTTTTTCTCCTCTATTCTTTCCGCCATGGTAATTTCCGCATCTGCGCGGACACTGTTGGCGTAAACCTCATATCTGATTTGTATATCCTCTATTGTACCGTAAGAAGACAATAAATTCTCTGCATTTTTTCTTAATTTTTCTTCCAGAAGCGTTTTTGCTTCCGCCGCGGTGCGCGTTTTCTGCACCGTTTCGTATGCTCGCCAACGCTCCCTCCGCCATGTGAGGGGCAGCTTCCTATCCCCCAGACCGAGGGTTTTCTCGGAAAGCAGCTCTCTTTCCCACTGCACATCACTGTCGGGGTGAAGGATATCCAATTCCCTTCCCGAAAAGAGAAGGCTGTGGTTTTTCCTTACCTCACCACTATAGACGGCTTCCTCATACTGCAAGGGCAGCTCCTCAGTCAGCCGCCGCCAGATGCGCGCCGTTACGGTGCCCTCCGCCGCGGTGTATTCCGTATGCTGTTCCTCCCCCTCCAAGCCAATCGTCAGCGCGGAGGAAATCAGCACATCCCCCTTTTTCACTACATCCCCTGCGGCAACCAGAGGGGTTCCCCGTTCCGCAGTAATCTGCAAAATCACGCCATCCGTCGATGCAACAATATCACAGGGCGTTTCCTTATCAATGATTTCGACCCCTTCAATCGTTTCCGCAAGTCGGATGGTCGCATCTGTTCCGTGAATCCCGACGCTTACCCACGAAATGTCCGCAAAGTCCTCCAAAAGTCCATTGGTGACAGCCTGTGTATCCACACTCCGTTTCCGGACACCGGGGTATAGTCCCATTTCCCTGCAGGCGGAGAGAAGCTCCTCCTTGGAAAGGCGTTCATTCCCTTCAATCCGCATTACCCAGACAAACGAGGACAGAAGATACAGCCCTGCCGCAAAGCACAAAAGCCCTGCCGTCCAGACCTGCCGCCTGCCAAATCGCCCCAGAAAAACGGGCAGACCGCCATAGGAAAGCACCTCCAGCGCACAGCCCGTTTTTTCGGCACACGCCTGCAAAAGCTCCAGGCTGTTTCCTGCTGCTTTCATCGTCATGCTGGCACCTTCGCGCGCCACCTCCCATAGATAGACACCGCGATACGCCGCCATATTCATAAAGCGTTCCGCCGAAAAGCCTTTCACCCTTATTTTAACATATCCACATAAATAATACCATAACGCTAGGAACAAAATCCTCCCCCCAATGTCCTGCCCGGATGCTCATTGCAGAAATTCCATTTTTTCCACTCTGCCCGTCACCACCATGCACTCCGCCGAAAGCTGCTTCAGGCAAAGCCCCTGCCCCTCCAGCCGCAGAACCCCTGCCGCCGTGCCGATGCGCACCGTCTCCTCGCTGTATTCCAGAATCCCCTTATAATTTTCTATCGTAACCTCCTCCTGTCCGATAAAGGAAATCAGCGGCAGATGCAGCAGTATTTCCTTCGGCAGCTCCAGTGCCTCTGTCATATTCCTACGAAATCCCATGCCATCACCTCATTTATTCACTTTATGCAAGCGGGGGATAAACTAGAATTTTCTACATGCTTTTCTGCATGCAAAAAGGCAGAGCCTTTGCTCCGCCTTTTCGCTGTGCGCATTCATTTTTTTCAGAGGAACTCTCATGCGAGAGGAACTGCTTCATTTTTGATTGCTGCTCTTTAGTTTTCGATTGCTACCATATCCTCGGGAATGGTGATATTCAGTGCTTCTGCGATGTCAGCATTGTATTTTTCTGTGATGCCGTCAGTTACATAGCCGATAGCCATCTGTGCGGGATCTGCGCCGTTTGTCAGAATTTCATAAGCCATTTCCGCTGCCTTTACGCCCAAATCATAGTAGCTGATGGACAGAGTTGCCAGACCACAGCCGCTGCACATGCCTTCTTCACCGGTTACAACAGGAATCCCTGCGGGAACTGCTACGTTCTTTACGATTTCTGTGTTATTTGCGATGGTGTTGTCTGTAGGGATATACAGTGCATCACATTCGCCGACTGCCTTTGTTACAACAGACTGTACCTCGTTGGAATCTGCTGCTGTAAATTCAGCCCAAGCAATGCCTTCCTTATCCAGCTCAGCCTCTGCCAGCTTCGCCTGATATGCAGAGTTGGGTTCTGCAGAGCAGTATACGATGCCAACCTTCTTTGTATCAGGAACCAGCTTCATAAGCAGCTGAATCTGCTGATCAACGGGTGCCAGATCGGAAACACCGGTTACATTTCTGCCGGGCTTTTCATTGGAATTTACTGCACCTGCCGCGATATAATCCGTTACGGATGTACCCACAATAGGGATATCCGCCGTTGCCGCTGCCGCAGACTGCAAAGCCGTTGTGCCGTTTGCCAGAATCAAATCGCAGCCATCGGAAACAAATTTCGTAGCAATGGTGGTGCTGTTTGCCTGTTCGCCCTGCGCATTCTGATAATCGAAAGTGACATTTTCTTCTCCCAGCAACTCCATCAGCTTGTCCTCAAAGCCCTGCGTTGCCGCATCCAGAGAGGAATGTTCATCCTGCTGAACAATGCCGATGCGATATGCCGTTTCGTCTGTGCTGCCGCAGCCGGATAAAGCCAGTGCCACGCACAAAAAAGCCGCCGTTACGCCCATCATTTTTCTGAATTTCATAGCCTTTCCCCCTTCAACGTAAAAGGGTCACAGGCAATCGCCTGTGACCCTATGGTTTCGATTATTACTTGCCTTGGAGCATTTTTTTCACAAGACCGCCGACAATTTTCATATCTGCGCGACCTTTTGCCTTGGCTGTCACGATACCCATGACTTTGCCCATATCCTTAATGGTAGAGGCTCCGGTCTGTGCGATGGCGTCTTCAACAATCTTCTGAATTTCATCCTCGCTTAACTGCTCTGGAAGGTAACTTAACAAAACTTCGATCTCTTTATTGAGTTTTTCGATCAGATCCTGTCTGCCGCTTTTTTCATAGTCGGGCAGGGAATCCCTTCTGCTTT